>Ga0180302_10001374_pt1 | contig 11530 bp, 12 predicted proteins | sample GuaBasSediGuay17_FD_121794 | JGI IMG/M metagenome (GOLD analysis project Ga0180302, IMG submission 121794) | Subseafloor sediment microbial communities from Guaymas Basin, Gulf of California, Mexico - Guay17, Core 4571-4, 12-15 cm | ecosystem: Environmental > Aquatic > Marine > Hydrothermal... | reverse complement strand
GGGTAAAATGAAATATTGGATAAAAGAAGAGTTAAAGCCCCCTCATGGCAAAGTTTATATCATTAAAGATAGATGTAAAGGTTGCGGATTTTGCATAGAATTTTGTCCTCAAGGTGTTTTGCAAGAATCAGAAGAATTTAATGCTAAGGGTTATCATCCTCCAAAGCTTGTTGAGACAGATGAAAAGAAATGCATAGGATGTGGATTCTGCTCATTAGTTTGTCCAGAATTCGCTATTTATATAGAAAAAGAGGAGGAGGAAAAGAAGGAGGAGAAACATGCAGATAAAGTTCTATAGCGGGAATATTGCTTGTGCTGAAGGCGCATTGGCGGCAGGTTGCAGATTTTTTGCAGGTTATCCTATTACGCCATCCTCAGAAATAGCTGAACATATGGCTTTAAGACTACCACAAGTTGGCGGAGTATTTATTCAAATGGAGGATGAGCTTGCTTCAATGGCAGCCATATTGGGAGCTTCTTGGGGAGGAGCAAAAGCAATGACAGCCACATCTGGCCCAGGATTTTCCTTAATGCAGGAAAATATTGGCTTAGGAGCAATGACAGAAACACCTTGTGTAGTTGTAAATGTTCAAAGAGCTGGTCCATCCACGGGAATGCCTACTCTAGTTGGACAGGCAGATGTAATGCAGGCGAGATGGGGAAGTCATGGTGATTATGAAATAATAGCTTTGTCTCCTTCTTCTCCACAAGAGTGCTTTGATTTGACAATTAAAGCATTTAATGTAGCTGAAGAATATAGGGTGCCAGTCGTTGTTTTAATGGATGAAAGCGTTGGTCATATGTTTGAAAAAGTTGTTGTTCCTCCAAAAGAGAAGATAAAGATTGTTGAGAGAAAGAAACCAAAAGTTAGGCCAGAAGAATTTTTGCCTTATAAGGCAGATGATTTTGTTCCACCTATGGCTTGTGCTGGCGAGGGATATAAAGTTCATGTAACTGGACTTACTCACGATGAAAAAGGATATCCTCAAGCTACCTCTCCAGAAGTTCAGGAAAGGCTTGTAAGAAGGCTATGTGATAAAATAAGAAAAAATGAAAGAAAGCTTCGCGATATAGAAGAATTTATGATGGACGATGCAGAATATGCTTTAGTATCATTTGGAATTTCTGGCAGGAGTAGTAAGGCTGCAGTAAGGATGGCTAGGCAGAAGGGATATAAAGTTGGTTTAATCAGGCTACGCACCATATGGCCATTTCCAGATGAATATTTTGAAAAACTTGCTAATGAAATTAAGAAATTTATTGTTGTAGAAATAAACTATGGGCAAATAAAGCTTGAAGTAGAAAGAAATGTTGGAAAAGAAAAAGTAGAGCTTTTGCCAAAGATGGGAGGAGAAATTCATATGCCTGGAGAAATATATGAAAAAATTAAGGAGGTGAAAAATGGAAATTGAAGCTAAGACTCATCCAATGGATAAATATTTGAGGAGCGATAGAATCCCTCATATTTGGTGTCCTGGATGTGGTTTAGGAACAGTTTTAAATTGCTTTTTACACGCATTAGAGGAGCTTGAAATTGATTTAGATAATTTAGCTGTTGTCTCTGGTATAGGATGTACTGGAAGAGTAGCAGGCTATATTAACGTTGATTCATATCATACAACTCATGGAAGAGCAATTCCTTTTGCAATTGGCTTAAAATTGGCTAATCCAAAATTAAAAGTAGTTGTATTTAGTGGAGATGGAGACTTATTTGCCATAGGTGGCAACCATTTCATTCATGCAGCTCGCCGTAATATAGACATAACAGTAATATGCGTCAACAATTACAACTATGGAATGACAGGTGGACAACTTGGTCCAACAACACCTTTGGGAGCGAGAACAACAACTACACCTTATGGCAATATAGAGCATCCATTTAATTTATGCCATGTTGCTGCTGCTTCTGGCGCAGTATATGTGGCGAGATGGACAGCTTTGCATGTTCGCCGCCTAAAAGAATCAATGAAGGAAGCATTGAATAAAAAAGGTTTCTCATTTATTGAAGTAATTGCTTCTTGCCCCACAACATATGGAAGGCGTAACAAAATGCCCACTGGCTTAGATACAATGAAGTATTATAAGGAGAAATCTGTGATAAAGCATGGAATTGATCCTGCCCAAGCAGATATAGAAATTGGCAAAGAAATTATTGTAGGAAAATTTGTGGATATAGAAAAGCCAACTTTTGATGAAGCTGTTCAAAAGCTCATCGAAAAGGCGAGAAAATGAGGGTGGAAATAAAATTTGGGGGATTTGGAGGACAGGGAATAATATTAATGGGAAATATAGCTGCCAAAGCAGCTGTTCTTTATGATGGCAAGAATGCAGTTTTTACACCTTCCTATGGGCCAGAGGCAAGAGGAGGAGCAGCAAGCTCAAATGTTGTAATAAGCGATGATGAAATTGATTATCCTTATGTAACTCAGCCAGATGTACTCGTTGTAATGAGCCAGGAAGCATATGAAAAGTTTGCTCCATTGCTAAAAGATGATGGATTGCTTATTATTGATGAAGATTTGGTTAAGCTTAAGAATGGCGAGGGAAAAGTTGCTAAAATACCTGCTACAAGAATAGCTGAGGGCTTAGGAAAAAGAATAGTTGCAAACATAGTTATGCTTGGATTCTTTACTGCTGTAACAAATCTTATTTCATATGAAGCAATAAAGAAAGCTGTGTTGGAAACTGTGCCAGCTAAATTTAAAGAATTAAATGAAAAAGCTTTAGAGTTGGGATATGAGCAAGGGATAAAATGGCGAGAAGAATAGGAGTATTTGTTTGTCATTGTGGAGTAAATATTGCAGGCGTTGTAGATGTTGAGAAAGTGGCGGAAGAGCTAAGGAAATATCCAGGAGTAGCCTTTGCAACAACATACCAATACATGTGCTCAGACCCGGGCCAGAATTTAATAAGGGAGAAGATAAAGGAAGAAAATTTAGATGCAGTTGTAATAGCAGCTTGCTCCCCAGCGATGCATGAAGAAACATTCCGCAATGTATGCAAAGAATTTTTCAATCCTTATAGATGCGAGATGGCAAATATTAGGGAGCAATGCTCATGGGTTCATGATGGTAAAGAAGCTACTGAGAAAGCAATAAAGCTTGTTAAAGCAACTGTTGAGAAGCTAAGAGGAAATGAAGATTTAATGCCCATTCTTGTTCCAGTAGAAAAAAGATGCTTAGTTATAGGAGGAGGTATAGCTGGAATACAAGCAGCCTTAGATATTGCAGATGCTGGCTATGAGGTTATTTTGGTGGAAAAAGAGCCTAGTATAGGAGGAAGAATGGCTCAGCTTAGCGAGACTTTTCCCACGCTTGACTGCAGTCAGTGTATTCTTACGCCTAAAATGGTTGCTTTGTCAAGGCATCCAAAAGTAAAGTTATATGCTTATTCTGAAATTTTAGAAATTTCTGGCTATGTTGGCAACTTTACTGTAAAAATTTTGAAGAAGCCTCGCTATGTAGATGAAGATAAATGTACTGTATGTGGAGATTGTGAAAAGGTTTGCCCAGTTATTGTTCCAAATGAATTTGAAATGGGAAGAAAGCCAAGGAAAGCAATTTATATTCCGTTTCCTCAGGCAGTTCCCTCTACCTATACCTTGGACAGAGAAGCATGTCTTGGATTAGCTCCTTTAACATGTGCTCAATGCAAAGAGGCATGTGAAGCTGATGCCATTGACTACGACATGCAACCAAAAATTGTGGAGGAAAAGGTTGGAGCCATTATAGTTGCTACTGGCTATGATTTATACGATAAAAATAAGCTTGTAGAATATGGATATGGCGAAGATGATGATATAATAACTAGCTTGGAATTTGAAAGAATGCTCTCAGCCAGTGGGCCTACGCAAGGCAAAATTATAAAGCCTTCTACAGGCAAAGTTCCTAAAAAAGTTGTTTTCATTCAATGTGCTGGTTCAAGAGATAAAAATCATATGCCATATTGTAGCAGTATATGCTGTATGTATACTGCAAAGCATGCTTTGCTTTACAAGCACCATGTGCCAGATGGAGAAGCATATATCTTTTACATTGATATAAGAGCAACTGGCAAAGGATATGAGGAATTTATTGCTAGAGTAATGGAAGAAGAGAGAATAAACTATATTAGGGGAAAGGTTGCAAAGATATATAGAGAAGGGGATAAGCTTGTTGTTTATGGTGTTGACACCCTTACAGGCAAGAAAGTTGAAATAAAAGCTGATTTAGTTGTATTGGCAATGGCTATAGTTGGCAAAGAAGAAACCAAAGAAATAGCCAAATTGCTAAAAGTGGCTGTAGATGAAGGAGGCTTTTTAAAGGAATCGCATCCAAAGTTAAAGCCAGTTGAAGCTTTGTCCAGAGGCATTTACTTTGCTGGATGTGCTCAATCTCCAAAAGATATTCCTTCTGCAGTAGCTCAAGCTTCAGCTGCAGCATCAAAAGTTCTCGCTTTATTTGCAAAAGATAAGCTTGAAAAAGATCCTTTGGTGGCGGTAGTAGATGAAGAGCATTGTTCTGGATGTGGAGTTTGCATTTCTGTTTGCCCTTATGGAGCAATGCAGTGGCATAATGGAAAGGCAAAGTGTATAGAAGCTCTATGCGAAGGATGCGGAACATGCGCAGCAGCATGCCCAAGCAATAATATTGAAATGCGCAACTATAGAGATGAGCAGATAGAAAAGATGGTGGAGGTGATAATATGAGTTTTGAGCCAAAAATTGTAGCTTTTCTTTGCAATTGGTGTGCTTATGCTGGCGCAGATATGGCTGGCACCTCCCGCCTTAAATATCCTGCTAATGTTATCCCAATAAAAGTAATGTGCTCGGGAAGAGTTGATCCTGAGTTTATTTTAGATGCTTTCAAGAAAGGAGCAGATGGTGTTTTTATAGGAGGTTGTCATCCTGGAGATTGTCATTATGTAAATGGGAATTATAGGGCCATGCATAGGGTAGCGATGCTTAAGAAATTGCTTAAGGAAATGGGTTTGAATCCGAAGAGACTACGTTTAGAATGGATTTCTGCAACAGAAGGAGTAAAGTTTTCTAAGGTAATGAAAGAATTTGTTGAGGAAATTAAAAAGCTTGGACCTTCTCCATGGAGGAAATGATATGAAGAAGAAAATTGCAATGTATTGGGGAGCTGGTTGCGGAGGATGCGATGTTTCTTTGTTAGGCATACATGAAAAGTTATTGGATTTGTTGGATGATATAGAAATAGTTTTCTGGCCTTGTGCAACTGATTTTAAATATGATGATTTGGAAAAAATGCCAGATAAAAGCATAGATATTGCTTTTTATAATGGCGCTATAAGAACAGCAGAAAATGAGGAAATAGCTAAGTTGCTAAGAAAAAAATCAAAGATTTTAGTTGCTTATGGCTCATGCGCAATAGAAGGATGTGTAATAGGCTTAGCAAATTTGTATAGCAAGGAAGAAATTTTTAAAACAGTTTATCTGGAGAATGAAACAACCCCAAATAAGGAAAAAATAATTCCAAAAGAAAAAAGCAATGACTTAAAACTTCCTGAATTTTTACCTCATTTAAAGACTTTAGATCAAGTAGTTAAAGTAGATGCTTTTATTCCAGGATGTCCTCCAACTAAGCCAGTTTTAGAAGAAGCTTTAGAAGCATTATTGCAGGGAAAAACTAAATTCGGAAAAGAAGTTGCATTATGTGATGAATGTCCAAGAAAGGACACAAAGCCTGAGAAAATAGAAATAGAGCGCTTCTACAGATGGCATGAAAAAGAAGATAATGGAAAATGTTTCTTAGCCCAAGGAATCATTTGTATGGGTCCCGCCACCAGAGCTGGTTGTAAAGGTGAATGCATTTCTGCCAACATTCCATGCACTGGTTGTATGGGGCCACCACCAAAAGTAAAAAATCAAGGAGCAGCAATGATTTCTGCTATTGCTTCATTGCTAGGAGAAATAGATGAGGAGAAGGAGAGGGAAATTATAGAAAGTATCCAAGATATGATAGGAACATTTTATAAATATACTGCTGCCAAATTATTGCCAAAAGGGAGGATGAAAGATGAAGGTTAGTATTGATCCCATAACAAGGCTTGAAGGGCATGGTAGAATAGAGATTTTTTTAGATGAAAATGGAAATGTTGAAAAAGCTTACATGCAAATTCCAGAGCTAAGGGGCTTTGAAAAATTTTGCCAAGGAAGAAAAGCCGAAGATATGCCAATAATAACCTCCCGCATCTGCGGAGTTTGCCCGGAAGCGCATCATATGGCGGCAGCAAAAGCTTTAGATATGGCATTTAATGTTGAACCCCCTAAAACTGCAAAATTGCTCAGGGAGCTTTTATATAATGCCTACATTTTTTATGACCACTGCCTCCATTTGTATTATCTTGGGGGTATAGATGTTTTGCTTGGAGATGTTCCTAAGGGGGAGAGAAATGTTATTGGCTTAATCAAAAAATTTGGACTGGAAATAGGAAAGGAAGTAATTAAGCATCGTCGTTATGCAATGGAAGTCATTAAAATGCTGGGAGGAAGAGAAATTCATCCTGTTTCAGCTATTCCAGGAGGGGTAAGCAAAGGAATAAATGAAGATGAAAGGAGAGAAATAGAAGAAAAAGCGAAATCATGCATTAATTTTGCTTTAAAAAGCTTGGAAATATTTAAGGAAGTTTTCAACAGCAAGAGATGGAATGAATTGCTTGGATTAGATAGCTTAGAAACATATTATATGGGGCTTGTTGATGAAAAAAATCATGTTAACTATTATGATGGAGATATAAGAGTGGTTGATCCAAATGGAAAAGAGTTGTTTAAAGTAAAGCCAAAAGATATTTTGAAATATGTTGAGGAGCATGTTGAAGAATGGACATATGTTAAATTCCCCTATTTAAAGCAAATAGGATGGAAAGGATTTGTTGATGGAAAGGATAGTGGTATCTACAGAGTGGGATCATTAGCACGGTTAAATGTTGCAGATGGAATGAATACAAAGCATGCTATGGAGGAGTTTAAAGAATTTAGAAAAGATGGCATAGTTCATGAGACTTTTGCCTATTATTATGCTCGCTTAATTGAAATGTTGAATGCTGCAGAAAGAATGCTCGACTTGGTTAAAGATAGCAATATTACTGGAGAGGATTTGCGAAATATGCCAAATGAGCCAGGCGAGGGTATGGGAGTTGTTGAGGCAGCTCGCGGTGTATTAATTCATCATTATGTATTAGATGAAAAAGGCTTGGTTAAGAAAGCAAATATGATTGTTGCTACCACCAATAACAATGCTGCCATTAACATGAGTGTTGCTAATGCTGCAAAAAAAGTAATTAAAAATGGCAAGGTAGATGACATTTTACTAAATAAAGTTGAATCAGCATTCCGTTGCTATGATCCATGCTTGGCTTGTGCTTCCCATGCTTTAGGGCAAACCCCTCTTATTGTTAATCTGTATAAAGAAGGAAAGCTGTATAGGAGGCTAAAGAAAAATGTATAGTGTTATTGTAGGCGTAGGCAACCCATTGCTGGGAGATGATGCAGTTGGCTTAGAAGTAGCTAAAAGATTGAAAGGTGTTGTTGAAGCAGATGTTAAACTTTGTATGGCAGGAGGGCTTGAACTGGCAGAGATGATTGCTGAATATGATTTGGCAATAATAATAGATGCTTTCAAAGGAAAAGGAATAAAGGAAATAGATGTTGATGATTATGAAGAAAGCGTAGCTAATCATGATATAAACTTTCCTTCTGCTTACAGAATATTGAGGCGGTATGTTAAAATGCCAAAAGTTAGAGTTATCGGCATAGGAGTAGATGGCATAGAGATAAAGGAAGAATTATCGCCAAAAATTAAAAAAATGATTCCAGAAGTTGTGAAAAAAGTTAAAGAAATAATGGAGGAAGAAAATGAGTTTGCTGTCTAAAGTTGAGGAGTTAAGTGGGCAAAACTTGTATGCATGCTATCAATGCGGGCGTTGCTCAGCAGGCTGTCCCATGGCGGATGAAATGGATTTATTGCCAAATCAAGTTATATTGCTTACAATAAGAGGAGATGAAAGCGTTGTTGAAGCTAAAACACCTTGGATTTGCGCTCAATGCTATCAATGTGCTGTTAGATGTCCAAAGAATGTAGATATTGCGAAAATAATGGAAGCATTACGTTTAATAAAGCTTCGTAAAAACATTGATTATATAAAATTGGAGAAGATAAAGAAAAATCTTCCTCAAATTGCTTTAGTAGCTGGTGCAAGAAAATACACAGGGTGATCAAAATGGAGGTTGCTTACTATCCGGGATGTACATTAAAAACAAATGCAAAGGTATTTGAAGAAAGTTTAATAAATGCTTTTAATAAAATTGGAATAAAATTAAAGGAATTGAACAAATGGTATTGTTGTGGCACTGTCTATAGCTTAGCTACAGATAACTTAATGTATAGGTTGGCGGCGATAAGAAATTTGATTAAAACAAAGGAAGAAGGATTTAGCAAGCTTATTGTTCCATGTTCAATTTGTTACAATACATTAAAGCAGGCAAATTTAATGGCTAAAGAAGATGAAGAAGCAATGGCAAAGATAAATGCGTTTATGGATGAAGAACCAGATTATGACGGGAGTGTAGAAGTTTTGCATCCATTGCAAATCTTAGCAATGAAGTTAGATGAAATAAAAAGGATGGTTAAGAAACCATTGAATAAAAATTATGCTTGCTATTATGGTTGCTTGCTTTTGCGCCCTAAGGAAGTTGCAATAGATGAATATGAAATGCCGACAATAATGGAAAAGCTTGTTGAAGCTTTGGGAGGAAGTGCTGTCAATTTCCCATTAAAAAATGAGTGTTGTGGAAGCTATAATGTTGTTAGCAATAAAGAGGCTGTTGTTGATAGGGTGTATAGAATTATAACAAATGCAAGGAAAAACAATGCAGATGCAATAATAACTTCTTGTCCACTCTGCCATTTCAATCTTAAGGAGATGCAAAAAGAAGTTAAAAAATTACATCCAGATTTTGTAGAAATGCCGGTTTATTATTTTAGCGAGCTAATGGAAAAAGCATTTAAGGAGGGATAAAATGGCGAAAAAGAAACCAGAAATGAAAATGGTTAGGATATATATAATGGGAAAGGAATATAAAGTTCCAGCTGGGCTAACAATAATGAAAGCAATGGAATATGCTGGCTACCGTTATATAAGAGGAGCAGGCTGTAGAGCTGGATTTTGTGGAGCTTGTGCAACAGTATATAGAAAAGAAGGAGATTATAAGTTATATGCAGATTTGGCATGCCAGACTACTGTAGAAGATGGAATGTGGCTTGTACAACTTCCATTTACTCCAGCAAATAAAGCAACTTATGATTTAAATAAGATTAAGCCAGATGATAAAGCTTTAGTGAATTTTTATCCTGAGCTGGCAAGATGTGTTTCATGTAATACATGCACAAAGGCATGTCCGCAGGAATTAGATGTAATGGATTATATACAGGCTTCATTGCGCGGAGACATTGCCAAAGCTGCTGAACTTTCCTTTGATTGCATACAGTGTGGCTTATGTGCTATGCGCTGCCCCGCAGAGATAGCTCACTATCATGTTGCTCAGCTGGCAAGAAGGCTATATGGCAAATATATTGCTCCTAAAGCAAAACATTTGGAGGAAAGGGTTAAGGAGATAGAGGAAGGAAAATATGATGAGGAAATGAGGAAAATGATGAAGAAAAGTATAGAGGAGCTGAGGGAAATGTATAATTCAAGGGATATTGAGCCTGAAGAAGAGGAAGAGGCAAAGGAGGCTGATTAAATGTATCCAAAAGAATTTGAGAAATCTATAAGGAAAGTTGAGGAGACAAGGGATGAGAGGCTTAAAAAGCTACCAGAAAGAATGAAGGAAAAGGAAAAGGAAGCATTGCTAAAGAAATGGCACCCCGATTATAAGCCAGAGGCGAAAAGGAAATTAAAGGTGGGAGTAAGCAAAGGCGAAATTGTTCCAAATGAGGTTGCAGATATAATTGAAGCTTATCCCCTTATTGAGCCAAAAGAAATTGATTTGAGCCAAGTTGATTATGAAGCAGATGTATTAATTATTGGAGGGGGAGGGGCTGGAACAGCTGCAGCTTTATTTGCCTACTACAATGGAATAAAGCCAGAAAATATTATAATAGCTACAAAGCTTCGCCATGGAGATAGCAATACAATAATGGCTCAAGGAGGAATACAAGCAGCAGATAAACCAAATGATTCTCCACTGATCCATTACTTGGATGTAATAGGAGGAGGACACTTTGCCAATAAGCCAGAGTTGGTGGCAAGGCTTGTTTTAGATGCTCCATTAATCATAAAATGGCATGAAGAGCTTGGTGTAATGTATGATAAAAAGCCAGATGGAGAAATGATAACAATACATGGGGGCGGAACATCTCGCAAGAGAATGCACTCTGCCAAAGATTATACAGGAATGGAAATAATGCGCGTGCTAAGAGATGAGGCAAGAAATATAGGAATAAAAGTTCTTGAATTTTCTCCAGCTATAGAGCTACTTACAGATGGAAATAGAGTTACGGGGGCGTTGCTTTATAATTTGGAAACAGACCAGTATTATGTTGTTAGAGCAAAAGCTGTTGTTTTAGCGACAGGAGGATTTGGTAGGCTACATATACAAGGATTCCCAACAACAAATCATTACGGGGCGACGGCAGATGGTTTAGTTATTGCTTATAGGCTCGGAGCGAAGCTAAGAGATATGGACTCTGTTCAATATCATCCTACAGGCGTGGCTTATCCTGAGCAAATTGTTGGATTGCTTGTAACAGAAAAGGTAAGAGGCTTAGGAGCACAGCCAGTTAATGTTGATGGAGAGCAATTTGTTCATCCTTTAGAGCCAAGGGATGTTGAAGCTGCTGCCATCATAAGGGAATGCTATGGACGCAATAAAGGCGTTGTTACACCAACTGGAATGCGTGGTGTATGGCTTGATTCGCCAATGATTGAAATTATCCATGGAAAAGGTACTATAGAAAGGCGCTTGGGAGCAATGTTCAGGATGTTTAAGAGATTTGGCATTGATATGAGAGAAGAGCCAATATTAGTATTTCCAACGTTGCATTATCAGAATGGAGGAATAGAAATAAATGAAAATGCCCAAGTTCTTGGCATAAATGGACCCATTGAAGCTTTATTTGCAGCAGGCGAAGTAGAAGGAGGAGTTCACGGAAAGAATAGGCTCATGGGTAATTCATTGCTTGACACCCAAGTCTTTGGAAGAATAGCTGGAATTAACGCTGCCAAATATGCAAAGAAAGCTAAATTTGGAAAGCTAAGCTTAGAGCATGTAGAAAAATACATTGAAGAATTAAAGAAAGCAAAGATAAAGAAAGAAAGAAAAGCTCCCATTCTTTTACCAGATTACAGAGGAAAACAAGTACTATCTAGGGCTATAGACATACTATAACCTATTAGCAATAACAGAGTGTCAAGAAAAATAACCATTCCAAATTTCTTTCAATAAAAATTATGAAGAAAAATAAGGCAGGAAAGACAAGTATTGTGCAAATAAAAAATAAGGGGAAAGAATTGCTACCATACTTTG
>Ga0180302_10001371_pt1 | contig 11533 bp, 10 predicted proteins | sample GuaBasSediGuay17_FD_121794 | JGI IMG/M metagenome (GOLD analysis project Ga0180302, IMG submission 121794) | Subseafloor sediment microbial communities from Guaymas Basin, Gulf of California, Mexico - Guay17, Core 4571-4, 12-15 cm | ecosystem: Environmental > Aquatic > Marine > Hydrothermal... | reverse complement strand
TCAACATGATACTCGACGTCATAGTATGCATAATAATCTGCGTCGGAGGTAGCGTTAATAGATATAACTGGATTTGGAGTAACGAGTTCATTGCCATGATACCATCCCTTAAAGACGAAACGCGTCTCATTATGGTATTCCTTGATCTCATCCACTCTATAGTTGATTACCTGACCCTTATTAGTGACGATCTCAGTTAGGAGATGTGCTCCAAGCTCAGACTTCATCCAAAACTTTATCGTTACTTTCTCCTCTTGCATCGGGAGATACGCAAAGGTTATACTCTTCGGCAACTCCACCTCAGTAACGTCCGGCGGATGAAACTCTCCATCCTTAATCCATTCGTAGATTACTGAGAGAGCATACAAGTCTAGAGTTGACGGCTTTCTAAACCCCTTCAGGCGGCTATACATCAGATCTTCTTCATATTCCGTATGCCCGAGTCCTAGAGCGTGTCCGATCTCATGTTCAGCGACCGTTAATGCGAGGCTATGATCTAGATCGACACATTTCCTAGAGATCTCTATCTCTACTTTCTGAATCCTTCCATCTAGCATGTAATTCAGCGTTGCATCTCCACACGCTTTGCCAAGATCATCAACATATCTTACAGATATATCTGATGTCTCATTAACGATCTTCAACTGGATCTTCAACAGGTAATCATATCCATATAGTGACGCGAACTCCTTTAATGCACTATTCCAGATGCTGATTGCATCCTTAACAGCCTTATCTAAGACCTCTACTCCAGATGGAATTATCTTCAAAGTTATCTGATAATGGTCGAACGCAACCCCGATTATATCTATCGAATAAGATTGTTCTGCGGATACCGTTTGGATTAAGACTAGGATGATAAATATGGTCATGGATAGGTGGATGATTTCACGTCTATGTTTCATTATAATTCTTCCGTCCATTCTTTTGGAAATAGATCAAATCCGACGCTTAAAAACCTTAACCGCAATTGGTGAAAAATTAGCTGTTCTTCTCAAATCTCATTCTAAGCTCTCTTAACAATTCCTCTAAGCTCCTATAATTTTTCCTTCTGAGTTGTTTAAGGACTACGCTGGCCGGAACCCTGGTCTTCTCATCTATATCTATAAGCTTCCATCCATGTCTTCTCAGGAGATCCTCTTTTGTCGTCGGAAAACTCGCATCAGCGAGGACTTCTGCGAGGGAGTCTATGCCATAGCTTTTAGTCACTCTGGGTAGCTCGCCTCTCTTTATGAACCTCTCAAGTCTCGCGGCGTCAAGATACATCCTTATCCCATGGAAGCTTAGGTAGACCTTTTTCGACCTCCTCCTCTCAGCTCTCTCCTTTATCTTAACTAGATCCTCGTCCGTGAACTGGTATATGTTATGCCTCCCTTTCCCAAACAGCCTTGTATAAGCTATCTCCTCATCATCGTATGGTGGCTCTTTAACCGAGTAATCTGTTATCGGAATGAGTTTAAGTTTGGCCGCCTCCTCGACTGCCTTTGGAGGCCATCCCGCTCTAGGCTCCCAGGCTATCCTAATATCTCCGATATCCACTTTCTTGAGAATCTCTTTTAATCCATTTATCGCCTTTATTGGGTCGAGGGATCTAGGGGTTTCAAGAACCAATATCTTTGATTTAAGAACTTCAGCCACCTCAATACAGTCTTGAAATGCCTTAACTGCTTTCTCCGTTGGATTTAATTTCTCGACATGGCTTATTAGCCTGCTGAGTCTAACTGAGAACTCGAAGTTCTCTGGAACTCTCCTACGCCAGGACTTCGCCAAATCTGTTGGAGGAATTTTGTAGAAAGTTGAGTTGACCTCGACGAATCTGAAGGCCATAGAATATGCTTTTAATGGATCCATGTTTGGGATGATAAAATACTGCCATCCACCACATCCTATTATGATTTCTCCCACATCTCTAAAGACATACTAGAGGAGTATTTGAGTTAAAGCTTAAATGCGTTTTTAATGCTTGATTTAAATCTGACTTCAACCATGGATCGATAGGCTTGGCCAAGATCCTCTTAGGCACTAGTGGATGGAGTTATGATGATTGGGTCGGAATATTCTATCGAAGTCCCACTGAGAGCAAGCTCTATAGATATTCAAGAGTATTTGAGACCGTTGAGATAGACTCTACATTTTATTCGTATCCGGATCCAAGAATCATAGCCTCCATGGAAAAAGTCGTTCCAGAAAATTTCATATTCTCAGCTAAGATTCCGAGGCTGATAACCCATAAGAAGAAGCTCAATCTCTCGGAGGGTATCGAAGAAGATCTTAACCGATTTCTTGAGATCCTCAAACCATTAAGCAGCTCTGGAAAGCTTGGAGTCCTCTTAATCCAGCTTCCGCCAAGCTTCACCTATGAGAAGCATGGAGGTCTCGTGAAAGATTTCCTCAAGATCCTTCCAGAGGATTACAGGTTTGCCGTGGAGTTCAGGGATCCTTCATGGCTCAGAGAGAATTCCCTCAACCTCTTATCGAGATATGATGTCGCATATACGGTAGTGGATGAGCCGCTGCTTCCACCGGAGCTGCATGTAACCACCGACTTCTCATATGTTAGATGGCATGGAAAAGGAGTGAATCCGTGGTATAATTATCATTATGGTAGAGAGGAGCTAGAGCCTTGGAGGGATAGATTGAACGAGTTAAGCGATAAAGTCGATGTAATCTATGGATATTTCAACAACCACTTTCACGGATATGCCGTCCATAACTGCCTCCAAGTCCTTGAGATTCTCGGAATAATAACTCCGATACAAAGGGAGATTCTGGAAGAAGTTGAGAGGAATTTGGCTAAGCCGGCCAAACCCATTGAGTCTCTATCGATCTACATGTCTCCTGAAAAGCTTCCAAGCAACGTCAGGGATCTACTTAAGATCTTGGTAAGTGAATCTAGGCTTAGAAGAGGTGAGAAGATGGATAAGGATTTGATAAGGGTCTTGGAAAGATCTGAGAACTATCTGAGCGCCAAGGTTAAGGAGTATAGGGTGATCATAGATCTCGATAAAAGATTAATCTTACACGATTGTGCCGATTGGGAGCGGGTTAGAGTGGAGTTTAAGTTCTGTAAACATCTCGCAGCTCTTCTACTGAACTTGGATGAAGATTATGCTAAGAAAATTCTGAGGGACATAATCATGAATAGAGGCTTATGGAACTTTGGAAGACTCGAGAGAGCCGAGGAGATATGATCTAATCCATCAGGATCTAAATTATGCATGAGGCCAAGCCCACGCTATATAGACATTCGGAGCATGTTGGAGAATTTCCATAGCAATCAAGCAGATTATCTTTTACGAACCAACATTCGAGTTCGCAGTAGGGACAGTCTCCACACCATGGGCAATTATGAATTAGATCCCTCCTCATCTCTCTTAACTCCTTAAACCTCTCGTTTGATAAGATCCTCGATAGATTCTCTGTTCTAACATCTCCAATCAAATATTCGTAGACTTGCTTGTTATGGGAGTTGACGTATTCGGGATGAGTGTAGGCTAGCTCCATGCATGGCGCGACTATCCCATCCCTCCTAATGTAGATCGAATGCTTCTCTTCATATGGACATGATCTATCGGCAGCATCTAAGAATATTTTGGGAGCCCTAAGCTCTATTCCTCTGTTCTCAGCCACTTCATGCATCCGCCTCAACATATCTCTAACTCTCAGCGTCAAGCGTATCTTGTGCTGCTCCTCGCAGAGAGCCGTTAAATTAGCCGTATATCCATGCGATGTCAGGTCTTTTACGATCTCAAAGTATTTCTCGAGTTCATGGGTCGTTCTTGGTCCAGCATATGATAACAGTAAAGCTTGGAGAGATGCTTTATCGCGGATCTTGCAAAGTTCTCGTAACCGATCCTCCCCGAGTATGGATAAGACTTTCTCGCTCACACATGTGTAGCATGCGTTTCTATAGATCTGTTTCGAGTATGGAACCACATGACTTACTTGGACATAGTCCACCCCTATATCTGCAGCATATTCCACTACCGTTAGAAGTTCTTCGATTCCATGCTTCATGATTACGCACTCAATTCCGACCTCCAGCTCTGGGAGAATCTTTCTACCAATCTGGCAGAGGTCGCTAAGCGACTTTAAGATGCGTGAACTCGATCCAATTCGGATTTTCTTAAGTTTCTGTAAGTTGATTGTGTCGATTGAGACCGCTATCGAGTCTAATCCATATTTGACGGCTTTCTCTATGACCGATTGATTGAGAAGCATACCATTTGTGCTAAGGAAGATCTTCGAATCTCTAAACGATCTCCTCGCATAATGTATCATGTCAAGTATTCTCGGATTCATGAACGGCTCCCCGAACCCATATAGATTAATCCTCTCTACTTCCTCAACTTGATCCAATATCTTGAGATAGACATTGAATTCCATGTCTCCTGGTTCGTAGCCTGACCAAAACCTTCTCAGACAATAGATGCAGTTAAGATTACATCTAGTGGTGACCTCTATGTGTAGATTTCTGAGATCAAAGTCATGGGCCATTTTCCACCAAAATAAAAAAGAGGTAAGGGATTAAGATTTATCTTAATTAGAGTTCTATCTCGAGTTCCTTCAACTTCTCTGGGGTAGGCTTCCCATCAACCCATCCTCTAAGCTCATAATACTCCCTCTTCATCTCTTCAAGTTCGACTACGTGCCCTTTCGCGGGTCCTTCTGGCATCTGCTCCTTCAATAGTCTCGGTGGAAGTGTGTCGTCCTTTCCATCGAATCCAAGCTTATTGACCAAGACTCTCTCGAGATTATATATCCTCTCTCCTATCTTCATGACTTCATCGGCTGTATACTCAACTCCCATTATTGCTGAGAGGAAGGCGGCGTAGTCCTCTGCTCCAAGGGCAAAGGTTGTGAAGAGGCAATTTACGGCGGAGTTCACCACGCAGGTGAAGTCCTGGAAGATCTTAACCCACTTCGCTTTACCTTTCGGCGTTAATGGATCGATCTTCTCAGGAATTCCTAGGATCTCAGGCGAGATAGTGTATCCTGTTACATGGCATCCACCTCTATTCGACGTAGCATACTCTAATCCTATTCCTTTTGCTCCCCTGGGATCGTATGCTGGTAACTCCAATCCTTTAACGCTCATCGATAGTTCAGGTCTTCCAAAGATCTCTGCAAGTCTCTTAGAGCCTAGGGCCAAGTATTTCCCGAAGCCAACCTTGTATGCTGTCCTCCAAATCGCTTCAACTAGAGCAGCAGCGTTCCCAAATCTTAGGTCTAATCCCTGTAAGATCTCTTCTGGAATGCATCCGTTCTCGACGAGTTCCATGGCGCAGGCTACCGTCGAGCCCATGCTTATTGGATCTAATCCAAGCTCATCACAATAATGGTTCGCCTTAATGATAGCTTCAAGATCCGAGACCCCTGTACAGCTTCCAAGGGCCCAAATACTCTCATACTCCGGTCCTTCCGAGTATAGGATTTGGAAGGCTCCTTTCTCGACTCTCGTAACTCTTCCACATCCTATTGGGCATCCCCAGCATGGCCTCCTCTTGATTAGATATCTCTCGGCGAGGAGTTCACCGCTTATCTTCTCTGCCTCTGGATTTACTCCTGTCTGCCAATTCTTGTATGGAAGTATTCCAGCCCCATTAATCACTTTTACTAGAACCGAGGTCCCAAGCTTTGGAAGTGAATCGCTTGTTACTGGATTCGTCTTAATCTTTTCGAGAAGCTTCTTCCCAACCTCCTTCAGCTTTTCAGGGTTCGCTGCCTGAGGCTTCTTGGTCCCTGAAACTACAATGGCCTTGAGCTTCTTGGATCCCATAACTGCTCCAAGTCCGCCTCTACCGCCGGCTCTATGCTCGTCATTTATCACCGGTGCGAAGTAGACTAGGTTTTCTCCCGCTGGACCTATGCATAGCACGCTTACATTCTTTCCTCCAACTTCTCTCTTTAAAGTTCTATATGTGTCAAATGTATTCATCCCCCAGACGTGGGAGGCATCCCTAAGCTCAACTTTTTCATCAGTTATCGAGAGATAGACTGGAGTATTCGAAGCGCCTTGGATGACGACCATATCATATCCAGCGAACTTCAGGAATGGACCCCACTCTCCGCCAGAGTTTCCGCTGCCTATGGATCCCGTTAAGGGTGCCTTTAGGGCCATTATATGATATCTCCCGGAGGATGGAACTTCTGGAAATCCTGTCGCGGGACCTGTAGCAAAGATCAAGACATTCTCTGGGCCAAGTGGGTTGAGATCTCTTAGATCGATTCCTCGTTCCTCGTAACTCTTAGCTATGTCATATAAGATTTTCACGGCATAACCCTTTCCACCGATATATTTCCTCGCTACCTCTTCACTTATCGGCTCGGTTGAGATAGTTCCCGTAGTTAGATTAACCCAGAGTATCTTGCCCATATATCCGCCTAACATAGCCGGTCATTCGATAACTATGTCATCATCCTACTTAAGATTTTTCCCGACCTAAAACTCGTTAAACAATTTTCCTCCGCAAAATCTCAGAATATAATCTGCTGCAAGCTTTCCTGCATTCTTAAGAACCTCGATTCCTATCCCAGGAACCCCGCAAACCATTAAGTAGATATTCTCGGTCTTCAATGTGACCTTACTGTATTCGGCGTCTCGATATGGATAGATGGCGATAAGTCTCCTTGAATCTGCCACAACTATCTCTCCGCCTCTTAAGATCTTCGGCTTTCTCATACCTATTCCGAGAAATTCCTCACCCTCGTTCGCGAATCTCATAATCATATCTCCATCTATCTTCTCTGAGTCAAAGGCGGCTAAGGCTATTCCTGATTCGGCGGATGCGAGATTATATGAGTCTACGAGGGTGTTTATCCTTGGAAGTCCTTTACCGCTCAATATTCTTCTGAGAAGCGCTTCAGCGGCGGGTCTAATCTTCGTTGGATCTATTCCGATTTTCCAGAAGAAGTTTCTATAAGTTCTCACGAGTGGGTCATCTTTTAGGGATTCGAGTCTATATTTCTTTCTAAGTTTGCCGTAAATCTCCGACTTAAATTTCTCAAGCTCTTCAGAGTATTCTAAGACCTTGAGAGATTCTAGCTCCATTAACAGCACATTGAGGTCTGGAAACCGATCCTTGACTTCCTCGTCAATTATGAGCTTCAGACCCATGAACCCTTCAATTTTCATGAATCTTATCTGTGTTAAACTTTACTCCAATGTTGGCGAGATTTTGGGATCGATTGCTAATATGCTGTCACGCTCTTAACATTTGGGATCCTAAGCAACTTATTCAATCCGTCTCCGGATAGCGGTTGTTCAAGCACTAAGATCAGCTTAGGTTCGGGGAATAGTTCTGGATCCTCTGCTACAGCCTGCCTTATACTTATCCCTTCATCGGCGATTATCTTGGCCGCATTCGCCAAGACTCCAACCGCGCTTGGATCGGCTCTTATCTCGACAACCGAGTATCCCAGCTCCTTAGCTATTGGGGCGAGGAATGCACCCGCAGGTTTTAGTCCTGTGAAGATTCTCTTTAGGGTTGGATCTCCTAAGAGTTGCTGTATCGTCTGTCTCACAACCCTTCTATCCACTCCAGCTGCTCTGGCAAGAGATGAGTCGGCTATCTCGACAGGGCCTACGACGACCTTTCCGTTCTCGCTTACACCTAATCCGTACTCTATCATCAATCTAACGACCTTGATTCTGGCCGGATATTCTTTAAGCTTATCAGCTATTCTACTCCACATCTCTAGCATATGGTCAACTCAACTAATTATAAATGGATATTGTTTATGAGTTTATCGGCGGCTAATCTCCCTCAATCTCCTCAATAATGGTATCTCATTAAGTTTCTCTTCATCGAGTAGACTCCATAAAATGCCCTTCGGCCTACCCCTTCTCTGCTCAACCCTTATTAGACGGGTGGGGGTTGCAATGTAATCTATGGTTAGATCATATGGGTCTGATGGAAGCCTTTCATAGACTTGGATGTCGTGGACATTCGTCATTATAGGAGTATCCTCATCCACTTTCCCAAACTCTCTCAATATCGCGTATTCAAGCTCTCCGTATCCTCCTCCCTTTCCTATCCTAATTCCATCCCTTGAAACCGCTACTGATCCCGTGATTATCAGGTCGACTTTGGGGATATCTCCTGGATCTATTATTCTCCCGTATCTGAATGCTCCTCGGATCGTTGAGGCTCTTTCAAACATTCTCCTCGAAATCCTTGAGGGATCGAGTATCATGAAGCCCATCCTAAGCCTAGGAGTGGGCATGATCAAGGTCTTTCCATCCAGTAGACACCTATATCTAATATATCTTTGAGGGGAATCTGGGCTCACCTTAACGACTCTTGCATCGATATATTCTCTTAGATTTAAGAGCCTCGAAGCGGCTTTCTCTGCTCCGCTGAAGTTCGGGATTCTACCATAAACTGGTCTTGGAAACCTAGCTAAACCTAGCTCTTCGAGCTTTCTCCAAACTTCATGTCTAATTTTATCCTTCTCCTGTTTCATGGCGTTCAAGTCGGCTAAATTAAATTCAGCGAGTTTAAGAGCTTATTGAAGCTAGGCTCATCCATTCTATGCTTATACATCTTTGAAGACTCTATTGGAGGCCTAGATAATCCAAGCATTTGAAGGATTTTATTAGAGTGTCGGCCAAAGGTTACATAGCTAAAGAGGGAGGTAACGTTTGACGGCCTCCGCCTCTTACTCGCCTTCCCAAAATCTATTATGACCGGGGACAGATCTCTCCTCAAGATTATATGTCGCCTTGCATCGCTGAGTTCCCCGTGATCAAGCCCTATCTCGTCGAGAGTTCTCGCCTGTCTAAAGCAGGAAGCTAAGACTTTCTTCAAAGGTTGAACTTCGCGAATCTCGAGCTCCCTTAACCAAGTATCTAGGTCCACTCCGTCTATATATTCAAGGACCATCACATGCTTATTCGACGCCCTCAGTTTTGCGCCGACCCCGACGCTGTTAGCGAACTTGGTGTTTTCGGCTTCCTTAAACAGGTCACTTAAAGTGGAGTCTGTTCTTAAGACCTTTAACGCCACGTCTTCGCCGCCCATCCTCCCCTTAAACACAATCCCTCGATAACCCTTACCTAGCTTAAGCAACTCACCATCTCTCTCAACTTCAACGTAGATTCCATCAACCCCGATCTCACAGAGCTCTTTCAGAATCATCAACGCATATTCTAGCTCCCTTGATGGATAAGATAACTCAAGCAAGAGATTTGAATGATGTTTGAGCTCGCTTAACGTTAGGAGCTTCATGAACTTCACTTTAACTCTAGATAAATGGTGGCTTCGCCTTTAGAAATGAGTTAATGAAGTTTAGCATCGATGGATTATCCACGGCAGATCGGATTAAGCCGTCAGCTTCATGATCTATCTTCGCATTCCTTATTAATGAAGCCAATCCTTTCGCGATCGCCACCCTATTAGAGTCGAGTTCTCGTTTAAGAAGCTTCACGACATCGACCTCGTCTCTCCTCCTCAAGACATAGAGTCTATCACCTTGAATCCATGGTCCTATAGCCTTTCCAGACCACTTTTCGATAAAATCTTCAGCGGTCTTTAGGTAAACTGGCGGGCCCTTGTGAATGGCGAAGTTTGGGAGTTTGAGAGTGTCGAGTTCGAAGATCAAGAGGCAGGATTCGGTTTCATCGGTCCAAGACCCGCTCCTGTAGACTTTGAACCCCAACCTTTCTAAGGCTCTCCTAATTCCCTCTTCGCTCTTCTTAAGCTCTCCCCAAAGAACGTCCGGAGGTCTCTCCACCTCAAGCTTGAAGAATATATGTAGAAGGTTTCTCTCAGCGGATAACCTTTTGAGATTTTCGACGCTCGGCTTCTCCATTTGAGGCTTGAAGAAGTTTAATGACGGATTTGAGATGAATAATTTTGAGGCGAGGATAAATTCGGAGAGCTTTGTGAGGGAAACCGCTGACGCAACGTTTCTACTCTTATCAATTGGATCGATGACTATAAGCGGCTGATTTCTGAAAATCTCCAACATCTCTTTAGTCGATCTATAATATCGTTCAAGGTCGATTGCTACTGGAGGCTTCCAATTCGCCGCATTTTTGATCACGTTTATGAAGTCTCCATAGTTTAGGATTAGGAGCTCGGTTAGGTATCCGCTGAAGCCTTTGACCTTGATCTCAGCTCCATAAACCCCGCATCCTATCATGAATCCCTTAAGCAGTCTCACTTGATCTTCTTGTCCAGGCTTAAGCCTTTCGATAATGTATCTCGTGTGATATGGGGTTCTATCGGTTGCGCTAAGCCATTTCAAGGGCTCGACATCATAGCATGCAACTATGTCGATTGTAACTCCATTTACAACTCCTTCGACGTATGGGTGGTCGGCGTACATCAATCTAGGTTTTCCACCTGCCCTCTCAATAGCTCTAAATCCTATCTCTATCACCTTCTTTTCCATCTCATCTCTTGGAACATTTTTGTCGAAGTGGATGAATATGTCCGCCTCCTCTCTCCCCCTTATCCAAGTGTTCTTTGCGGCTGATCCCTCAAGGCTTATTCCGAGAATCCCATCAATCCTCGATATTTCATCCTTTAAGATATTCTCCATCTCGCCGATCACGTTCTTGAGCAGAGATTCATCTGCTTGAGTGGGCTTAACTATCTTTAGTGCCTCGGCTAAAACTTCTTCGAGCCTCAATCTCCGTTCCTTGCCTCCACAACCAGTAGATCGCTGTAGATGGGGCCCTTTTGGGTTAAGGTGCTTTTCTTGACTTTAAACTTATCGATGATCTGTTCTCCGAAGAACATCTCTCTCAATTGATCCAGTTCTCTGAGAAGTCTCACTCTATCCTTTACGCGCTTGACTCTACCTATGGTTAAATGTGGAGTAAATCCCCTTTCATCATATTTGAATCCAAATCTCGTCAACTTATCCTTCAACTGCTCAACTATTGAGTTCAATCCTCCCATGGGATCCTCTATTCCTAGCCAGATCACATTGACCCTCCTCCCTCCAGGAAAGTATCCCACTCCCTTAACACTTACCTTAAATGCCTTGAAAGCGATCTTCCTCGCATTATCCAAGACGAGTTGAAGTCTACTTCTATCGAGTTCCCCGAAGAACCAGAGAGTGGTGTGGAGATTTTGAGGCTCAACGGGCTTCATCACAGCTCCAGACTCCATGAGCCTCTTCTGAATCTCCTGAGCCCTTGAAACTATTTCTGGATTATCGAAGTCGACGGCTATGAATGTTCTGATAAATTCCCCCATCCCTCAGCCTCCAATTCATTACCGAGAGATCCAAGCTTTAAGCTTAGATCAACTTTTCCTACCCGTCTCGAATCCTGGAATCCATAGTCTACGTTCAAGCTTTTTCAATCCATAGGATGCTATCGTCGTCATGGCCAGATAGATTAAGGAGGTCATTAGGAAAACCTCGGTCGGTTTAAACCAGATCGAGTTCACGCTGATGGCCGCCGAAAATATCTCGTTGACTCCGACTATATAGGCTAGCGAGGAATATAAGATCATGTAGATGATCTCATTCCCTATTCCTGGGAGAGCTATCCTAAGAGCCTGTGGTAGGATTATAT
>Ga0180302_10001370_pt1 | contig 11539 bp, 16 predicted proteins | sample GuaBasSediGuay17_FD_121794 | JGI IMG/M metagenome (GOLD analysis project Ga0180302, IMG submission 121794) | Subseafloor sediment microbial communities from Guaymas Basin, Gulf of California, Mexico - Guay17, Core 4571-4, 12-15 cm | ecosystem: Environmental > Aquatic > Marine > Hydrothermal... | reverse complement strand
GCGTCCATCGACCAGGTATACGTTAGGAAGATAGAGACCAAGTACGGGATGAACGTGAGCTGGGCAACTGTCCACGTGTATGATGACCCGAAGCGCGCACTGGAGATAGAGCCGGAGTACATTGTTAAGAGACATCGGGGGGAGGAGGCCAAGGAGGGTGAGTAAGTGTGGCACATATGCACAAGCTCTACGAGTACGACTACAAAACCGGCAAGATAAGGCTCAAGAACAAAAAGTGCCCGCGCTGCGGCCGCGTCATGGCCCATCACTTAAAGCCCGTGGAAAGATGGCACTGCGGGCACTGCAATTACACGGAGTTTGTTACAGCTAAAAAGAAGCGATGAGAAGAGTCGTTGTACTAGGAATAGAAAGCACGGCGCATACGTTTGGCGCTAGTGTGGCGACCTCCCACGGCGAAATACTTTCTAATGTGAACAGTGTGTACGCGCCTCCCGCAGGGGGCATACACCCTCGCGAAGCCTCTGAGCATCATAGCAAGGTAGCAGCACGTGTCGTTGCTGATGCATTGACACTCGCCGGGCTATCCCCTAGAGACTTAGACGGAGTGGCCGTAGCCCTCGGCCCTGGCATGGGACCGTGCCTGCGCGTCGGTGCCACAATAGCCAGAGCGATAGCAGCAGTGTACGACCTCCCTTTAGTACCCGTGAACCATGCAGTGGCACATATTGAGATAGCGCGCCTGACCACAGGCTTCAAAGACCCGCTGGTAGTTTACGTGGCCGGTGGTAACACCATAGTGACAACGTTCGTTGAGGGAAAGTACCGTGTCTTTGGTGAGACGCTGGACATACCTCTGGGCAACTGCCTAGACGCATTTGCCAGGGAAGTCGGTCTTAGTCTTCCAGGAGTGCCAAAGGTTGAGGAACTGGCGAGAAAAGGTTCGAAACTATACCCTCTCCCCTACACAGTTAAAGGCCAGGATCTCTCCTTCTCCGGGCTGCTAACAGCTGCGTTAAAACTTCTTAGGAAAGGTGCGAAGCTTGAAGACGTGTGCTTAAGCCTTGTTGAAACCGCCTACTCCATGCTCGTGGAGGTAGCTGAACGCGCGCTAGCACACACGGGAAAAAGAGAACTAACGCTCACAGGCGGCGTTGCTCGGAGCCCTATCCTTTCGGAGAAGTTACGCGCTATGGCTGAAAGCAGAGGAGTTGCCTATAGGCCCGTGGAGCCAGAATACGCTGGCGATAACGGTGCCATGATAGCGTACACTGGTGCGCTAGCCTTGGCCTCCGGCGTGACTGTGCCGTTGGAGGAAAGCGAAATCAGACCCCTTTGGAGGCTGGACGAGGCTGAAGTGCCATGGAGGCATTGGGCAAGCGCCTATTGGAGGACTTAGAGCTTGCTCTGCCTTCGTTTGAGGCAACCAAGCTTATAGCGGTAGGAGCCGAGGCGGCACTGTTCCTAGGTAGATTTCATGGCCTGCTGGTAGTCGCCAAGTATCGGTACCCGAAGCTATATAGGGCCAGGGAGCTCGACGTCGAATTGAGGAAACGACGCACCACGAAGGAAGCTAAGCTACTGACAAGAGCTCTTTCATGTGGGGTCGCCGCACCAGTACCGGTGCTTGTCGATAAGGAGAGTGGCCTGCTGGTCATGGAGTACGTTGAGGGACCTAGGCTAAAGGAGGTTTTAGACAGGGGCGATGCAAACGTGCAAGAGGTGTTTAGGACAATTGGAGTCTACGTTGGACGCCTACACGAAGCGGGGATAGTTCACGGAGACCTAACAACCTCTAATGTCATACTGTCGCCGGGCGGACCCGTGCTAATAGACTTCGGTCTGGGGGACTTCATTGCAGAGGACGAAGCGCGCGGTGTCGACCTGCACTTGTTCCTCAGGGCGTTGGAGAGCACGCACCCTAGCCTAGCTGGAGAGCTTTTTGAGGAGGTCATGAAAGGCTACGAAGAGGTTAGGGGAAGCGAGGCGAGAATAAGCATTGAAAGTAAGGTTAGGGAGATAAGAATGCGGGGAAGGTACGTTGCTGAGAGGCGCAAAAAACTATTAAAGGGCTCGCAAGTCAGGTGGGGGGGACTCTATGAGGAAGAGCAAAGAGAAGGGTAAGTCGCACTCGACAAGGCCCGCGAAATCGGAGAAGCCCGCATGGCTTAAGTACACACCAGTTGAGGTTGAGGAACTTGTAATTTCACTAGCTAAGAAAGGCTATCCTCCCTCAACGATAGGTATCATTCTTAGAGATCAATATGGTATTCCATTGGTTAAAGCGGTAACAGGGAAAAAGGTGACAAGGATACTGAAAGAGAGAGGATTAGCCCCGGAGATACCTGAGGATCTATATAACTTGATGAGAAGAGCGGCTCGCATAAGGCGCCACCTTGAAGAGCATCCGAAGGACTATCACTCGAAGAGGGGCTTACAGCTAATAGAGTCAAAAATACACAGGCTCGCTAAGTACTACAAGAGAAAGGGCGCGCTCCCCCCCGATTGGAAGTACAAGCCGGGCAAGATCAGCATTTTCGCCTAATTACACGTTAGCTCTTTAATGGCGCCTCGTAGCACTCTCTTGAGAAGCGATGCTGGAGACCCTTTTAGCTGAGGCCAAGGACAAGAGGTACGTTAGGCTGTTTGAAGCTCTGCGGCAAGCATCCAACTTTCTCGAGGAGTCGGACCCTCCAGTACTCATAGTATCCCACTACGACGCTGATGGACTGAGCGCAGCCGCTGCAATGATGCTAACCCTGGAGCGCCTTGGACTTCCCTTTCAGCTCAAGATAGAAGAGCAGCTGACGCCCGAACTTGTGAAAAACGTTCTAGAGGGGCCCTATGAGACCCTAGTGTTTCTGGATATGGGAAGCGGCATTTTGAGTACTATCAAAGGAGAGAAGAGGGTACTCGTAGTTGACCATCACATACCTCAAGGGAAGCCCTCCCTTAATGTGCTTGAAGTTAACCCTCATAGGTACGGTATAAACGGCTCTATAGAGGTAAGCTCTTCCTCCCTCGCTCTACTAATCATGGATGGCGCTATTGGTTTAGGAGAAACCCATGCACACCTAGCCGTAATAGGTGCGCTAGGCGACAGGCAAGACCAAGGGCCCCGGTTTGCATTGACAGGGGTTAATGGCCTAATAACGGCCTTGGCTCGGGAAGCTGGCATTATAGAGGAGACTATAGGACTTAGGCTATACGGCGTTCACAGCAGGCCTCTGGTCAGGGCATTAGCTTTGACTATGGACCCCATCCTACCCGGACTGACGGGAGACGAGGAGGCCTGCATTAGGTTCCTTAAGTCCATAGGCGTAAACCCGGTTGACGGGGACCGCCTCAGGAAGTACAACGAGCTTAGCATTGAGGAGAGGAGAACGTTAGCGACGGAGCTCGTCAAATTGCTGATAAACTCGGGCTACCCCGTGAATGAAGCCGAGAGAATCTTTGGCACAATGTACTATATAAAGCGTGAAGATACCCGGAGCCCGCTGCGCGATGCCAGGGAATTCTCGTACATAGTGAACGCCTGCGGCAGACTGGATAGACACTTTATAGCCCTACTGCTGCTAAGAGGCGTTAAGGGGGAGATCATAGTTAAAGCACTTGATCAAGTTAGGCTGTACAGGAAGCTTCTATTCCGGGCTATAAAAGCTGTCCGCGATGGAGCCTGTAGCAGAATCATGCTTAATAGGGTCTTGGCCCTGGATTACGGTGAAACCGTACCACCTAAGGTCGCGGGGGCTTTAGCCTCGATACTCGCATCGAGCCTAAAGACGGACGCCGCGGTGCTGCTCGTCATCGTCAGGCACGGTGATGAGCACGTGAAGGTCTCGGCGAGAAAAGCTGCAGGACAAGAGCACGTGAACATAGGCGAGGCGCTATCAATAGCGGCTAGGACTTCTGGGGGTGTGGGAGGAGGTCACGCAGCAGCGGGTGGCGCTCTGCTGCCAGCTGAGAATATAGAAATGTTCCTCAGTGAATTAGACCATGTTCTAGGGGGTAGGACTTGAGGCTAATGTGCGAGGTCAGAGTGACTGGTGGGAAGCTAAGCTTTGCTCTATCACGAGCCTTGGAGCCGGATAACGTATACCCTGGGGCTTTAACAGTCACTGTGAGTTCGAGCGAGAGCGAGCTTATCTACCGCGCTGTTGGTAGCGGTATTAAGGCATTGCGAGAGCTGAGATCCGTCTTGAACGATATCTTAAGGTGCGTTGAGGCTGCCTATAACACTTTATATGAGATAGAATAAAAAATAATAATGAATTATGACCATAAACTTTAAATATAAGCTATGGTTATCCTTATCGCAAGATTTAAAAATGTTTCGGAGTGAGAAGCCGTGTCCAAAGAGGAGTATAGAAGTTACAAGAGAGATGTACGGGAGCTCTTGGAGCTGTATGAAGGCGAGATACTGACTTGCCCTAACTGCGGCAGTGACAAGCTGATAAGAGATCCCGCTAGGGGGGAGATCATCTGCGCCGTCTGTGGCTACGTAGTTAGGGAGAGGGAGATAGACAGAGGACCTGAGTGGAGAGCTTTCACTCCCGAGGAGAGGGAGAGAAGAAGTAGAGTCGGCGCCCCGATAAGCCCGTTAATGGGGGACACGCTTACCACGGACATAGACTGGCGTAGCAAAGACGCCTCTGGGAGGCAGATCGACGGCGCTCGAAGGCTAGACATCATGAGGCTACGGAAGTGGCACACTAGGACCAGGGTACAGTCGTCAATCGAGCGCAACCTCAGCCAGGCCAGAATAGAGCTTGAGCGCCTCGCGGCTCAACTAGATCTCCCGCAGCACGTAAAGGAGCAGGCCCTTGAGATTTACAGGCGGGCACTAGAGAGCGGGCTTGTGAGAGGGAGGTCCATAGAGTCAGTGATGGCAGCAGCTGTTTACGCTGCCTGTAGAAACCTTAGAGTACCCCGAACGCTGGACGAGATAGCCAAGTTCACGCGGGCCGGTAGGAAGGACGTGGCAAGATGCTACAGGCTACTGGTAAGGGAAGCCAGAGTAAGAGTTCCACTGCCCGACGCAAGCGACTTCGTGCCTAGGATAGCTGGCGCGCTTAAACTCAAGGGTGAGACCGTCAAACTAGCCAAGGAGATACTCAAGAAGGCAAGAGAGATGGGACTAACGGCAGGCAAGGACCCTGCGGGCTTAGCGGCGGCCGCTATCTACATTGCCGCCATAAAGACGGGCGACATCAGGACTCAGAAAGACGTGGCAAGAGCCGCTCAGGTAACTGAGGTCACAGTTAGGAACAGGTATAAGGAGCTTGTAAAGAAGCTAAGTATAGATCTCCCAATAAAGAAGTAAGTTCCTTATCATAATCCTACACTACCTATTGCGAAAGAACCGTTTTCTAGCTTATAGTAAGCTCATTATGCCACAACCACCCGTGTCAGGGGCTAGCGTATGAAGCCATAACCTATGAGACGCCAGCGTCCCATGAACTGCCTGCTTATGGCCACCCTCGCTCCTTCCTCTGCGCAGACGGGTATTCTTAGCTTCATATGCGCACTGTCCTTGCTCGCCGAGTCCACATCCCCTATGGTCACAGCCGTCCCCACGTTCACCATTATCCTCTCACCCCTACGTATCGGCTCGACCCTCCTTAACTCCTCTAGCCCAACGACGCGTTCGAGCAGATGGACTTCAATTTCTAGTTCATCCCAGACGGGAGGGAGAGTGCCCGGCTTCCCTACAACGTTGCCTATGAGATTGTCGGCCTTAGTCAGACTGGGGTCCAATGTCGTACCGACACCTATCAGTCCGCCTGGATAAGCCTCTTTAAGCGCGTTCTCTCCAGACTTGAGACTGACTATTTCCGTGTATAGGGGCTGATACTCGTAACCCCTTCTAGTCGGCAATTTTATGCCGGGTCTTATCTCTATCTCGTCTCCCACGCGGAACTTGCCCTGTACTATGCTGCCCCCGAGAACGCCGCCCTTAATCTCGTCCACAGGAGTCCCTGGCTTGTTAACGTCGAACGACCTGGCCACGAGCATCCTAGGCGGCTTGGAAGGATCTCTCTCCGGCGTGGGTATAACCTCCTCTATGGCCCAAACAACTGCGTCTATGTTCACCTTGTGGAGTGCTGACACCGGTATCACAGGCGCGCCTTCCGCCCACGTACCCTCTATGAAGTCCAGTATCTCCTTGTAGTTCTCCTTCACGCGCTCTCTCGTGACTATGTCTATCTTGTTCTGCACGATAACGATGTTCCGGACACCTATTATGGTGAGAGCAGTGAAGTGCTCACGCGTCTGCGGTCTAGGGCAGGGCTGAGAAGCGTCGATCACGAACACAACACCGTCCATAAGTGCAGCTCCCGCCAGCATCACGGCCATCAGCATCTCGTGGCCGGGCACGTCGACGAAAGACACTCTCCTAATGAACTCCAGCTCGCTCCCACAGTACTCGCACTTTCTATTGGGGGCCATGGCCTCGGTGAAATACGCCTGCGGTGGAGGGCACTTAGGGCACCTGTAGATTGCCGTATCAGCATAACCTAGCTTGAGCGTTATGCCTCTTTTGATCTCTTCGGAGTACCTGGCTGCCCAAACCCCTGTAAGGGCCTCAACTAGCGTTGTCTTACCGTGATCCACGTGACCGGCCGTACCTATGTTCACGAGGGGTTGCAGCCTAGCCTGGTCCTCGGAGACCCCCAGCGGTGGTCACCTCCCTACTCCTCGTACACCATCACTGTGTTTATCTGAACTACCTCCTCAGTTATTACGTTGCCCCTCACGAGCTTCCTCCTACGCTCTCCCTTCTCCCTTGGGTGGAAGCCAGGAGGGGCCGAGAGAAGAAGCCTCCTCTTAGCCCCTCCGGGAAGGTCTGGCCTCATGGGCTCTCCGGATATGCCGGAGCCTCCCGTTATCCTTAGCTTGACGCCTTCCTTGCCGACTATAGCCCCATCGAAGACGTCACCTATCTTGAGACCTATTAGACGCCTAGCGCTGTCGCCGGATACCACTACTTGCTCCGCCTTCCCCGTCTTGGGATCCGAGATCACGACCTTGAATTCGGGCACTGCTCAGCACCCGTCGCTTAGAGGGGGAGAGGCTTAAAAGCTTTTGATCGACTACGCGGGCAACGACCTTAACCTGGGGAGCAAGGCGCCTTAGTATTGATTCGATTCTCTCAGCACCGCCTCCCGAGGCGTACGATCTCCGCCGACTTTTTAGAGGGTTCGAGGATTACTATAGCGACTAGACGTTTACTGTCGCCAACCACATACTCGTAGGCGTGCATCCTAACAAGGAGGCCTTCTTCCTCAGACGCTCGAGTAGGAGCCTCTTGCGTGAGCTTTTAAAGCCGAGGGGGTCAGTGAGGTCGGTGCTCTTCACGATCTCAGCGCGGAACTTTATCCTCATCCCCTGACTTTAATCTAATCACTCCTAATAAGGGCAAGGTCATCGTCCCTTCTCTCAAGAGGAGGATGGTAATACACTACAAATATTAGGAGCATGTGGAACTGTACGCGCCGAGGTGATGTAAGCCTTGTCAGCGAATGTGGGTGCTAGAACGTACATAGGAGTTGTAGCGATAATGCTTGTAGCCCTAGCCCTTTACTCATTATACAAGGTCTGGGAGTACCTCCTTACCCCGGGGCCCTCAAATCCCTCGTTCTTCCAGCTTCACATGAGCGTGGCAGTTGGCGCCGCCTTTTCAATGATTGCCTTGCTGATAATTTACCACTCATACATGGCATCTAAGGAGGGTGCTAGAATTCGCTGATCTCTATTTTATCCACCTGCTTAAGCTCGTAAACCTCTATTTCGGCTCTCACAGGGTTAAACACACCGCCCTCATCCGTGTAGTAGATGATCACTCTGGCGGCCTTCTCCGACGCTCCCCGCTCGTTTGACTTCTCGACGAGCCGTCTAGCCAGCCTGGCCCAGTTCTCTCTGGATTTCTCCCTGACCTCGGGATTGACGTCCTTGGAGTAGAACGTTGCGTAGAACCACCTCTTGGCTCTGAAAATAGCGCCCCTACAGGTCGGCGCTAGCTTGCTCCTCCAAACCTTGAGCCCCTCACTCAATTCAAGTCCCCGTTATCGACTACTTGCGTTACCAATTAATATTTTTAACACTTGATTCTACACTATCAATATAAGTACTACTTCAAGTGGATAATTTCCGCTATTTTATTCGTTACAATATGAAATATAAATGTTAATATTATTGATAACAACCACGTATGCGTATCTAGGGGGCGCACAAGAACGCTGTAAAATGCCAGCGCAACCACGATGAACGGCTCCTCGTCTAGCAACAACGCTCTTTCACCAGGCTCGATGCCAAATCTTCTCTTAATGAACGATCCAAGGCAGTCTCCCATCATAGCGCCTACCGAGAGCACAATTGAGGGATAGAGACTGTGTACTCCGTACGCTGATAACAGAGCCCCCACAGCTGAGCCCGCGATAACGCCCGACACAAAGCCCTCCACGGTCTTGTTGTCTCCCAGAAGCCTCCTACCATCAACGAAAGTTTTTCCCATGTCGATCGGGTGCCCTGGCGCATAGAACTTTGACGTTACCACCGGCGTCGCGTTGGCTACGTACGGCGGTAGGAGGAACACCAATACCTCCATGGCCTTCTCTACCTGCAACCGTACCACCGACGCCTTCACAGGTGCGTATAGGGGGTCGGCGTGTCCCGTTATATGTGTTAGGTTAGTCCTCGAGCGCTACAGACTCCACAAAATGCCACTGCCTTGGAACTAGAGCAGTTTGGACAAAAAGTATTTGATGCTGCCCTCGCCTATCGCTCAGGCGTTCTGGAGCGGTGAATGCGATGTTCAAGCTAGTTGAGATGGAGGACATGGTAAGGATACCGCCGTCACTGTTCAAGTTGCCGCCGAAGGAGGCCGCTGTGGAGGTCCTTAGGGAGAAATACGAGGGCAGAATACTCAGGGATATAGGTCTCGCGATAACGATCCTCGACGTTGAGCTCGACCCTAAAGGCGTCTTAGTGCCCGGAGACGGCGCCACTTATCACCGCATTAGGGCTAGAGCCCTAGTGTTCGCACCCGAGCCTCAGGAAGTCGTAGAAGGCGAAGTAACCGTTGTCGCGGAGTACGGCGTGGAAGTTAGAATAGGGCCTCTTGACGGTTTTATCCACAGAAGCCAGTTGCACGAGAAGGAGACCTTCTCTTACAATAGGGAGCAGGCGATGTGGCTTGGCGAGAAGACGGGCAGGATCCTGAGAAGAGGCGATAGGGTTAGGGCTAGGGTTGTCCAAGTCAGCTATGGGACGCGAGGTCCTAAACTAAGAGTCGGGCTGACTATGAGGCAACCCTTCCTGGGTAAGTTAGAGTGGATAGAGGAGGAAATAAGAAAGATGGAGGGGGCTAAGGGTGCCGAGAAGAAGGGGGCTTCCACTTAAAGCCTGCGCTAAGTGCAAGCGACTGGTCGAGCCCAAAGTGGAGGTATGCCCGAACTGTGGCTCCAGGGTGTTCTCCGACGATTGGGAGGGACTCATAATAATAGTGGACACTAAAAACTCCATAATCTCGCAGAAACTAGAGATAGATAAGCCAGGGATGTACGCGCTTAAGGTTAGGTAACGTGATACGATGCGCTGCGGAGTCTATTGCAACTCTATTAGGCTTCTAGAGGAGGGCAGGAGGGCGCTGGGCACGCCTTGTGGCTACGCTATACGGAAGCCTCCGAGGGAAGCCATTAGAGTAATGAGGACCATTAAAGAGGACCTCGCGCCGCCCTTAACGATCGCTATAGGCGACGTTGTAGCTCGGAACATCTGCAGGTACGACTCGAGGCCCGACGTCTCTGTAGTTGACCTTAAGACGCAGAGGAGGGCAACAGCCTTTGAAGCAGAACTCGCTGAGCATTATGACATCAGCCTCCGTTGTTGTAACCCCCCCGGATCACTCACTGCGGAAGCCTGGGGCTCCGTCGCGCTAGGCGTACTGCTAGCTTTAAGCGGGAAGCACGTCTTGGTAATAGTGGACGGCGAGGAAGACCTGCTAGCCATACCAGCTGCTTTAACTGCGCCGGAGAGGAGCCTTATAGTATACGGTCTGCGCGACGAGGCCCTCGTCGCGTTGCCGGTAACTCGATACTTAAAGGATTCCCTTAGGAGGTTTATTGCGAGGCGCTTCGCTGCCGCGGTGGAGAAGGCATGATCCTCCTGTACGAGTACGAGGCTAGAGAGCTTTTCGAGAAGTACGGCATACCCGTTGAGGAAGCAGCTCCTGCATTTACCGCGGAAGAGGCCTACAAAGCGGCTCTCGAGATTACGCCTCCCTACGTTGTAAAGGCTCAGGTTCTCACGACAGGCAGGGGTAAAGCTGGGGGAGTAATTGCTGCCGAGACCCCTGAAGAAGTGGAGGAGGTCTCTAGGAAGCTGCTTAAGGCGACTATACGGGGTCTACCTGTCAGAGGGGTTCTCGTCGCCCATAGGGTAAGTATCATTCGTGAGCTATACCTATCCGTAGTCCTCGATAGGAGCCTAAGGAGGCCCGTGGTTCTGGCCTCGAGGCTTGGGGGCGTGGACGTGGAAGAAGCCGCAAGGAGGGCTCCAGAGGAAGTACTTAAGGTGGGACTAGACCCACTGGTGGGGCTGAGGCACTACGTGGTTCTAAGGGTAGCCAAACACTTAGAGGTAAGCGAGAGCGAGTTATCGCGCATCTTAGAGGGGATCTACGCGATATTTAACGACTATGATTGCGTGATGGTCGAGATAAATCCGCTGGCGGTCACTCCTGACGGCCTTGTCGCCATCGACAGGAGGGTGTTGATGGACGAAGCGGCGGCCACAGTTAACCCCAAGGTTAAAGTCTATTCCGAGAGGCGCCTTGCGGAGCTCAGTAGAGAGGAGCGGGAAGCAAAGAAGTGGGGGTTCAGCTACGTGCCTCTCAACGGTGATATAGGCGTCGTGGGCAACGGCGCCGGTCTTACGATGGCAACAATGGACCTCGTCGCCAGCTATGGTGGGCGGGCTGCCTGCTTTCTCGACATTGGAGGCGGGGCATCAAGAGATAGAGTAAAGGCTGCTGTTTCCCTCCTCCTCGCTAACCCCCGCGTTAAGGTCGTGCTTGTTAATGTGCTAGGCGGGATAACAAGGTGCGATGAGGTGGCTCAAGGGGTAGTCGATGCCCTAAGAGAAGTGGGTAGTAGAAAACCCACTGTGGTGAGGCTCGCCGGCACCTTAGAGGAGAAAGGTAGGGAGATACTCGCAGGCGCGGGCATAGAGACGCTCGTGTCCATGGAGGAGGCTGCGAGGAGAGCAGTAGAGGTGAGTAGCCATGGGGGTCTTGGTCAGTAGCCGAACAAGGCTCCTTGTCCAAGGCATAACCGGCCGTCAGGGTAGGTTCCACACAGAGCTAATGATTAAGTACGGTACTCGCGTGGTCGCAGGAGTGGTCCCTGGCAAAGGAGGCATGAAAGTTCACGGTGTGCCAGTCTACGATACGGTTGCGGAGGCTTTGGATAACCACCCGGAGATTAACGCAAGCATAGTATTCGTCCCGGCAAAGTACGCTAGCGATGCGGTACTCGAGGCCGTCGAAGCAGAGATACCGCTGATCGTGGTGATCACCGAG
>Ga0180302_10001369_pt1 | contig 11542 bp, 11 predicted proteins | sample GuaBasSediGuay17_FD_121794 | JGI IMG/M metagenome (GOLD analysis project Ga0180302, IMG submission 121794) | Subseafloor sediment microbial communities from Guaymas Basin, Gulf of California, Mexico - Guay17, Core 4571-4, 12-15 cm | ecosystem: Environmental > Aquatic > Marine > Hydrothermal... | reverse complement strand
TTCAGAGAATAATCTTTGGACCGCAGAAAGGTAGCGAGGAGGAGATTAAGGATCTATGCAAGCCAGAGATCATCTCGTTTACATTCCTGACGATACTTATAGTACTACTCGGAGTGTATCCACCCATATTGATGAGGTTCATATCGATCCCTTCATCAATAATCGCTAGCTACTTTTCATAAAATTATCTGAGGAGGTGCTGTCATTGGGTATTGAGATACTGGGGTTGATATTTGGAGATCTAGAGATCTCCATAATACTCCTACTACTTGGAGCTTTACTTGCTGTGAGCTTAGGGGAGAGCAAATATCGTATAGCGATCAGTGGATCATCCATAGTACTGTTGATAGCTGCATTAGCAGTTATAATTCTCAAGCCATTTAATGCTGGGGTTCTTAATTTTGACGAGTTCACTAGATTTTTTGCAGTAATTTTTCTCTTTACATCAATCCTAATAATCACAGCGATGCATAAAGAACTAAGTGACGTACCCCGATACGGATTATCAGTAATGCTTATTCTCATAGCTAATATTGGAATGATAATTGCTGCCTCATCTCTAAATATCGTATACATAATTCTAGGATGGGAGCTAGCTGGACTATCAACATACGCATTAGTAGCGTCTAGGCGTACTGATCCGCTTTCAATTGAAGCGGCTATGAAATTCTTCATTGTAGGAGTTATTGGCTTTGGGCTTTCATTATTAGGAATCTCTTTTCTTTTTGGTGCTCTGGGAACTCTTGATTTAGATCAAATGGCACAATTATTAACTAATGGGGAATTTAATGTTAGATTATTATACACGGGTATCGCTCTATTGATCGCTGGTATGGGTTTCAAGATGGCTATTGTGCCTTTTCATGTTTGGATTCCAGACACTTACGAGGGTGCCCCAAATACTATAACGTCATTCCTAGCAGCAGCATCTAAAACCATGGCATTCGCCGTAGCTCTCCGAATATTTTATAGAGGATTAGCTCCAGTAAGTTATATTTGGGTGCCAATTTTTGCTATTCTAGCATTAATAACTATGACATATGCAAACTTAGCAGCGCTTGCTCAAACGAAAATGAAGAGGCTTCTCGCATGGAGTAGTATAGCTCATGCGGGTTACATAATCCTACTCTTTGGTGCTTTTGGGGAATCCGTAAGGTTAATAGCTGGAGGACTTTTCCATATATTGATGCATGCTTTAATGAAGATTCTTGCTTTCATTGCGGCAATATACATAACAACGGTAATTGGTAGTGATCTCATCGAGGAGTATGCTGGGTTAGGAAGATCGCAAAAATTTGTGGCATTCGCACTAACTGTGGATCTATTAGCTATGGCGGGAATTCCGCCTCTTGCAGGATTTTGGAGTAAATATCTTCTGTTTATGGGCGTTGTTGATACAGGGTATGCTTGGCTCGCACTAGCTGCCGTAATAAATAGTGCTATTTCACTATATTACTATGCCCGGGTAATAAAGATAATGTACTTTGATGTTGGAAAAGCCGCAGAACTAAAGATGACCGGGCCTCGAATATATTATATTGCTATCGTGATAACATTCCTGATAATAATGCTAGCTGGGATTTATCCAGATCCCATAATCGATTACTTAGAGAGCATTTCTCCATAATGCTCAGTTTTTTATTTTAATTTACCCCTTCTATTTTGACATTTTTCTTAGGAGGATTTATGAAGTGAAATTTGGGGTTGTTCCATTATTTGATGTAAGAGATTTAATGAATTCTATAGTATTCTTGGGAAAGGTGGATTTTTCTAGATTTCATTACCCGACTTTCATAAAGAAGGCTTACGAAATGGGTTTTTACCATATAGAAATAACCTCAGATCTCATATATGTGATTCCTGGATCTATTAATGAAAAAATAATAAACGAGCTCATGAGTTTGAAAGATGAGCTCGGGCTTTCTTATTCAATTCATCTCCCAGTTTGGTCAGTAGAGCTAGCTAGTCCTAATAGGCATATTAGGAAAGCATCGATAGAGACTATTCTTGAGTGTATTAAAGTCTTTGAACCTCTGCAACCCATAACTTATGTGCTTCATGCTACTGGAGCATTAGCTTCTGAATTCGCTAGATTAGATGCTCCTGGTCCCTATCAACTATTAATAAATAGGTACATGCAAAGCTTTGCTGCTATGAGTCTGGAGGAGATAATTACTAGATCTGAGATAAATCCTAGATTATTAGCATTGGAGAATGTGGAGTTTCCATTTGATTTGACAAGAGAGTTGGTAGATAGATTTAACACATCAATTTGCTATGATACTGGCCATCTACTGTCGGGACAATCTGGAAAGTATGATCCGATAGAATTTCTGAGAGATAATATTGATAGAATAGTTGAGATTCATTTTCACGATGGTTTCCATAGAATAGTAAATGGTAATATAAGCCGAGGTGATCATTTAGCATTGGGAGAAGGTGATCTACCTTATTGCGAGTTTCTTAAAGTGCTGATTGACCTCAATTATAATGGAGTAATTGTATTTGAGCTAAATAGGCAGAGTATTCAGAGATCTTTGGACAATATTAAGCATTGTCCTGGAAATTTATTAGACTATGTGAAGTTTCAGAAAGCTTGAATTCCCAAAGATACTATGCTTCCTTATATTTCTTTTTGCTTCACGAGTTTTTGCTCTTTAATAAAGTTTGGTGAACATAGTTCTTTGAAATTTAGATAGTGTGAGTTGCATGACGACATTAAATAATGATATCATAAATGAGATTCGTGAAAATATTCGAACGGAAATCGGGAGAATATTACGTGTTAATAAGTATATCAGTGATATTGTAGTAAGCTCTTTTGACGGAATGCCTATAGCTTCTTCATCAAACTCAGACTTAGAATTTATGCTTGCTGCGGTTTCAGCGGCGCTAAAGGGAATTGCCGAAAAAGTTTCGGCAACATTAAATTCGGGGGGAATGCTCAAATTGCTCCTAGAATACGAAAAAGAAAAAATAGCGGTGTTATCAGTAAATAGCATGATGAATATTTTGATTAGGGCTGCGAAAGATGCACCATTGGGTCTAATAATTCACGATGTAGTTGTTTTGGCTGACAAGATTAAAAATAAATTATCTGTTAAAGGGGTGATATTATGATATCTAAAGTACTATTTGCGGGCGAGGGAGGAGTCGGGAAGACGTCCATAATAAGAAAATTTTTGGGGGATGGACTTTCACGTGGTATAACACTGGGTGTAGATTTTCATTTCATTAGAAAAAATAATGTGAACATAATGATATGGGATTTCAGCGGCCAAGAGAGATTTAAGCCGCTAATAGAGAATCTATTTTGCGGCGCGAAATTATTAGTGCTTGTCTTTGATTTGTCTCGGCCAAAAACACTTCTTAAATTGATGGATTGGGCCAACTATGTTCGGTCAAAAGTAGATCAAATACCTGTGATAGTGGTTGGAAATAAGAAGGATTTAGGTAAAAAGATATCAGATAAACTTATTCAAGAAGTGCTGGGGAAACTACCATTTAAAGTCTTGGGTTATATCGAGACTTCAGCATTAACGGGCGAGAATTTAGATGAATTATTTAATAAAATTGCAACTGCGTTAAATTCTGATGGGCATATTAATTTTCCATCGAGATAATTGGGCTGAGCATGAATAATAGGTTATTAAATACCCGAGTTATCCCTAGTTTATTGTATTATTTAACGATTAATGGAGAATCTATATTCGCGTGATTAATCTTTATCTGATCCTCATAGAGTCTGAGAGTGAAATAATGAGGACCGGTATGCAAAATTGGAGTATGAGAAACCAGCTATCTATTAGATTTTTATCTGATCAAAGTCGGCCAAGAAAAATATCCAGGCTCGCTTGTTTCCCCTTTTTCTCTAACGATAATCTCTTTACAGTTTCTGAGAGCTCTTTCATTACTCTATTCTTCGAGAAGTTATATTCATCAACTAAGAATTTTATTACACCCTGCACATCCGGGTCTTTGAATTCTATTTTGTAATCTTCTCTTATGGGGGGATTAAGGAAGATGTTTCTTATCTCACTAGGTGGCACATCATAATTCCATACTATTTTTCTCATCTTAATTAATTTCTCTATAGAACCATATTTCTTAATCAACATGAGCGCAGTTTTAGGTCCTATTCCTTCAAATCCTCCGGGATTATAATCGGTACCTAGAAGGATAGCTAAGTCAACTAATTGTTCCCTAGTTATACCCGCTTTTGCCAAGAATTCGGATAGCTCATAATATCTAGGCTTAAAGAAAGGGTTAGGAGACATCTTTAAATCCATGACTATTCTTGGAGCTCCATAAAGGAATGCATCCCAATCTCTAACGGCAGCAACAAAGGCATCTCCCTTTATAACAATATAGGCGGCTTGAGCCTCTCCATCGTGAGGTGCATCTATCACGGGAATTCCCATAAGTTTAAGCAATTCTTTGGCGCTTCTTATCATCTCATCATTCACAACCATAGCTCGTTTTCCTAATTTTTTAGCCTCTTCATATTTACCTGCTAATACAGCTTCTATGAATTTTTTCTGAAACTCTAATTTTTCTTTTCTTCGTAATTCGAGTTCTTTCATCTTAAGAGGATGAGGTGGTCCATCGAAAATAAAGACGGGTTTAAGACCTTTCGCTAACATTCGACAAACTCTGTTAAAAAGTCCTACTAAGTGACTTGTTACACGACCCTTTTCATCCACTAAATAAAGTCCTCGTTTATCTCGGATCATTGCTAACATTTCATAAAGTGTTGGTAATGCATCGATTGCAATTATTTTTCCCTCGAAAAATTCTACTCGCACTATTTTTCCTACTCCTAATTCTTTCACTATAGGGCCTAGTGTTACACCCAATGCTGGCACCGCATTGCCATAATACTATAATATCTATTGAGAACTCGTATCCAATTAATAGATATTTCTCACATGTAATAATTTAAATATAGAACAACGGTAAGTTTTTAGACAATACATACTGGCAGAGAGGACCCAAAATGTCAAAAAGAAGAGAAAAAATATGCCCACTATTATCTGCAGCTGGTGAAGAAATCTATCTATGTGATCCAAGTTGCATGTTCTTTAGAGATGGAGAATGTGTCATTGCGCGAGGTTTTGATGCTCTTGTATATTTCGCTGATCGTATTGAGGATATTCTTGAAACTCTCTCTCGACTAGCTGATGCAGTAGCTGAGAAAAAATCATAAGTAAATGAGGTATCTAAAATCAACAAAAAGTTATAGAATGCCGACTTTTTGTAAAATCTCTCTTATTTTCATCTCTATTTCTGGCGGTTCTTGTAGCAAAGGAGGACGAGATATCGGTTTAATAGGAGCTTTTAATAACTTGAATACTGTCTTTATTGCTGAGGGAAAAGATGTTGCGAAATTATAGATTTGAGTCAATTGAGCTAGCTTCTTATGCCATTCTATTGCCTCAGATATCTTTCCTTCATTGAAAGCTTTATACAAATTTAGGTGTATTTCGGGAGCAAAGTTTGCACATGCCATGATTCCACCATCACCACCTAGAATCAACGTATTCAAGAGGTGGTCATCTAATCCAGTAAGGATAGCAAAATCTTTTCTGAGTGGTTTAATTGTTGTAATTAAATTTCGCATATAGGCAGTACTATCATATGTGATTTTTGCACCAGCGATATTATTATACTCAGAAGCTAATTTCTCATAAATATGCACGGGTATGGGATTACCAGTTGCAGCCGGAATATTGTATACAATTATAGGCAGATCAACTTTTTCTGCAATCATTGAAAAATGTTCGTACATGGTAGCATCATTTAGCTTAAAGAAGTATGGTGGGGTGACGATTACTCCATCAACCCCTAAGTCGCACATTCTTTGACCTAATTCTATCGATATTAGAGTAGTGTTAGCACTAATTCCCGGAATAATTTTTGTCTTTCCCCTAGCAAATTCTAGGACTTTCTCAACAAGTTTTACTCCCTCTTCGGGTTTTAAGTGAACGAATTCTCCGGTAGTCGAATAAGGAAATATTCCATGAACACCTTTACTAACGAGCATATTAACAAGCCATTCAATAGCATTGAAGTCTACGGAGTAATCATCATTAAAAGGAGTAATCATCGGGACTATAACACCGTAAAATTTGGCTTGCAAAATGCAACACCTTAATGATAGAATTCATATAACCATGTTGCTTTAGTCTTTTTTCAGAATATGCTCTATATTTAGTAACTAAAAAGCTACTCATTATTAATAGAGTGACTAATTTTAGAACAAGGTATCTACAACTAGAATTTTTAACGCATTATACAAACAAGGGCGTGAAGAATGCCGCAGATAAAATTAACTATTGGCAAATATAAGATAATATCAGAGGATTTACCAATACATATCTTCTTAAAGATTAACAACTTATTGAAGCGTTTTTCTTCTGGATTAGTAGATGGATACCATAAATTAGATTGGCGTGCGCTAGCATTTAAAGATGAATTAATAGAGAAATTGAGAAATGCAAAAGCAGATGGAGATTTTATTAATGATCTTTCATCTCTTCTGAATACAATATCAGAAAAAGTAGATAGAACAATAATGGAAGAGAACGAAATTTTATTTCTTTCAATCAACGCTAATCCCATCGAATTGGCTAAACAAATAGGAGGAGAATTTAAAATAAGGGTTATCGAGAATCCAGAAATCGGAAGAGTGGAAGCTCCTTATATTTCTATCCCGTACCATGATATTGTAAAATTGCAAAAGATAGTAGAAGACCCAAGTGTCCCCTCATCTTTTAAAGATGTAATCAAAGAATTTCTTGAAAAGCAACCGTCAGAAAAACTTGCAAGAATCTCTAGATATGGAGTTAAATTTATTGAGATAAGAATTCCAAAATTCTCTCAAGAAGGTCTTATTGAGGAGATAAAGGAATTAGGTACAATTAAATATTACGTACCTGATCCATCATCCGAAGAACCAGTTCTTAAAGAAGAAAAATTATATAAAGTACAATATAAACGCAATGAAATTGTAATTATGCTTCCCTCCTATGCTTTATCCCGACTTTATGGTGTGTTAAGTAAGTATGGATTCAACGCAAAGATAGAATTCGACATACCAGCGCAATTGAAAGTACGTATTCGAAAGAATTTCACACTATATCCGCATCAGGAAGAGGCGATATCATCTTGGATTAAAGCGAAAAAAATGGGTACCATAGTGATACCCACTGGTGGTGGGAAGACGCACGTCGCATTAGGGGCAATCGCTGAATTGCGAGTACCCACAATAATATTTGTGCCCAATAAGCTACTATTATGGCAATGGAGGGATAGAGTATCCAAGTTTTTAGATATTCCAAAAGAGAAAATCGGAATACTAGGAGCGGGTGAACGGATCATTAAGGAGATAACTATTGCAACTTATCAATCAGGAGTGCGATATATTGACAAGATTGCTGATAAATTCTCATTCGTTGTTTTTGACGAGGGGCATCATGTCCCAGCTAAAACATTTAAGGAAGTAGCGTTATATCTTTTATCTCCATATAGAATGGCTTTATCCGCAACACCTAAGAGACATGATAAAAATGAAATTCTGTTATTTAAGTTATCGGGTAAAATAGTCTACGAGATTTCCTACGCGGATCTGGTTAGGAGAGGGTTCCTAGCGCCTTTAGCTGTCAGGAAGATATTAGTACCTCTTTCTCCCGAACTGCATGGTATGTATGAGAAATTGGCTCGGGAGGTAGATCTAGCTAGAACACCATTAGAGAAAAAACAGAGGATAAATAAGCTCATTGAAATTGCGAGAGATAATCCAGAAAAAATCCGCGTTATTAGAGAGATTGTGCAAAAGCATAGGGATGAGAAGATATTCATATTCACTGGCAGTATAAAATTCGCTGAAATGATAGCTACATCAATAAAAGATATAATACCAGTAGCTGTACTTACGGCAAAAACATCAGAAATAGAGGAAAAAAGTATAACTAAGAGTTTTATTGAGGGGCATATTAGAGCGTTAGTATTAGTTAAAAAAGGAGAAGAAGGTCTTGACGTTGGAGACGCGTCTGTTGCAATTATTGCTGGAGGCACAAAACAAGTAAGAGAATTCATACAACGAGTTGGAAGAGTCTTAAGGGGCGGGCCAAGTAAGTTAGCATGGGTATACGAAATTGTTACGAGGAACACTATTGAGGAGGGTATAAGCAAGGCTCGTAGAGCTCGTGATCTAGTTTTGGGAATTGAAGATTTCATATATAAGAACTTTGGCGTAAGAGCTTTTCGGGTAATAAGATACGATATACTCCATAGAATAGATTGATATCCAAAATTAATTGCTTGTTTTTTACATTCAGTATGACGTTAAGGCAAAACATTATATGTGGTTATTGTTTAAATTTTAATAGAGTTATCCTTATGGTGTCTTATCATGTCATCTCAGGAGGAGTATGAAGATATATGGGAATTGGTTAAGAGAAACATCACAAGTATTACTCGCGAGGAATTCGATAAACTAGTAGAAGATGTATATAATAAAGCGAGATCTTTCCTCACGAAACGAGCAGCCGCGTTAATAGTTGCTAGAAATCTAGGAATAGATACGAGTCAAGTGGCTTATCCTCCAATAATTGGAAGATTGATAGAGGTGGGGCCGGTTAAAAAATCTAGAAGCCCGCGAGGAGAGACGCCATATGTACTCTTTACCCTAGTAAACGAAGAAGAACGAATCCCTTGTGTAGCATTTGGTGATAATCACGTTAACTTACTTAGACAATCAGATGATAAAGTTTTAAGGATCAGAAAGTACACAAAAGCAAAGCTAAGGAAGTATACTCTAATTAAAGCTACGGAGGATTCGATAATTGACATTTTAGAGGACTCTAAGTTACCACCAATAACAGATCTAGCACCAGCCTGGGCTGCGTCACTTAAGTTTATGAAAGAGAATAGAGGAACCTATGTTGTAAAAGTATTAGTAATCGATGAGAGCACGTCAGAATACTTCTCATGCCCAATATGCGGAAGAGGTCTCGATCTAATAGATTCAGAGTGGATTTGTCCAGAACATGGCGAAGTAGAACCAGAAGTCAGAAAGGTGTGGAGATATATTGTAAGTGACAGAAGCGGTACTTATCCCGCGGTATTTTTTGGAGATCCGCCAGAACCTTCTCTAATGGATAAATTAGTAGTTTTGAAGGGGTATTTCAAGAATGAGGAATTACAGATACAGAAGATATACTGGGTTTCGAGCGAGGAAGTTGTAAAGATGGGTGAGTAAATACAAGTGAGTTGTTAAGATTTTTATATTCTTATAACATATAGTATCGAAAGAATTCTAAATCCTAAATCATATTCTCTTAAATGGGTGCTAAGATTTATATAATCCGATATATTATTTCTGAGTAATTCTTAAAAACGGTGTGACAGAATGAGCAAAGCAAAGACTTCTCGAATTCCCGGTTTCTATAATCTTCCGATCGAAGAAAGGGTTAGAATCCTAAAAGAATTCGCTGGTCTGACAGATGAAGAAATTGAGCTCCTTAAAAAAGTAGGTGCACTTGATTTAAAGACGGCCGAAATTATGATAGAAAACGTAGTTGGTACATTTCCTCTTCCCCTCGGCATTGCAACTAACTTTTTAATCAATGGAAAGGATTACTTAGTGCCAATGGCAATAGAGGAAACTTCGGTAGTTGCAGCTGCAAGTCATGCAGCAAAACTATGTAGAGCTGGTGGAGGAATAACTTCTACAGCTACAGAATCGATAATGATAGGGCAAATTCAGTTGACAAAAGTTAGAGACCCATATGGAGCAAAAATGAAGATAATTGAGCATAAGGATGAGATTCTAAAAATCGCAAATGATCAAGATCCCATACTAGTCAAATTGGGAGGAGGAGCAAAAGACTTAGAAGTGAGAGTAATTCACTCTGCGGTTGGCCCAATGGTTATAACTCACCTATTAGTAGATGTTAAGGATGCTATGGGAGCGAATGCAGTAAATACGATGGCTGAAGCTGTAGCACCTTACATAGAGAAAATAACCGGTGGAAGAGTTTACCTAAGAATAATCTCCAACTTGGCAGATAAAAGATTGGTAAGAGCGAGGTGTATTGTACCCAAAGATGTGCTAGGTGGTGAAGAAGTAGTAGATGGTATAGTGATAGCTTGGGCTTTTGCTGATGCTGACCCTTACAGAGCAGCTACTCATAATAAGGGAATAATGAATGGAGTAGACGCTGTAGTTATAGCAACTGGAAATGATTGGAGAGCTGTTGAAGCGGGAGCGCACTCATATGCAGCTAGATGGGGTGTTTATAAACCCTTAAGTGTGTGGGAGAAAAACGAAAATGGGGACCTAGTGGGTACTCTCGAAATGCCATTAGCTATTGGAATTGTTGGAGGAGCAACGAAGGTTCATCCGATGGCAAAACTTTGCCTTAAGATTTTAGGCGTCAAAACTGCTAAGGAATTAGCGGAAGTCATAGGGGCTGTTGGACTAGCACAGAATTTGGCTGCATTAAGAGCACTGGCTACAGAGGGTATTCAGAGGGGTCACATGAAGTTGCATGCAAGAAATATTGCAGTCATGGCTGGAGCTACGGGCGATCTAGTGGATAAGGTTGCGGAAATAATGATTAAGCATGGTAAAATAAGATTTGATTTTGCGCAGGAAATCATAGAAAAACTCAAACGTGGAGAGCCTATTGAAGAATAGTCATCTTTATTCTTTTATCTTAAATTTTAAAACTATTATTTTTGGACTTCTGTGTTTTGAAGGGAGTTCTTAATGATGGATAAATTTAGGTTAGAGATAACTTATATCTGTGGTTTTTTAACGCCTATAGTTGCGTATACTTTTATCTTTATCGCTATTGCAAATGCACCGTGGTTCATGTGGCATAAAAATGCTCTAAGTGATCTCGGCGCGCATGCTGGATCAGATGTAATATTTAACTCTGGATTAATGATCGCGGGAATCCTAGAATCTATATTCGCGATAGGCCTTCTAAATAATTTTAAAGGCATTATAAGGAAAATCGGTGCTGTGATTTTATTCTTGAGTGCTATTGCATTATTCGGGATTGGTTTATTCCCAGAGACCGCCGGAGAAATACATTTTTATTTTTCGGTAGCGTTCTTCGTATTATTTCCAATCGGAATTTTTGTATTCAGCATCCCTTATGTAAGGAAAAATGAAAATGGAAGAATGCTCGGTTTTCTCGCAATTGGAGTCTTCATTGCCAGCATAATAATATGGAGTTTTCCTTGGAAATCATTTGGAGTAACGGGAGTAGCTATTCCAGAGTTTCTATCTTCTCTATGCGGCGCTATCTGGATATTAGCAGCGTCCTTTAAACTGTATAAAAAGGAGAAGTAGGTTTATAAAGAGGCGTAAGTAAATAGTAAATGAGGATTAACCAATTATCATTATTTTGCTATATTACTTTTTCTTTGTCCACACAGACCATATTGCTTCAAACACGTATCTTTGCGTGCCTCATAAAGCTAAGTTCTTTTCCTCACCACATAACCAGCCCTCACTAAGATGGCGATA
>Ga0180302_10001368_pt1 | contig 11544 bp, 9 predicted proteins | sample GuaBasSediGuay17_FD_121794 | JGI IMG/M metagenome (GOLD analysis project Ga0180302, IMG submission 121794) | Subseafloor sediment microbial communities from Guaymas Basin, Gulf of California, Mexico - Guay17, Core 4571-4, 12-15 cm | ecosystem: Environmental > Aquatic > Marine > Hydrothermal... | reverse complement strand
CCAAGCTACAGTGAAACCGTTGAAAAAAATGTTTACGTGGAGTTTGAGGTGGAGAACTTAAGCAGTCAAACCGTTCATGTAGTTGCTGTCTGGGTTATCCATGGAGGCGAGCACACCCGGTATGATGCTTCAACCACACCCAGCTTCGACTATTATCTTGGCCCAGGCCAAAAGAGGAATTTAAGGCTTGGGATAGCCTGGAAGGAAGGCGAAACCTACACCTTCAAGCTAGTGACGGAGAGGGGTAGAATCTTCACGGTCTCAGCCACCGCCTTGGAAGAATAGGGGAAAAGTCTTAGGCAGTCCAGTATCCTGAGAAGGTTTTACCTCTGGCTGTGGCTACGGTTACCAGGTAGGTTTTACCCTCCTCCAAGGGGATGGGTGAATCCAGGTCGATGTAGCCCCCCTCACCTATTCCAAGCTTGAGAGGAGTATCCAGGGAGACCATGGTGTGGTCTATGTAAACGTGCTCCACGGTTAACGGTATGGCTCCAATATTCCTCACGTAGATGTGAATTTTCTGGGGGGAGGCTGAAAGCTCAAACCACACGTCTTCAACTACAAGGCGCTCCTTCACTCGCTCAATCTTCCTTTCAAAGACGGCTGCGTAGGCTCCCTGACTCTGATTTACCACACCCATACCCCATAGGAGAACCCCCACGGCGAGGCTGCTAATAACCAGCGTCATAAGCATAACTGAGAAGATATAGCTTATCCCCCTCCGCCCTCCAAGCTTAGTAAACCAAGCCATCCAAGCCAGCCCTTCCGCCAAAACTTTAATGCGCAGGGTTGCTATATAAGGCTGAACTGCTGGGAGGCCTCTAAACCTTGAATTCTTCCCTAAGCTTGGAGGCAGCTTCCCTAACCCTTACCCTAGCGTTTTTAGGGTATGCCTCCTGGAGGGATTGGAAGGTTAGGGAGGTTTCAGACAGGGTTTGGCTAGCCTATGGGCCTCTGGGAGGCCTCCTAACGGCTTTAAGAATACTCCTCTACGGGAGGCCTGAACCCTTCTTCTGGCTTTCCGGCTTAGCCCTTTCAGCCGCTGTGGGCTTAGCCCTCTACTATGCTGGCTTTTGGGGTGGAGCAGACTCTAAGGCCTTAATCTGCCTAGCCCTAAGCCTGCCCGACATGCCGAGCTTCTGCCATCCGCTTTTAGGCCTCTACATCCTCTTCATACCCTTCACGGTTCTCTTTAATGGGCTCCTCCTCAGCCTAACCGTTGTCGCCTATTCTGCCTTGAGAAACCTATGGTATAGGGTGAGGGTTGGAAGCCTCTTCCAAGGCTTTGAAGGTGAAACCTTGGGGAGGAAAATTCTCGCCTTCCTCCTAGCCTTCAAGGTTGGAAGGGAGAGGCTAGCTGGGAATCCAAGCCTCACCCCGGCTGAAAGCTTTAAGCCTAATGGGGGTAGGCGATTCAATTTTAGGCTTAGGGTGGGGGAAGACTCCTTCAGCCTGGAAGGACTTCCCGAGGAGGTTTGGGTAACCTTCCAGCTTCCAATTCTACTCTTCATTACGGCTGGGCTTCTAGCCGCCCTCCTAGTTGGAGACCTAGTGCTGGCCTTAATAGCCTGGCTTCTGGGCTTGCTGGCTTAAGACGGCTTGAAGGCTACCTGGACGGTTACCTCGCTGGTGGGGGATAGGGGTATAGGCTTCTTCCAGCTCTCCCAAGTGAAGGCCTCAACCGTGTAGGTTCCGAGCTTAGGTGGAATCCAGAGGACGCCTACTGGGAGGCTTTTACCCGCAGGGATTACGCCCTGAACGAAGTTTAGGAAGACTACCCTACCCTTGAAATCCCTTATTTGAACTATGTATAGGAAGGGCTGCTCCCTCGTCCCCACGTTTGAAACCTCAGACTGAAGGATTACCTGTTCACCCTCCATCGCTGAGACCAAGGGTACACCCTCAGGGCTTAGAAGCTTAGGCTTCGTTATGGTTAGAGGCATGGCTGGCTGGGGTGCAAGACCTAGATAGGCTGACCTTTTAACCCAGATAGGCTTTATAACCCCAGTCTCCTCGTAGCCTGGAACATCAGAGGGATTAGGCGTCTCATCCCTGTAAAGGACGGTAACCTTGTCTACGGGGTTTACGTGGAGGCGTGAACCCTGCGAGGCAGCCTCCGTGTAGAAGAAGAAGCCCTCAAAGACGCCGCTGTCCTCTGAGGTTTCGAGGAGGTGGAGGGCTATCCCCGCCGGGTCTGCCTCCGAAATAATGGAAACCTCTATTTCATCCCTCAGCTTTGAATTCTTGTTTGCATCTGGATCCTGAATGGTTATGAGGGCTTGGTCTTCGAGGCTGTAAACCTCCTTGTCGAAGGTTATGGTTGCCGTGGTGAATTCAACCCTAGCTGAGGCTGAAACCTCCTCTTCACGTCCACTTGCCCCCACAGGGTCGAGGTAGGTTACGGTTACTCCATCTCCATTATACACGTAGATGGTTCCAGGAGTGGGTGGGGAGGTCTGCCCAGTGAAGAGTTGAAGCTTGAAGGTTCCCTGGAAGGTTGCGCTGTTAGCTTCGGTTTCGGCTAGGGGCTGAGCTGGATTCACAGGGGTAAGCCAACTCGTGGATTTAACCTCAACCTGGCTTGCATCTATGGAGTCGTAGGCTTCAGGGTCCACGTTCCTATCCGGATCGTAAATGGTGATGGTCATGGTGTCGTTGCAGGCGTAAACCTCCCTGTCCAGTTTCACCTCACCCGTGTAGGCTCTAATCTTAACCTTCACCTCAACTTTGGCTGGGAAGCCGGCTGAACCCTGCTCGTCATTATACCTTATGGTTAGGGTGTCCCCGTAGGAGGCTGGAATAGTCTGCCCAGGCATAATGGTAGCCGTAAAGGTGGCGGAGTTAACCTCGGTCTCCATAAGCTTAACTTGGATTCCGCCAGCCATCCCAGAGGTAGTTGTCCAAACGTCCACTCCGCTAGGTGTTCCGAAGGCTCCAGCCTCCACAAAGTCTATCCGCTGGCTGTCGAAGTTCCAGTCTGGCTCAACCAGAGTTATGGTTAACTCAGTGAGTAGGGGTACCTCAGGCTTATCCACGGTTAAAACGGCGTCGTGGGTTACGATGCGAGCGTAAGCCTTAACGCTCCTAGGATTGCCAGCAACATCATACTCGTCGCTGTAGGTTACCTCCACCAAGTCTCCCCTGCAAACGCTACTGGAAAGCGTGTGCTTTCCCTCGAAAACCCCGGTGTCTGGGCCTGTTTCCAGCAGGTCCACGGCGGCGGGGTAGCCTGGCCTTGAGGCTCCCTCAGGAGTTTTAACGTCTATGGTTAGCAGGTTGGGATATTCTTCAACGCTGGCTGAACTCAGGTTTCTATCGGGGTCTGAAACGGTTATCCTAACTATTCCACCCTCAGGGTGTAGGGTGCAGCCCGGAGGATAATTGCTGGCGTCCAGGCTTAGAGTTCCACTCGTAGTCATAAATTTGGCTTCAACGAGGGTTTCCCTTTCCTTACCCCACTCATCCATTTTCTCGTGGTATCTCGCCTTGATGGTGGCTCCTGGTTTCACCTGAAGCTTTGGAACGTCTCCAGGCTCTCCTGGGGTGAAGCGTAGGAGAACCCTGCCCTCAAAGGTTCCAGTGTCTGGGCCTGTTTCAAGGCAGGTTACCCCGTAAGGGCCATCCAGTAGCGCTCCAGCATACCTGCTTTCGATGCTAACCCAGGGTGGGGAAACCCCGTAATTGGTGTAGGGGATGGTTTCAGCTGCATCTGGGTCAAGGTTTTCATCTGGGTCTGAAACGGTTACGTAGAGGATTACGCCTGGAACATAGGTATCCCTGTCAAGGCTTATGGTTCCAGTATGGGAAATAATGGCAGCCGTATCCGTTACGTTCTGAGCTATACCAACATCGTTGGAGGAGTCAAAGTAGCGCACGTAAACCGTGTCCCCGCCTTTAGCTTGAAGCCTACCCTGAGTGGGGTTTGAAGCTTCAAAGGTGAAGGTTACGGTTCCCTTAAAGCTTCCCGAGTTCACTTCTGTTTCGGTTAGGTTGACATCGAAGCCCGTGGGGTCGCTGTCGCTCCAAACCCTAACCTGTATGGTGTCCACGGTTTTGGAGTCAAGGTTTCCATCTGGCTCCTCCAAGCTTATGGTAGCCGTCCTACCCAGCGAATAACTGTCAGAGTCAAAGGAAACCAAGCCCAAATGCGTTATGATGCTGGCTGAGGTTTTCACTGTAACGGCTGGATGCTGGTCCTCATACCTAAAGATGGCTACGTCGATGAAGGCGAAGTTGGTGCTGCTCAGCGTGGCCTGCACCTCGAAAACTCCTGTGCTTGGCCCCGTCTCGACTAGGGTGAGGCCGGATTGAATGTTGGAGGTAGCTCCTCCCCTAACCCTGTCTAGGAAGAGGAGGGTTTCACCATTGAGGGGGTCCACCGCGTAGGATTCGATGGCTGTGGGGTCCTGGTTTAGGTCTTGGTCCCTCACGGTTATGTAGGCTTTGGCGTCTGGAGGATACTCTCCCCTATCTGCTTCTATGGAGGCCTGAACCCAGTTGAAAATAACCTTTTCAGAAACCTCCCCCACAGGGGAAACATCAAAATAGGTTACAGTTAATTCTTGGCCTAAGCTTGCCTCCACCGTGGTAATATCGGTGAAGGCTCCCGTCCAAGTGGTTTCACCTGTTCCAGGCTCAACGGGGTCTTGGGGTGGAGGGCTGGCAGGTGTTATACCCACGAGGCTTGTTCCAGGTGGGGGAGGGGTGCCGCTTACCAGTTCTCCTTCATCGTATACCCCATCGTTATCCTTGTCTATGATTATGGGTTCACCTGGATCGTAGACTCCATTAGTGTTCACGGTGTCAGCCCAGCACCAAACCCTTATGAAGCCGAACCATGATCCATCCACTGCCTGAAACATCTTCACGGTGGTTCCATTAACGGTAACGGTTGGTGGAGGAACAGCAGCCTCCGTATCAGAAAGGTCCTTATCTATAACCGTGATTTGGAGGAGGCTGAAGCCGCTAAAGGTTGGGGAGGAAAGGGAAAGCGTTCCAGCCACCTGCGCTTCAGCCTTCAAGCCTAAAAGGCCTCCCACGCTGAGGAGGATTAGGAGGAAAAGGAGAAGCGTGAAAACCTTCCTAAAGCCTACCAAAGATTTAGCACACTCCTTTCGAGAAATTTTCCCTAATTCCGGAAAGATATTGTATGGTTGGGGAAATAAAGATTTAGCCTATGGGGTAGGTTTCCCCAACCCTGGGAACTATGGCTTCTAGGCCCAGTTCCCCGCTTACCCAGCTGGCAAGCTTCTCCGAGTTTTCAGGGTTGCCGTGGACCACGAAAACCTTAGGGTTGCCCTTAACGCTTTTAAGCAGGCTTTTCAAGCCCTCCCCATCCGTGTGGGAGGAAAAATGGAAGGACTCCACCTCAGCTTTCACCGGTTTAGGCTTACCGTTCACCAAAACCTTACGCTCTTCTAGGAGCATTCTTCCAGGCGTTCCGGGAATCTGGAAGCTAACCAGGAAGATAGCGTTCTGAGAATACTTTGCAACCTTCTCCACGTAGTAGGCGGCTGCTCCGCCCTTAAGCATTCCCGCAGGGGAGATGATGGCGCAGGGCCTCTTAACCGCCTGCCTCCGCTCCCCCCAACCCCTAATCCACCGAGCCCTCTCCAGCGCCCTCCTCAGAAGCTCGTGGTCCCTAAAGTGTTCGGGATATCTGAGCATGGCTTCATTGGCTTCTAAGGCCAGCCCATCCATGTAAACCGGATATTCAAAGCCATGGGCCTCGAGGATGCATAAGACCTCCTGGGAGCGGCCTACGGAGAAGGCTGGGATGAGGGCGGTTCCACCCCTACCAACCACCTCCCTAACCCTCTCAACGAAGAGCTTTTCCAGTTCACTCCTCTCAGGATGCTTCTCCCCAGCGTAAGTAGACTCCACTACTACGGCTGAAAGCTCCCCATAATTCAGGTCTGCAGGGTTGAGGAGTTTGGTCTCCCTCGTGTTCACATCTCCCGTGTAGAGTATTCTTTCACCTTCAGCCTCCACAATGAATTGAAGGCTTCCCGGAATGTGTCCAGCCTCCAGAAAGCGGATGGTGAAGCCTTCGAGTTCTAGGGTTTCCCCAACATTCACGGTTTGGGCGTTGCTAAGCATAGCCTCCACGTCAGCGTACTCGTAGGGTAGGTAGTAGCCTGAAAGCTTAAGGAAGTCTTTTAGGAGGATTCGGGAGAGGTCGAAGGTCAGCTTTGAAGCATAAACGGGAATCCTATGCCCTACATAGTATATGGGGATTCCCCCGCTGTGGTCTAGGTGCGCATGGGTGAGCAGGATGCCCTTAAGGTTTTTGGGTGGCACGTGGAGGGGGAACCCTGGCTCCCTATTGATTTGAACCCCATAGTCGAGTAGTAGGGTGGAGTCCCCGCTGGTTAGGGCTAGGGCTGAACGTCCTACCTCACGAACTCCTCCAAGAAACCTCAGCTTCAACTCCCTGCACTTTAGCCTCCAGCGAGCGTCACCGCCCCCTTCAAGGAGGCTTTAAAAAAGCTAGGCAGGGTTAAAATTAAAGGTTTCCCTTGAATCCGTGTTTTCAGGTGGTGGGGTTTGAAGGAGAGGAGGAAGCTTTACGCCTTCTACGTCTCCATTTTCCCGCTCATGGTATGCTCTGGAATGGTTTACTCTATTCTCGCCCTCTACATTAGCGAGCTTGGAGCCTCAAAAACGGAGATAGGCATGATTTACATGACGGGTTCGGCTGTGGGAGCTCTTATCTCCCCCATGGTTGGAAGGCTTTCAGACAGGATTGGACGTAAGCCTGTTATGGCTTTTTCCATGGTTGGCTTCACCCTCGCCTTTGCAGCCTACTCGCTGATAGAGGATGCCGTGTACGCTTTCCCCATCCAAGCCTTAGAGGGAGCAACTTGGGCTGCCATGGGAACAGTGGCTTCAGCCTTCATAGCAGACCTTGCCCCTGAAAGCGAGAGGGGGTGGGCGATGGGCATGTATGAGCGAACCTGGTTTATAGGGTGGATTGTGGGGCCCATGCTTGGAGGCTACCTCGCTGACCATGTAGGCTTTAAGCCCACACTCGTCCTCGGCTCAGCCCTAACCGTTTTAGGCCTAATAGTGTTCCTATTAAAGGTGAAGGAAAGCAGGTAAAGGGCGAATTAAGAAGGCAGTTAAGGACTAGCCTTTTCCGCCCTGCCTCTGAAAGCCCTAACGATTTCCCCGCTTCCATAAGGGATAAGACTGGAAAGCCTTTCTATGGGGATTTTCAGCAGTGCTTGCCTGTGCTCCTTTGGTGCAAGCTCAACCATTTTACGCTTTGCCTTCTCCGCTAGGTCTCTAGCTTTAATCCTTCCGGGGGCAATTTCAACAGCGTAGGAGGCCCAGGCTTCAGCTGCTTCAGGTGCCATGGCTAGAATTCTGGGTTCTCCCTCAAGTCTGACGGCTAGGGCCAGCCTTAAAGGTACACCGTGGAGGTAGTTTCTATCCCCATAAACCATGAAGCTTCCCCTCGCTAGAAACTGGCCTGAGGGAGCCTTCTTACTTAGCTGTTCAGGCCTAATATAGTATACGTCCACGGCGGACCAGCCCTCCCTCCAAGCCCTACTATAGCAGGCTGTGAACTGGGCTGCCTGCCTAAGGGAGGCTTCCGAGGCGGAGCCTTCCACCCTGAGGAGGGTGAAGGGGGAGCCAGCCGCCTCAGAGTGGAAAATTAGGTCCGTAGGCTTGGCGTAGCGCTTCACTAAGGCCTCATTGGAGGAGGCATCCCTCCCAGCTACGATTAGCAAGCCTTCAGAGGTGTAGGAGTACCTGAACTTCTCATACCACTCCTTCTCCCTAACTCTTTCAAGCTTCAATTCAGCCTTAGAGGGTGGGGGAGGCTGGATTGAAGCTAGCTTCTCCATGGTTTCCTGGAGAGCTTTCTCCACGCTTGCAGCCTTGCTTCTAAGCCTTTTAGCCTCGTCAAAGTAGGCTGAAGCCTCCTGGTATATGGACTTAACTGGGGAAACCTCGAATTCCAAGCCTTCAAGCGCAACCTTAACCTTCTTCTCCCTCGGATTCACAGCTAAGACGAGGTTTAGGGGTGGGGTGCCATCTTGCCTTGCCTTCAATACTTCAGCTTCAACCTGCCTCCAGCTTAAGCCTGCTTCAAGCATCCCCTTTAAAGTAGTTTGAAGCTGGTGGAGCAATCCAGCATTCGCTCTGATGGCTTCGCCAATCCTTCGAAGCCTTTCAGCCTCGCTTTTCAAGGCTTTAAGGCTTGCCTCCTGCTCTCCAGCTATACGCCTCAACTCTTCAAGCTGGAGTTCAATTTCCTTTTCCCTTTCAGCTTTAACCCTCTCAGCTTCAAGCCTTACGTAGAATTCATCCACAGCCTCGTTCAGGCTTTCAAACCTCTCAAACCTTAAGCCTTTAAACCTCTCCAGAGGGGTGGGGGCCACCGCTACGGGTCTTCCCTCCTCGTCGAGGTAGAGGCAGGGCTGAGGCTTCTCTAGGAGGCTGAAAAAGGCTGAGGCCGCGCCTAGTATTCTCTCAGCCTCTTCGGGGGTGATTTCCCTAGAGTCCTTCGACTTCTCCACCCCAGCCCTCAGTAGGAATTCTTCAGCGTAGATTCCTCCTATCCCAAGGCTTCTTGTTAAAGCCTTAACTACTTCGCCTTTGAAGCCCTTTAGAAATTCCATGAAGGATTCAAGGGTTGGAATGGTTGTTGCTCCTGATGGGGGTTGAACATAGGTTTCACCCTTAGCCAGACTTCTGCCTCCAATCTTCCCCGTGGATAAGGCGTGAAGTATTTTTCCCTTTCCGTCGAGGAGGAGGATGTTTCCCTTAGCGAAAAGCTCAACCGCAAGCTTATACTCACCCTTAGCGGAATGGAAGTCAAATATGATTATGCGTTCTAGGTTGGGCTGCCAAACCCCTTTAACTCTCGCATTCAAAAGATGCTTTCTGAGGGCTTGGCAGAAGGGGGGAGGCCTGGGAGGCTTCTCAACCACATAGCGGGTTAGATGCACCCTTCGCCCAGCCTCGGCGAGCAACTGCCTACCAGGCTTCCCCGGCATGTTAAACTTTAAGAGGAGGGTGGCTGGGCCAACCTGGTAAACCTTATTCAAATAATAGTTTTTTAGGAGTTCATCCAGCTCTCTAACCAAAACCTTAACGTCGAAGCTTGAGAGTTGAGGCTTCTCCAGCAGGCTTCTCCTCCCTTCTTCGAAGTGTATGGCGACAATTTAATATTTGAGGCTTTAAACGTTAGAATGGAGGCTTGAAGGCTTGAACGTCAGTGAGAAGCTTTGGTGGTCGCGGTATTTTCTCGCCCTCTCCATAAGCCCTTTAAGCGCCTACATTTGTCTGGGAGGATTCTTCGAGGAGTGGTCGGCCTACGTGGCCTTCGCCCTCGCCATCCTAGCCTACCTACTCTCCTACTTCTTCGCCAGATACGTTTTCAAGGTTAGGCCTGAAAGTCTTAAAAGGCCTAGGGACCTAGCCATTCAAGGCATTTTCGCCTACTTCGTAGCCTGGTTCGCCTTCTGGATCTTCTTCTACACGATGATGGCTTGGGCTTCAGGCCTCCTCTAAGGCCTTTTAAGCCTACCCTCAGCCAGCATCCTTACCAAGTACTCCCAAGCTGAGAAGAAGCCCCTATCAAACTCGGAGCTAACCTGGCTTTCTATCCTAGCCCTAAACTCTTGAGCAACCTTTAGGAGTTCGCCTCTATCTTCGGGAAGCCTGGCTGCAAAAGCGTATTTGTCATCCTTAACCTTGTAGGTTGTAAGGAAGCCCTCTAAGGCTTTTAGGTAGCCCTCCCCCCAGTCGCTTCTGGGAAGCCTAGACCTGATTTTCGCTAGGAGCCTCTCCGCCTCCGCAAAATTCCTATTCAAGGTTGAACGGTAAAATTTTTCCACTAGGAGTTTGGGGTAGCTCAAAGCCTACTTTCGCTCCCTGACCTCCACGTCCTCGATACCCTTCTCCGTGATTTTGAAGGGACATTCGCTTCCCTCGGGTAGGGATGGGCTAACCACGAGCTTGGCTATCCTAACGTGGGGGGTTGGAGACTTCCTCAGGAAGATCCTTGTATGGCTTATGTGAGCGAGGATGTGGCCTCCTGTAGGGCCTACGGCATCCGTAAAGAAGGCGTCAGGTTTGGCCATCACCTGGTTGGTTACGACGGCAGCAGCGTTGTAGGCTCTCGCAAGCTTCATAAGCTTGTGTAGGTGTCTTTCAAGCTTCTGCTGTCTTTCAGCCAGCATCTCCCTGCCTATAAACTCGCTTCGGAAGTGGGCTATAAGCGAGTCCACAATGATCAGCCTAATATTATGCTCGCTCATCTGGGAGGCTGCATGGTCGAGAAGGTACATTTGATGGTCTGAGGTTAAGGCTTCAGCATAGATAACCCTGCTTAAAGCCTTCTTAGGGTCCAGGTTCAGGTTTTTGGCGATTTGGGCTATGCGCTCAGGCCTGAAGGTGTGCTCGGTGTCAATGTAGAGGGCTCCACCCTCCAAGCCTCCACGCTCCCTAGGAAGTTGAACATTTACGCAGAGCTGGTGGCATATCTGCGATTTACCCGTTCCAAACTCACCGTAGAATTCGGTTATGGCCTGGGTTTCAACACCTCCTCCGAGAAGCATGTCTAACCCCCTACAGCCCGTGGTAATCCTCTCAACCGTAGACCTAAACTTCAAGTATTCGTCAGCCCTCATGAAGGGTACGGAGATCAGCTGCTTCCTAGCCTCCGTAACAATGGCATTCGCAGTTTTTTCACCTAAAACCTGCGTTAGCTCCTTAATGCTGGCGGTGGCGAGAGCCTCCACCGTAGTGTAGCCTAGCTTTTTCAGCTTCTCCGCCGTAGCCGGCCCCACGCCTGGAAGATCCTCCACGCTCTTATACCTGGAAATATACTCCTCTTCCACCTCGGGCTCCTCAGGATTTTCAGCCAACAGCCTCCACCAGAAAGGAGTTCTCCAATGAAAGATTCATAACTCAGATTATTTAAGGTATCTCTAAGCTTGGGGGCCTGAGGTTTCAGGGGTGCCCTTAAAGGTTAGAGGATTGGAGGAAGCCCTGGTTGAGCTTCTCCGAAGGGCAGCCGTAAAACTGCCTGAAGACGTTGAAAAGGCTTTAAAGAGAGCTCTGGAAGTTGAAACCTCTGAGGCGGGTAAAACCCAGCTTAAAGCCATTTTGGAAAACGTTAGGATGGCGGGGGAGAAAGGTAGACCCCTATGCCAGGACACAGGAATCCCCAGCTTCTACGTGAGGGGTGAAGGCTTAGACTTTAAGGCTTTAAGGGAAGCCTTAAGGAGGGCTACGGTTAGGGCTAGCAGGCTTATACCCCTAAGGCCAAGCGTTGTCCACCCGCTTACAAGAAAAAATACTGGAGACAATACGGGGAGGGAGATTCCAAGCATCCTCTGGCTGGGTGAAGGCGGGGAGGGCTTGGAAATAACGGTGGTGTTGAAGGGGGCTGGCTCCGAGAATTCAAGCGTTCTACGCATGATTCCTCCCGGGGAAGGTGTGGAGGGTGTTAAGAGGGCGGTTTTAGAGGCGGTGGCCAAGGCCGGGGGGCAGCCCTGCCCTCCAACCATCCTAAACCTCGGCCTT
>Ga0180302_10001367_pt1 | contig 11550 bp, 12 predicted proteins | sample GuaBasSediGuay17_FD_121794 | JGI IMG/M metagenome (GOLD analysis project Ga0180302, IMG submission 121794) | Subseafloor sediment microbial communities from Guaymas Basin, Gulf of California, Mexico - Guay17, Core 4571-4, 12-15 cm | ecosystem: Environmental > Aquatic > Marine > Hydrothermal... | reverse complement strand
TCCCCTACAAAACATGTTTATGGGCCGTGAATGTTTTGAGCTAGTGATTAGATTATTCTTATTAATCTCTAAATAATTTACAGACCTAGATGAGGAGGAATCCGGGTCTGGGTACTGATGAAAGGTCCGAATACTGATAGAGCTCACCCCACTGAATAGTGATGAGGTGAGTGAGCTATTTGATCTTTACACAAGTTCAAGCCTTATATTAGTATTTATTAATATCCTTTTTAGTTCATGTATAGCATTCATGTCTAGATCTGTAGATAAGTATCTTAAGATCTCAGTAGCTTCTCTAAGAGCTAAGATATCAGTATCTGTAAGAGGAGCTTCTCTAAAAATAATTAATGTACATAGAGGAGATATTATTGCTTCAACTATTCCTTGATCACATAAAATATCTTCAGCTGATTCCATGTCTATAGCTGAAGGTATGCATGTGTATGGATGTGTATGAGCTGTAGCCCAGATTCTTAATTTAGGTATCTTAATAGTTCTCTCTTCACCTTCTAAAATTATGGCTTTTCCATTACGTAGAAGAGCTAGGAAGAATTCGACATTACTAAAACTGGTTTGAATAAGCTTATCTTCTAAATAAGTTCGAGCTATTGATGTGAATTTCTTGGCTACTCTTCTATAGAGGCTCAATAACTTTGTACATCGATACCCTCCATTCATCAGAGCAATGTCTATGGATCCTAATTCATATTCCTTAAGCTCTTCGACTTCTCTAGGTAGATAAATATCCTCATATTTGCAATTTCTAAGTTTTATCAATGCTTTTGAATAATATCTCCATTCATCAGCTTCTTCAGGTAGGTCACATATTTCAGTTTCGTCTAAGGAACATTCTCCATCAGCAACTGCGAATTCCGCTATTGATATAATATAGCTTAGAAAGGCTAGGTACTTAAATTCATAATCATCAATGAGTTTGGATTCTCTCATCTTACTGCTCCATACTTGTTTTAGTAGATCATGCTTATAATTCCAGCTACAGCAAATTATCGTAGACTAAAGATCTCGCGTAATTAGGTGATGTAGCTGGCTAGGCGTAGAGTAGGATTATTGATCTATGATGCACGGGCATTGGTAGCGGTACAACGTAGGCTAAGAAATCTTGGATTATCTTTCTATCCTGCTTCCGAGTCCAAGAGAATAGGTAGTGACAGCATTGTAATAGTTGATAAAGTAGGTGAAAAGATCTTAAATAGAATTTCGGGATCTCCCTCATCGATAATAAATGTAGATGATGTAGGAATTGATAAGGCCATCTGCCTAGCTCTCCTATCATCAATGGGACTCTCAGCTCCTGCACATAAATTAGTAATAGGTATAGATTTTGGAAAGAACATAGGATTTGCTATAGTAGCTGATGGAGAATTACTGCATTATGGAATTTCACCTAGTCTACACTATGTACTAAGCGAAGTTATGTGGTTCACTATCAATTTACCATATTCAGAACTTATATTAAGAATTGGAGCTACAAGTGGAAGAGAGAGTGATGCATTAATACTTATATCAAAACTTAACTCGATTCTACCTAAATCAGCTAAGATAGAGCTTGTAAATGAAGAGAGTTCTTCAAGTAATAAACCAAGGAGATTTTCATATGTAAAAGGTGATGCTAGAGCAGCCCTTAACATAGCTCTCTTTAGCAGAGAAGGTATTGAAATTGAGAGGTGATTTCTCTGATCATGCATGTGAGATTAGACAGAGGTAAAATACTGCGCATTATGGGACCTGCTAGTATTGAAGTAAAGAAAGGAATTATAAGAATTCTAGGCGCGGAATTTAGAGAAGGTTCTAGAATCATAATAAATAGGTATAGAAGCTATGCTGTGAAAGCAGAAGATAATTCTCAATTATCTGTAATTTTAGGTGAAGGAGGCTCCATCGAAGAGCCTGCTCCCGGCGAGGAGGTTATAGATGAATGGGAAAAAGTTGTAGATGAAATATTGTCAAGAAGAGATTCTCGTGTAGTAGTTGTAGGACCTGTTGAGAGTGGTAAGTCAAGTTTCTCTGCTCTTCTAATAAATAAAGCATTAGCTAAGGGCTATAACCCAGCAATTATAGATGCTGATGTTGGGCAAGAAGATATTGCACCACCAGGTTTTATAGCATTGTCTTATCCTTCAAAACCCGTACTATGGTTAAGAGAACTAAGTCCTACAGCAATAAAATTGATAGGATTTATAACACCAACACCAGCTATTCATAGATTACTTTCTGGAATATCTACATTAGTTTCAAAAGCTAAGGAGTCCGGAAAAGAGCCAATAGTCATAGATACCGATGGATGGATTCAAGGTTATTCAGCTCTAGAAGTAAAGGCAGAAATAATAAGAGTTGTAAAAGCTACTGATTTAGTAGTTTTAGATAATTTACTAGGTGAAAAATTTAAGAACATGTTTAAGAATTCCAAGGTCCGTGTACATAGTGTTAAAAGACCTCAAGTCGTTAGAACCAGAAGTAGAGAGGATAGAAGATACCTAAGAAGTCAGAACTATCAGCGCTTTTTCTCATCAGCTCATAGAACCGAACTGGACCTTAATTCCGCAACAATAATGGGTTCCTGTCTTCTTTCAGGAAGAGCCCTAAATCCTGAGAGACTAAAAGAAATTGAGCAGTTATTAGGGACTAAAGTAATTTATGGAGCAGAACATGATGAATGTATAATTCTCTATATTAGTGAACCTCCAAAAGTACCATTCTCTAAAGTAAGAGAAGTATTAGGTAAAGAAACATCAATAATTGTTCAAGGATCTGAAAAATGGATAGTCTCAGCAATCCTAGATAATAATTTAGAAGAGGTAGCTCCTGCTTTACTTGAGAAAATAGACTTTAACAAAAATAAAATAATAATATTAACTAAATGGGACGGGGAAATTAGAGGTTTAATGATAGGGCGTATTAAAATAAATAATGAATGGGAAGAAGTAGGAAGACCATATAAGTGCCTAATATAAGGTGTAGGAATTGCCAGGTTTGAAAGAAACAATTATTGAATTTAAGAAACGTAATTGGGTCTCATCTATTAACAAATTACTAAGTACAGAATTCGAAGTTACATCAGCTCTTCTCAGAGCTGATTCAGCGGGACTAACTCTAGAATTCAAAGTAAAGGAAGCTAATGATTTTTCATGCATAGGCAACGTCTTAAACACCCGCTCTAAACTATACTATGTACTTAAATCAGGTAGTGATGAAGAGGCTTATTTAAAATTGCTTAATTCTATTCAAAATCCTACTAAACCTAGAGAACATAATTTTTGGAATTATTTTGAAGTATTTAAAGGATCGCTCATAAATATACCAGCCATTAGGTTCTATGAAAAGGATGGAGGAAAATACTTAACTTCATCAATAGTTATAGCTAAAGTTCCACAAAGTAGTAACTTCAATGCCTCTATACATAGAGTTATGATAGTGAATAACAAGAGTGCTGTCATGAGAATTGTACCTAGGCATCTCTACAAGATACATAGCATGAATTGTGAGAAAGGAAATGATACACCAATAGCTATAGTAATAGGTGCTCCACCTTCAGCTATTATTGCTGCTTCAACTTCACCACCTTTTGGTGTCTTCGAAATCTATGTAGCTAGGAGAATAGATCAGGATCTCCGAATAGCATATACACCACAATACAACTTACCCATACCTGTACCAGCATCAATAGTTATTGAAGGAAGAATTTCAGCTCAGAAAAAACATTTAGAAGGTCCATTTGTTGATTTATTAGGTCTCTATGACAGAGTACGTAAAGAGCCTTTAGTACATGTAGATTCAATATACGTCAACTGGAATGAATATTTCCATGTTATTTTACCAGGAGGTATGGAGCATAAATTACTACAAGGATTCCCTAGGGAAGTTGCTATATGGGATAATGTGAGAAAGGTTGTTCCTAAAGTGTGTAAGGTTAGATTATCACTTGGAAGTGGTATGTGGCTCCATGCATTCATATCTATAGAGAAGAATGCAGATGGCGATGCTAAATCAGCTATACTAGCTGCTTTTGCTGCACATCCAAGTCTCAAACACGTAGTTGTAGTTGATTGTGATATTGATGTTGATAAATACGAAGAACTGGAATGGGCTATTGCAACTAGAGTCCAAGCAAGTAAAGATCTATTAATTATTAAGTATGCTAGAGGGTCAACACTTGATCCCAGTACTTATAACGATGGGCTAACAGATAAGATAGGTATTGACGCAACAGCACCATTGGTTAATCGTAACAAGTTTAAGAGAGTTATTTAACCTAGCTCCTTGGTGATAAAGACTGTACTTAACAAAGTGGGAAGAAAAGGCTTTAGTAGGTGAATTTGGCCCTACACTGGCCTTAGCTATCAAGGTTTTAGTAAAGGTTGGTGAAGCTCTTGGTGCTGAGAGACTTATAGATATTTCACATGCTCATATCTCTGGAGTTTCATACTTTAACATAGGAAATGCAGGATTAGATTTTCTCAGAGATACTGCTCGTAGTGGAGATAAAGTAAGGGTCTTTACAACAGCTAATCCTTATTCAGCTGCATGTATTCATGAATTTACACAATTAATAGGCATTGATAATTGTTGGAAGCAATTGAAGATAGTGAAGATTCTAGAAAATCTAGGAGTTCATAAGGACTTCACATGTACACCTTATATAATTAGAGAACCTAGGTATGGAGAGCATTTAGCGTGGGCAGAGTCAAGTGCAGTCATATATGCCAATACTATCTATGGTGCTAAGACAAATCGTGAAGGAGGACCTCTAGCACTTATGGCTGCATTAATCGGAAAGACATACTTAGCAGGGTTACATATTGATGAGAATAGAGAGCCTACTCTCTTAGTAGAGCTTAGGCTCAATAAAATAGATCCATTAACTGCATCATTGATAGGGTTAAGTGTGGGTAGAGAACTCCAAGGATCAATACCTTACATAAGATCCAAAGTAGGTCTTGATATAGTAAGTGTTAAAGCATTATTAGCATCCATAGCTACGACTTCAAATACTGCTATGACTATTATTGAAGGTATATCACCTGATGCTAAGAAGTTCAGTTCAAGTGCATCAGAGTTAGAAAAGATAGTTATAGATGAGAAAAGTGCGGTATATGAAAAGAATGAAATGTGTTCTAAACCTGATTTATTATTTGTTGGATGTCCTCATGCTTCCTTAGAAGAATTGAAATTACTGGAAAGAGCATTAAGAGATAGAAGAGTTAAAAAACCCATATGGGTATGCACATCAAATTCTGTTTTAAAAATTGCTGAGAGCATAGGTTTAGCCAGTAAATTGAGGAAACTAGGTGTGGTGTTTGCACCAAACATATGCTTTGTTACTACTCCCCTACGTAAAATGGGTATAGAATGTGTAGTTACAAACTCAGGGAAAGCTATGTATTACTTACCGAAATTAGCTAAGGTAAAAGTTCTCTTAGCATCACTCCAAGATTTAGTGAGGATGGCTAGGTGATTCCATGGAGATTAAGGTAAAGACTATAGTAGGAGGTTGTGTAGAAGGTGAAGTTGTAGTTTCAAGAACTCCTATTTCATTTTTAGGAGATGTAGATCTTGAAACAAGCAAAATAGTTGCACGTGATAGTAATGCCCGAAATAGAGTCATAGCGAAAAAGATCCTAATTATACCTCGCAGTAGAGGAAGTACAGTTGGTTCCTACATAATTTATGCATTGTATAAGAAAGGACTAGCTCCTTCAGCAATAATAACTGTAGATCCTGATCCCGTAATCATAGTTGGATGTGTAATTTCAAACATACCACTAGCTATAGGAATCCCCCATAAATACCTCAATACTATTAAGAGTGGTTACCATGCATATTTCGATGGAGATAGAGGTGTCTTAATTATTGAGAAGAGGAATACTCATAGTTATTGAAGGCATAGATGGTGCAGGTAAGACAAGAGTCGCTCTAGAAATTGTTAAGAGAATTAAAGAACTAGGTATTGAAGTTATCTATACTCATGAACCCTACACAAGTCCGTTTTCAAAAGCACTTAAGCAACTTCCTGAAAAATATCTAAAACCAGAGTTAGAAGCACTAGCACTAGCTGCTGATAGATATATGCATGTGAAGGAGATTATAGAGCCCGCGCTTAAGAAAGGTACTATAGTTGTAGCCGATAGATATTACCACTCTTCAATAGCTTATCAAGGAGCTAAGGGAGCTAGTATTAAGTGGATTAAGATTCTTAATAATTGGGCACCTAAACCAGATTTAGCAATTTATTTAGATGTAGAACCTGAGGAAGGATTAAGGAGAAGAGCAAGTGCTACATCTGAATGGCCTCATTTTGAAAAACTGGCGATAATTGAAAAAGCTAGAGAAATATACCTAGATCTCATTAGAGAAGGAGAGCTGATATATGTAGATGCTATGAAATCTCTTAACACGGTTATAGATGAAGTATGGAGATATATTCTAAAATTGCTTAAAGAAAGAGGTTTAGTGTAATTTAGAATTAACTTCCTGATCTCTGTCTTTCATAGTACTTTATTAAATCTTCATAATTGAGTCTATACAGTTTTTCAGGTACTCCAACAGGCATGATATAGAGCGGATGTTCATCTTTTGATGCTCCTATAATTTCTCGAACTTCACCATCGTAAAAAGCCCCAATTACAACTGTTCCTAGCTCTAAAGCAGCTGCTTGAAGATATACGTTCTGACCAACATGACCTACCTCCATATGCACATATCTAATACCTCTCTCACCATACCGCCTTGTTGTCCTTTCATATATAGCTGTTATAACTATATTTATCGGAGCTTCGTAAACCCATGTTTGACCCAAAGCAGCTTCTGTAAGTTCTTTCCTAAAATCACCTAATTTTATAACTGTTAGTGAATGTCTACGGATGTTATAGTGATAAATACCTGCAGGTAGTCCTTTCACTCCATTGGGACGGATAACAACATATACTTCTAATGGATATGTTGCTCCAGCGCTTGGAGCAGTTCTAAATCCGCGACGTACTTCATTAATTCCTTGAGCAGCCCATAATAGTTGCGATAATTGCTCCAATGTTAAGGAAATGTCTTTGTATTCCCTAATGCTCCTCCTCATAGATAATGCTTCTTCTAAACTTATATCTCCTTTAATTCGTGGGTAAGGCAAGAAGATTTCAGATCCAATAGTTATATTTGTCATATTTATTGGAGGTGTTGTAATCTCTACTTCAACACCTTCTCTATACAGTAATTCTATTACTATACTAGTCGCTACCACTATTATGATTATTACCGCAATGATTATTACTAAGTATTTTAGATTCATGGTATCTACCCTAATATGAGTTTTGTAAGAAGAATTATATTATGTACTAGTTTCTCCTTCGCTTTCACGTTTGACTTTCTTAACATAGAGAGTCATATCTTCTGATTTAACTACAATTACTTCTTCATTAGGTTCTATGGGTTCCTCAGCAATAGCCTTCCAATACTCTCCTTCAATTAATACGTAGCCTAGCTTTCCAGGTTCGAGTTTATCTACAGCTCTTCCTACTTTTCCTTCTAGTGTGAATATAGTGACTCTAGCTCTCTTAGCCTTTATAACTTTGTAGACTACGAAAGCAGCGAAACTTCCAAAACCTAAACCTAGTGCTATTGCAAATGTTCTTAGTCTTGAGAAATATTCTTCAGGATTGGCAATGGTTGTAGGACCTGTAACAGGTAGTAAAGCAATACCAAATATTAGCATTATAATGCCTGAAATACCTACAACTCCAAAACCAGGTAGTACAAGTAGCTCTATGGCTAGTAGTATGGATCCTAAGAGAACTAGGAATATTGCTGCTAAATTAACATTGAATCCTGATCCTACAAGTCCTAGAATTAATAGTGCTAAGCCTAAAGGAGCAATTACTAAATGACCACTTATTAACGATAGAATGAGTACAAACATCCCTATTGATGTTAATACGCTCGAAATCAATGGATCACTTAGAAGTGATGTCATTTGAGATCTTACACTACAGCTATACCTTGTATAGCTCTTAGTCCTTATTATGTATGTTACATTATCATAGACTTTAACCTTCACACCATTAATTCTACTTAAAACCTCCTCAGTAGATGATGCTACAAAGTCGATAATACCATAACTCTTAGCTTCATCAGCTGATAAAACTAGATTCTCCTTTACAAATCTTTCAGCTGTAGTGATGTTCCTTCCTCTACTTCCTGCATATAACCTTACTTTTTCAAGTATTGGATTTATTATTTTAGATTCATTGACATAAGTCACTTTCCCTGTAAATGGGTCATAGTAAATAGGCTGCATAGCACCTATAACACTCCAAGGACTCATAACAGCAATATGTGTTGGTAATAGTATTAATGTCCCTGCACTAAGAGCTTTACCGCCACGTACATATCCTATAACAGGTACTTTGGCCTTCAGTATAGCATCTCCTATTACAAATGCTGAATCGAGCCAGCCACCATACGTATCGAGTTCTATTATTAATGGAGAATTGAGTTGTTCTGCATAGTTAAGTGCATCCACAATACATTCAGCAGTTCCTGGATTTATGTTGGACATATACCCCTCTATACTAACTACAACAGCATTCTGGGATGTTTCATATGGATAAGCATGTGCTACTATATTCATGAATAGAAGTAAGGTAGCCGCAAAGATGTAAATTGAGTATAGCATCACTTGCTTCTTCACTCTGCCTAGCCCTCTAGAAAATTCTCTAATTCGGATAATACAAGCTACTGATCCTTTAACTTCTACTTCTTCCTTTCTGAGTTGCTTTAGAGATTGCAGTTGCGGTTCCTGCAACTGCTCCTAGAGCTGATGTAGTTTCTGCTATTATTACTAAGTTCTTTTCTCTAGCTATTTCAACCATTGTCTGTAGTTCTCTAAGTCTTAGAGCTATTGGGTGTTGTTCATATATTGTAGCAGCATCAACCATTATCTTAGCTGCTTGTCTTTCACCCTCAGCTTCTAGAACTCTTGCTCTTCTCCATCTCTCAGCTTCAGCTTGTTTAGCCATGGCTCTCCTCATAGCTTCTGGAAGTTCAACATCCTTAATCGTTACAGCAACAACTTTAACACCCCATGGAGAAGTCATTTCATCAAGTATGGATTGAAGCCTCTTATTGAGCTCTTCTCTCTTTGTGAGTAGATCATCTAGTTCCGCTTGACCAACAATATCTCTAAGAGTTGTTTGTGCATAGAGAGCAACTGCATAGTTATAATTCCTAACCCTAACAACAACCTTTACAGGATCCACTATCCTGTAGTAAACTACAGCATCAACATTTACACTAACATTATCCTTAGTTATTACATTTTGCTTAGGCACATCTATAGCTACAAGCCTCAAGTCTGTCTTAACCATTCTATCAACAAATGGTATTATGAAGAATAGCCCAGGACCCTTAGCACCTACAAGTCTGCCAAGTCTAAATACAATACCACGCTCATACTCTCTCACAATCTTAATACTTGCTGATAGAAGAGCTATACCAATAACAGCACCTAAAAATACAAGAGCTAGTGTAAGAGGATCCAAATACTCACCCAACATACACTTAAACTAAAAAGATAATAAACTAAGAAGACTCCGAGCAAATAATGAAATGTCATATTAAAAAAGGAATATTTTTAGAAAGTTTCTGCATCTGGTATTTCGTCTCCTTCAAGGGGCTCAACACTTGCCATTATAGCCATTATTGCTGCTACTGGAAGAACTTTAGATGCTATGTTAATAGCTGTCTTAGTCTTAGGCTCGGTGGCTAGTTTTATGAGAATTTTGTTGAGAGCCATACCTCTACCCGCTCAATTAATCTGATCTACATCAATATTCGTATTTTTTCACATGCTATGACACATGGGAAGTTAAAATATGTAAATAGTTAAGGTAAAAAAGGCTCAATCACAGAGATAATCAGGATGAGTAGAGAAAATCCATTATCACAATTCAGTTTTAAGGATGCTGAATTCCTAGCCTACTTACTGAGTCTCAAGCATATACCAACTATAAATGAGTTAACTAAAGAGTTAGACAGTGAAATAGCTATAATATTTCGAAGATTTAAAGCAATAAAAAACGCTGGTATTAAACTAGGAGTTGTAATAGACTATGAGTCTTTGGGTCTCTATAGAGCTGTTATTATGACTGACACCCCTTTAGGTAGAGACGAAATACCAAGATATTATTTAAGATTTTATACGATAAGTATCGCTCCTCCAGGTACTTTGTTAGCTTATTTCTACCCAAATAGGGAAGTATTTGAAGATATTGTGACTAAGATACCGAATAGAATACATGAATTCGAAGTTCTCAAATCCTATTATAGAAGACCTCGTTTCGATTTATACTTTGATTTTAGAGAAGGAGAATATGTATTTAATGCTGAAGTGCTTTTGAGTAGATTTCAGAAGTTAAGATCTGATGTTGATGCACTTAAATATGACTTAACTTTCATAGGCAGGAGGAGGATCAAGAAGGATTCTTTGGACTTGAAAATTATAAAGGAGTTAGAAAAGGATGCTTTACAACCATTAACAAAGGTTGCTAGGAAAATTGGAGTAAGTTATGCAAAGGTTAGAAAGCATTATAAGATGCATGTAGAGCCTTTAATTGTGGGTCTCTATGTCCTCAAACTTCCTTTGCCTAGTGATGTTATATATGTCTCAACACTCATATGGACAAGACGGGTTCTAGATGCTCTTGCTCTTTCCAAAGCTCTTACGGAAACTCCATTTGTAGCTGGTGCCCATGTATTAAGACCCATAAATAAAGAGTATGGTGATTACTTAGCAGTTCTAATGCTTGGTAGGTTTAGGTATGAATGGTTTGATGAGCTTATAACTGTGCTTAGCTCTTACTTCGTAGTTTCATCATTTCTGCTTAGTTGGAGAGCTAAGAGTATCTATACAACTCCATATAAGCATGAGTATAGTAAATATACTGCATCATGGATTACGCCTAGGCTTAAGAGAGATGAAGAATTATTTACAAGATAGTTCAAGGCAGAAATACTATTTATTGGAATCAAATGAATTTCAACTCTTAATATCTCTATTTCAAGATCTAAGTTCTTTTCCTTAAGTCTTCGAGTTCAAATTTTAGATTTAACTCTCTTGCTATTTTCTCTATATCGTTTAGTATTGCTTTATGTATTGGTATTCCTTTCTTGAGCCTTGTTTGCATTGTTAGCCATGATTTTTCTCCAGGAATCCATATTCTTTTTGCCTTGGGATGTTTGGGAAGTGATTTTATATATGTTCTTAATTTTTCCATTCTCTCTAGGAATTCTTGAAGTGGTAGGAATTCTTCAATATTTATTGCTACCATGAAATGACCAACATTAGCTGGTTTATCCTTTGGCCCTACATAGGGTCCCCAATTAGCTCCGGTTAAGATACCACATAGTATGTCTATGGTGAGGGCTAAGCCTGAGCCCTTATGACCTCCTAGAATCTCCCCTAAACCGCCTAAAGGTAGAACAGCTCCCTCCTTCAACACTATGTTTGGATTGTCTGTTAATTCGCCTTTAGAGTCTATTCCCCAT
>Ga0180302_10001366_pt1 | contig 11556 bp, 9 predicted proteins | sample GuaBasSediGuay17_FD_121794 | JGI IMG/M metagenome (GOLD analysis project Ga0180302, IMG submission 121794) | Subseafloor sediment microbial communities from Guaymas Basin, Gulf of California, Mexico - Guay17, Core 4571-4, 12-15 cm | ecosystem: Environmental > Aquatic > Marine > Hydrothermal... | reverse complement strand
TGTAAATTCCATCATTTCTTCGGAAAAGAATTGGAACAATTATACGATATAGTATCCTACCTTTCCACCAAAATCTATCGCGCCAATGCTTTTTTATTTCATTGAAAACATAAATAACCTTGTTTATAACGTCGCAAGATTTTTTCTGAGACAATTGATCTGCACCCTCCGGCATTGACATAATTTTTAATCCATAGAACTTAAATATCTAACGGAGCGTTTAAAAATACAATGACACAAGAAAAAACGCGGGTAATTGCTGGTTCAGTCGCTTTACTCGTTGGTGCTTACTTTTCAGCTATTATTGCTCTCTTGATTTCTATCTTATTAACTCGTTTTCTAGCGAAGGAAACGTATGGTGTATATGTTTTTATAATATCCTTTGCATCAATTTGCTATTTATTTACGAACTTTGGTGTAGATAACATTACAAACTATTTCATTCAAAGATATAAGGATACGAATTTAAATGTAGTAAAATATATAATAAATAAATCTTTGAGGTTTAAAGCTATTTTATCTCTATGTGTACTTTTTGTATTGCTGTTACTCGGATTTAATGATATAAAATACTATTATGCTGCTATATTTTTTGCTTTTTTTGCACCAAATCGCTATACCAGAGCATTTTTAGTTTCTTTCCAGCATTTCAGCCTTCATGGACGTCTACAAATAATAGAGAGCTTATTAAAGCTCCTCTTACTTCTCCTTTTAGTATATTTCACAACCCCACCACTAAGCCTCGTTATCTTAGCAGTTGGAACTCCAATGCTAATTACCTCCTTTATTGCAATGTACGATATTAAAACAACATTACCAAAAATTAAACCCCAGATAAGATTTGAAGATATAAAAGATGAATTTTTCCATTACTGGAAGTGGCTGGCAATTGTAAGCATAATGCCTACACTAACTGGAAATATTATGCAGGTAACGCTGGGGCTGATCAACGAGTTTAAGGAACTTGCGATTTTTGGTGTTGGTTACGCATTATCAAACATGATTCTCATAGCGTATACGTCTTTTAGGGGGGCAATGCAAACCTCGTTTGTGAAAAAAACTGATAAGGAATCAATAAGCTACTCACTCACCGACTCCATTCGATACATGTTAATGATTGCATTATTCTTAATGCCTTTCTTCCACTTTGTAAGCTTTCCCCTTGTAGTAACACTCTATACAGAAAAGTACGCAGAAGCTGCAATCATCCTTGAAGTACTAGCTTACAGAATCCTTATAGAAATGGTATTTGCTGGACTTGGTCCAGCCGCCCTTGCCATTGGAAAACCAAACTTGAGAGTAATTGCAGATGTAATAAATATAACAACAATTGTAACTTCTGCAATTTTTTTGGTGCCTGAATACGGAGCGGTTGGTGCTGCGTTAGCTTTGTTGTGTGGTTCAATTGCCAGAACATTTATTTTTGCTTCTATCGAATACAAATATCTCAAGTATAGATTTCCCTCAACTACACTTGTAAGAGCGTTTGCAGCATCAGTAATTGTATCCCTAATTCTATACAATCTAAAGTTACCCCACATTTATATGATGATCTGTGGAGTGGCAAGCAGCTTGTTATATATCTTCTTATTGTATATAATCAAAGAGATAAATGAAAATGATATTATATTATTTAAAGAAGTTTTACTAAAAAAGAGACATCACGTCAACACTTCAAATAATCTATGGAATCAATGAGATTGAAGATTAGCCAACTTCATAGAAAAGGAAAAATATAATACGCACGACCAAACCTAAATCCCAAGCTTAAATTATAAGCGATTTAGGAGCGGATGAAATGAAAGTGGTTGTAACAGGTGGATGTGGATTCATAGGTTCCCACTTGGCTGAAGAACTTGCTAAGGAATACGAAGTTGTTGTTATCGACGATTTATCAACGGGTAAGCTTGAAAATTTAGCTGAATCAAAAAACATTAAATTTATTAAGGGCAGCATAACAGACCTAAATCTACTAAAGACAGTATTTAAGGACGCAGAATGTATATTCCATCAAGCAGCGATTCCATCAGTTCAAAGGTCTGTAGAGGATCCGATAAAGACGAATAACGTTAACGTGGCTGGAACCCTAAACGTACTCGTAGCAGCAAGGGATTGCGATGTTAACAAAGTCGTTTATGCGTCCTCTTCTTCTGTATACGGCGATACACCCAAGCTACCAAAAAGAGAAGACATGAGTCCAAAGCCCAAGTCGCCATATGCTGTTTCAAAGCTTGCTGCTGAACAATACTGCAGAGCTTTTAGCGAAGTCTACGGCATTAAAACAGTCTGCTTAAGATACTTCAACGTGTATGGACCAAGACAAGATCCTCATTCAGAATACGCTGCCGTAATACCAAGGTTTATAACAAGAGTGATTAACAACAAACCCCCCGTTATTTACGGTGATGGAGAACAAACGAGGGATTTCACGTTTGTGAAGGATGTTGTTAAAGCGAACATCTTGGCAATGAACAACAACGCTGAAGGTATTTTTAATATAGCAAGCGGAAGGAGAATAAGCATAAATGAGCTTGCAAAGAAGATAATAGAGCTTGTAGGGAAGAATCTAAACCCTGTACACATAGATCCAAGACCGGGAGATATAAGGCATTCTTTAGCAGACATTTCCCTTGCAAAGGAGAAACTTGGGTATAAGCCTGAATATAACTTAGAGGAAGGACTGAAATTGACGATAAGTTGGTATTTAAACTTAGAAAAGAAATGATGTTCGATGATAGAACCGTTATGCTAAACAAATTATTGAAAAAAAGAAACATTATCTTATTTACATGGTCATGCCTACTTTTCTATGCCGAATTTTGGCTACCAAAAGGATTTCACGAGATAAGCGTACCAATAATATATCATTTAATCGACAAGAGTCTCTTTGCAAGAGATTATTTCGTTATTAGTGCTACACAACTTTATCCACCAGTTTTCCACTACTTTATGGCTGCGATAAGTACGGTAGAAACTTTTCCCTTCGTATATCAGGTTATATCATTTCTCCTTAACACATTATTCATTTTCTCTTCTTTTTTCTTGGCTAAGGAGGTACTAAACGATGACAACACTGCTACCCTTGCTGCAATAATCATCTCCTTGCCAAGATGGAGCTTGGAAGTAGTTGAGGCATCCTTCCTTATGCTAAATCATAGAACGTTTGTTTTGGCATTTATCCCACTTATACTATACATCTACATAAAAAACATCAAAGAGTATAAAATAACCAAGCATTTGCTAATCTACGCGTCCTTAGGCTTACTGTACAATGTACACCCTATATGTGCATTACCAATAATATTGATAACCTTAGGAACCGATCTGTTTCTTAAGAGAAAGGAGTGCATTTACTATTTCCTACTGATACTCGCCTTTTCATTGCCTTATAATCTACACTACCTTTCTACACAGCCTTTAAGCCATGAGATGTTACAAAAAGTTGTAGAGACGAGAACGTACTACCATACCTTAGAATACAGATTAAAATTTTTATTAACAACCTTAATTTATACACCAATTCTCGCACTTGTAGGTTACAAACTAAAGAAAGATAAAACTACGATAGATAGAATAATCATTAAATGGATTGCAATTTTTTGCTTTATTTCTATTGCAGCAATTTGCCTCTCATGTTCACTCCAAACCTCATTGCTACACTTGCTTCCGAGAGTGTGGAAATACGGATATATTCTCTCAATTTTATACGTCGTATTTCTCGCAACTATGTTCTGGAGAAAAGAAGCAAAATATTCAAAGTTTCTATCAATACTTATAATCTTCTTTCTACTAGGTTCTACATATCCTCCAGATTTCGATGAAGTTTCAGCAAAAGACGTCTTGAAAAAGTATGCAGAGAATACAGTAACACCAATTTTTCATCTTCTTCTTACTTATGATAAACCACTTGGAAAATTCATCTATGATAATTTTAAAGATTCAAAATCTACTATCTTGAAAAAGCTCCGTGAACTGCAAAAGTCATCAAAAAAAGAGTGTGAACTTAAAGAGATTGGTTGTTGGATAAAGGAAAACACCAACAAAAGTGTGCTCATAATGACATACCCCCCACACCTACACGTTTTAAGGTCGTACTCTTTAAGGAGTATGCTTGTAACGTATAAGGATGGTGCTATGGGCATGTTCTCTGAAGACGTGTTCCTAAGATGGCAAAAATTGTACAATGAAGTGAAGCATGGCGATCCAATAGAGATTGCCAAGAAATACAGTGCTAATCTGATAGTCACACCCAAGGATGTAAATTTACCGTTGAAGCGAGCATATTCAACTGAAAACTACATTGTCTACTTAGTTGAATAGATTTTGATTGGTAGGGGTCTTCTAAACCACGCAAATGCTCCGATTATACCGCAAATAATGTGAATTAGCAAAACGATTATCGATAAAGCTATAGCATATTCCGCACTCAATCCTATTCGCGAGAACACAATTAGAAGTGTAGCGTCTCTCGTACCAACGCCTGAAATTGTTATCGGAACCAATGAAACTACAGCTGACATTGATATGCACAACGCTAACTGGAAGTAGGATATTGGTATACCAAGCGAAAAAGAAAGAAGATAAATTTGAGTAAAGTACACCAGCCATGTAGCCACTGTTGCAATTAAAGACAAAAAGAGTTTAGTTTTGCTTAATCTGAATTTCAAAAATTCATTTAAGTCATTAGCAACCTCTCTATACTTTTCTGGAAGAAATACAAAAAGATTTAATCGCTTACTAAAAATAATTAAGAAAGTTAAAAATGCAATTACAATAAAAACATATAAATATATTATTGGCAAGTCCATGAATATGATGAATCCAATGACTGCAATTAAAAATATAAAGAATAAATCAAATAACCTATCTAAAAGAACGCTTGCAAAAGATTTTCTGAGTGGATAATTTTTAGCTTGTAGATAAAAAGCTCGGCTAAATTCACCTAGCTTCCCCGGTGTAATAATACCTACAAACATACTTGCTGCATATACTATGAAACAATCTTTTATCGAATGACTCACTCCTTGCGATTGTACGATCATCTGCAATCTCCAAGCCTTAAATAAAATTTGTGGCAAAAAAAGAATGATTGAGATAATTAAATATAGTTTATCTATGCTCGTTATTAATTCCAAAACTCTACTCCTATTAATTTTTAATATAATAGCTATAAAGATTACAAATCCAGTAACTCGTACTACATTTTTTAAAGATAATCGCATTGATTTCACTAATTCCACCTCTTTTGCGTAGCTTTTCGCCAGACAATCCTTGCAGTAACAAAAATTCTGCCAAGTAAAAACAATGGTATGTACGATTCAACAACCTTACGAACAAAGTTGTATGAGCAAATTTTAAAGGTTAATAACTTCCATATCTCAACTAAAAATCTTTTTCTGCTTATCTTAGGAGAATTTACTCCATAATAGGGAATCTTCCTTCTCATCATCTTCCTAATTTTCATACGTGCAAACGCACCAACTTTTTTGAAATCAAGTCCATGTGAATGCATTCTTAAAGCATTTGCTTCATCTATTCTTTTTAGAAATATCGCTCCATCAGCCAAAGCATCTCTAATTATTTTACTCCCTTTCTCTGTTCTGGAAATAATAACAGACCAGCCCTCTCCACCTCTCCTTTCTAATTCTGGCATCCAGCAGTCACCCACAGAAACGTCAGCTAATTCATTGGAGAGATCTATACAAAACAAACATCTTCTTTCAATGTAAAAAGGTATAAGATAGTTATAGTAAAATTTCTTTACAGAATAAGTAGTACCATTTTTTAGTGTAACACGAAATTCACCAGGCCAATCTCCAGCCCTATATTCTAAAGACCTTATTTCATCTAGATCTTTTACACCCAACTTCCTAAGCAGACTTAAAGTTGCATTGAATTGAAGATTGTTACCACAGTATATACCAATTATATACTTTATTTTTTTCATTATACTATGGTTGCAAGCCTCTAACTTTCTTAGGGCGTGAACTTGACAGGGTAGTCCAACAAATGCGAATTTTCCCTCCATCTTCATAATATCCCTCAACACTACGTTCACAGGCACTAATGTGTACTTACTCTGTGCAGCCTTCAGTATTTCTTCTTCCGAACATGCTACATAAGCTTTCATCTGCCAAGGCTTATCCTCGCAACTCGTAACTACTACTGCTCCTCGGATAAGACCTTTCCTAAATAAGTTGAGCAAAAGTGCAGTAACAATTCCTCCGCTCGCTCCCCTTTTCCTAACTTGCTTATCCATAGCGTATCCTATGTAAATGTGCTCATAATTTCCAAGAGGAGATGATGGCGTTCTACCAAACAATTTTTTGTTTAATTCGTAGAAAGGAACGATACCCCCCGGACAAACCTCATAGCAAAGTCCACATCCTGTGCACTTTCCATTAAGTTGAGGGATACATAAACCAAACTCATCGATAATTTTCAATGCATTAGAAGGACATATACCAACACATGTCCCACAGTGCGTGCATAAGCCAGCATCTATAACTTCTTTTTTTAATAGTTCAAATGTCATATTTTTTCGCATATGTAAAATTGTCTAATGCCCAGCTCCTTTAAAGGAGTGTTTTGTATTTTACTTTCAATTTTTTCACCAAATTTTTTAAGAAACTTTGGTCCTACTGGGATCAGTAGCGTTCCCTTATGTTCGATGAGGTTCAAACCTACTTCTCTAATTAATCTCTTTACAAGCTTTGGTGACCAGAACTTATGTGGCCCCTCTCCATGATGCAGATGCAGCATTTCTGCTATTAAAGAGACTATTTCTGCCGATGGCGGTGGCAAACTCAAAATTAGTCTTCCCTTAGACTTTAGAACTCTTTTTAGCTCTTGTATAAATCGCTTTGGATCTGGAACGTGCTCTAACGATTCAAGAGAAAGTATGACATCAAAAGAATTATCCCGAAATGGAAGGTTGTATGGTGATGCTTGAATGAAGTCGTTCTTAGGATACTTGCTCTTTGCACGTTTTACCATGAGCAGTGATAAATCAATGCCAATAACTTCTAAATTCTTGTTTTTTGACGTTATGTATCTTATTGAATCCCCAGTTCTACAGAATACGTCTAGTATTCTTATACCAGGCCTTATCTCAAAATGCTTTATAGCCTCTATCCACCGTTGATCGTGAGTGTCTTTATGTTTATCATTAGCGTGGTCGTACTCCGGAGCTACCTTATCCCAATGTTCCTGTACGGCTCGTAAGTCAAATTTTCCTATCATTCTACCACCTACGCATTAGTGAGACTTGATCGGCAAGGAGTCCAAATAAGAATATAAGTATTCCCGCAACAATTAAGGTTACTGAAGCTTCTGCAATATCAAATAATGTTATGGCCGTATATAAAGCATACACAGCACCAATACTAAAAATTATTATGCCTGTCGGAAGAAAAACTTTTAGTGGGTCGAACAGCGTTATTGTTTTTAAAATTAGAACTATAAACCGTACTCCATCTCTAAAATGTTTTATTTTACTCTTACCTACTCGCCTATGAAATCTCGTAGGAACGAACTTAACACTGTATCCAGCCTTTATACAAGCTAATGTTAATGTTGTTGAAAAAGAAAAAGTATTTGGCAAGATGGGGAGAAACTCCATTGCAACATTCTTCTTTATCGCTCTGAAGCCTGAATTAATGTCTGGTATTTTCATTCCCGCCAGGTAATTTGCTACAGCACCTATAATTTTCTTTCCTATCTTTCTTATTAACTGAATCTCTGAAATTTGTCCCCTATCCCCAACAACCATATCATATTCACCTATATAGCTTAGAAGTTTGTCTATATCTTCTGGCTTATGCTGTCCATCAGCATCAATAAATACCAATATTTCTCCCGATGCATTTCTAATTCCTGTTTTTAATGCAGCCCCATACCCTTTATTATAAGGATGCCTGATGACCCTTACATTCATACTTTTTGCTATCTCATACGTTTTATCGGTTGAACCATCATCGATAACCAATATTTCGTAGTGTTCTCCGTATAGCTCTTTTAACCTACGAATTACATCTGCTATACCTTCTTCCTCATTATAAGCTGGAATTATAATAGTTACATCCATCATTTGCCCACTCCTATAAGTTTACTAAACTCGTCACCGTACCCACTATTCTTACATATGTTCTCAGCATACTTTTTTCCATATTTCATATACCATATCTTAGTATTGTAAGTAACCGCTAAAAGAGCGAGGATATCAAATAGCGGGGTGTCAAAAAATATCTTCCTCAAAAGTGAGATTCTTTGGATTCTATCCCTCCAACGATACACTAAATGATCTTTCGCTTGAGGAAAGATAAAATTATATTTTTTACCATCATAATCTCCTACTATTACAAAATTAGTCGTACCAATTCCAATTTTTTCCGCATTTACGATATGTCCTATCTGTTTAGGATTGAAGCCCATTATTGTTGCCGCTGCAGCATCTAATGCCACCCTATCTGCCGAAGCCAAAACCAAATCGCATATTTTTGGTATACCACATCTGGGGCCCGGCCCTTCCATAGATATGGTCATATCCGCTACAGCAAAAGTTACATTGAAGAATTTATTGATTTCAGGAATTGCATCATTTACGATTGGATGAAATCTATGCCTAAACCTTGGCAATAAACCCCATTGGTTTTTTAGGGCGCCAGTAATTGTTGTTAGACAATGTGCCTTTATAACAGGCAATGTAACTATACAATCAACTTCCATTAAAATTTTGGGTATGTTTAGTTTTCCGAGTTTTTCTCCTATACGCATTTTTTCTGCTGGTAACTTAGATAGATTGACTACAGACACACCATATCTATCTGCAACTTCCTTTATTCCCCAGTTTTTTACAGCATCATCAAACTGTTTCGTTCCAGCAACATCGGCATCTCCACATATAATTTCCAAATTTGGTTTTGTTTCTGTTATCTCTTTTAGTACACTCTCAAAGAACCAAGGCGATGTGCACTGGCCAGGAACAACTTGAGAACTCATTAAATTAAGTTTCAAGAATATTTTCTCTCCTTTAATGTGTTCCTGCCAGTGAGCAAAAGTCATAACGTTACGTACAGCCTCCCTGACACCTTCAAAGTTCTGTTTTTTTACTTTAGAGATTGCTACAACACTTTCCATACAATGCACCTATTATAAGGTTTTATAATAAATTCCTTGTTTAGTCTCTTTTTTGTATATTCCTCTGACATCTATTAACACAGGATTATCAGACATTAATTCCTTTAACTTACTTAACGGAATTTTCTTAAATTCATCATGTGCGACTGTCACTATAATGCAGTCCATCTTTGTCTTAGTGCTTTCAAGGTTCTCAAGAACCTTAATTCCAAATTTTTCTATCTCATCAGGGGTTAATAGTGGGTCATATCCAAAAATTTCTACGCCATACTCCCTTAATTCTTCAATTATCCCCTTTACGGGAGTTTCCCTTGTATCTCTTACGTTCTCCTTATAGGTTAGCCCCATAATAAGAACTTTTGACTTTTTTGGTACTTTCTCAACATAATTTAGTGCCTTTATCGCCATCAACGCAACATGTTTTGGCATATAATCGTTTACTGCTCTCCCTGCAAGTATTACTTGGGGGTGGTAGCCAAGTTCCTTGGCTTTGTGCACGAGATAGTATGGATCAACAGGAATGCAATGTCCACCAACCAATCCCGGATAATAAACATGAAAGTTCCACTTTGTTGCTGCAGTTCTAATAACTTCCTTTGTATCTATACCCATTTTCTCAAATATAAGGGAAAGTTCATTCATTAGTGCAATATTTAAATCCCTCTGTATGTTTTCTATTACCTTTGCAGCTTCAGCAATTTTTATGTTCTTTGCCTTAAAAATATTATCACAAACGTTCTTATAGAGTTCAGCAACGATTTCTGTAGTTTCTTCATCCATTCCTGCAACGACTTTTACTATAGTTTTTAATGTATGCTCCTTATCACCAGGGTTTACCCTTTCTGGAGAGTAGGCAATCTTGAAGTCTTCACCACACTTTAACCCAGATTCTTCCTCTAAAATAGGTTTCAGGAAGTCCTCCGTAACGCCCGGATATACTGTCGATTCTAAAATTACGATGCTATTCTTTTTCAAATTTTTTCCAACAATTCTTGCAGCAGATTCTATGTATGACAAGTCAGGCTCTTTTGACTTTGTAACAGGGGTTGGTACACAAATTATAACAAAGTCTGCCTTTCTTATTTCTTTAGAATTAGTCGTGAAAGTTATATTCTTATTGCAGTTATTTTTTCTCAATTGTTTTACTTTCTGGCTGTCTATATCAAATCCTATTACTTTAAAAACTTTTGCGAAACTTTCAACCAAGGTCGTTCCAACGTATCCTAAACCTATAACACAAACCGTTACTCCATCATTTTTTATTCTATTAATGAGTTCGCTGAAAGTTGGTCCCGCGTCTGGCATTTGGTATTTCTTCATGAGAGTTTCCTTAAAAACCTTACGCTAAACTTTACTGTCTTTGGGTGAAGAAACAGGTTCGTCTATAGTTCTAAAGAAGCAACGATTGAGAAAAGTATTTTAAAAAAGCTTCCAAAAGTTGACCCTATGCAGCGTAATCTTTTACCAAAAAGTGGTGAAGTTGAGCTACTATTCAGCTTGATGATACTTCTGATTCTACTACGCTTCATCCTCGGCATAATCTATCCAATTTTTTCGGATGCGTGCCAGTATCTCTACATAGCCAAACATCCGCAACTTTTGTTTGATTCACACTTCAGCTACTATCCTCCACTGCTTATGCTCATAGGTGCAGCAATCTACCCAATTCTTGGCGATTTTGGTCTTAAGCTGATTGCACCATTCTTTGGTGCTATTGGAATAATCTACACCTACAAGCTTGGAAAAGAATTGTTTGATGAAAAAAGAGGTTTGATTGCTGCCATACTCCTTGGAATTATGCCATCACACATATATTTGAGCGCCATGCCATATCAGGATGCAATAGTTACTGGAATGTTTACAGCTTTTATCTATTACTTCTACAAGGCGATAAAGCATGGAAATAAAATTAAAGCTGGAGTAGTTGCTGGCTTAACAGCTATTAGCAAGCTTACAGGGATAATAGTTTTTCCTATCGTCGGCTTATATTTTATCGCATGCATATTCGCAAAAACAAATTACAAAAACTTACTAAAAACTTGCCTTACTATTATTATAATTGGATTAATAATATGTAGCCCATATTATATAAGAGAATATTATCTTTTTGGTACGCTTTTTGGATTTCAAATTGCCCAACCAAAAGTAAAATCATCACCTTTAACCCTAAACTTTGACGAGCCTTTATTTAACAAAGAAATTTCGCAAAGGTTTGCTGTTTACCGAAATTCAACAATATTCGACTACGCAAAGGAGGTTTACCTTGACTTCTGGGGTATACCTGTGGGTGTAAAAGTTCCCGGTATTCCAGAATTTGCAATCCAAGTTTTTATACTAATAACAGCTTTTGAATCACTCTTCCTTATCTATGGCATAATAAAAGGGTTTAAAACCGATGGACGGGATGTAATTTTCATT
>Ga0180302_10001365_pt1 | contig 11557 bp, 9 predicted proteins | sample GuaBasSediGuay17_FD_121794 | JGI IMG/M metagenome (GOLD analysis project Ga0180302, IMG submission 121794) | Subseafloor sediment microbial communities from Guaymas Basin, Gulf of California, Mexico - Guay17, Core 4571-4, 12-15 cm | ecosystem: Environmental > Aquatic > Marine > Hydrothermal... | reverse complement strand
TCACCTCTTCCCTGTCCAGAGGCTTGAACAGATCCTCGGCCATACCTCACCTCACGGCTTGCGCGGTTTCCCCTGCCGGGGCGGGTGGAATTTTAACACAAATACCCATCGGTCGGGGAGGTCTTCACAACAACCGAATTGTGTGCTACATTTAGCTTTAGCCCGATCGGAGGTGGAACATGATAGGCGTTGCAGTGATCTGTGCCGCGATGGGGATCGGTTTGAGCGTGGAGGGGATTTACCAGGACAGGTTCGTTTGGATCTTCGGATATGGGTTGAGGAACGATGAGGACGTGAGACATATCGAACGGATTTTGAAGACGGCTTCCGAACACGGCTACAACGGCGCCGTGCTGTCGGCGGGGCTGGACAGGCTGAGCCTGCAGGACGAGGATTACCTCCGCAGGCTGGAGGAGGTCAAGGGGATCTGTGAGCGATACGGGATCGAGCTCATCCCCTCCGTTTTCTCCGTGGGATACGGCGGATCGGTTCTGGCGCACGACCGCAACCTGGCCGAGGGGTTCCCGGTGAAGGGCGCGCTTTTCATCGTCGAAAACGGCGAGGCCCGCCACGTCCCCGACCCGACCGTTCGGATCGTCAACGGCGGTTTCGAGGAGTTCGAGGGGAACCGCTTTAAGGGCTATAGGTTTCACGACCGCCCCGGGGTTGTAAGCTTCGTCGATACCGAGGTCAAACACAGCGGGAGGGCTTCGATCCGTTTCGAGAACTTCTCCGCCGACCCACACGGCCACGGCAGGGTGATGCAGGAGATAACGGTCAAGCCCCGCCGATGTTACCGGCTGAGCATCTGGGTTAAAACCGAGGGTCTTAAGCCCGAGGGATGTTTCAGGATGTTGGTTTTAGCCGATGGGCGTAACCTCGCCCCCAGGGAGTTCGACCTGCCCTCCACAACCGACTGGCGGAAGGTGACGATGATCTTCAACAGCCTGTATTTCGACAGGGTCAGGGTTTACGCGGGCGTGTGGGGCGCCAGGGAGGGCAGGCTTTGGCTGGACGATTGGGAGATCGAGGAGGTGGGGCCGATAAACGTGTTGCGCCGCCCCGGAACGCCCGTGACGGTCAAGAGCGAGGACGGCTCCGTGGTCTACGAGGAGGGGAGGGATTACGCCCCTCTGATAGATCCCCATTTCAGCTTTCGGGATGTGGACAGACCCGCCCCGACCCTGAAAATCCTCCCCGGAAGCAGGATCAAGGAGGGGCAGAGGCTGCTTGTGAGCTGGTATCACCCGATGGTGATAGGCAGGGGGCAGATAACCGTCTGCATGGCCGAGCCGAAGCTTTACGAGATATGGGAACGCGAGGCTGAGCTATTGTGGAAATACCTGCGATACCGCAAAGTCCTCCTGAGCATGGACGAGATAAGGATGGGCGGCTCATGCGCGGCGTGCAGAGGGAGGGACATGGCGAAGCTGTTGGGGGAGTGCATAACCAAGCAGGTGAGGATCCTGCGGAAGTTCAACCCGGAGGCGGAGATATACATATGGTCCGATATGCTCGACCCGAACCACAACGCCCACGCCGATTACTACCTGGTCGAGGGCGATTTCACCGGCTCATGGAATTACGTCCCCAAGGATCTGATAATAGCTGTCTGGGGCGGGAGGCCCCGGGAGGAGAGCCTCCGCTTTTTCGCCGACAAGGGCTTTCGAATTCTGATCGCCTGCTATTACGACGCCGATACGCTCGATGATGTGAGGGGATGGTTGGAGCTGGCGAGGGAGATCCCGGGGGTTCGAGGGTTCATGTATACCACCTGGAGGCGGAGATACGAGCTGTTGGAGGAGTTCGGGGATATGATCTGGGGGAGGCGATGATTAAGCGCTTTTCCCTTCGGAAAGCTTTCGTTTGACCTGATTCAGGACGTGCTCGGCTATCCCCAGGGCCCTTTCGGAGTCCTCGGCCGAGGGCAGCCCATGGGGGAACAGCCCTTGTTCTGTCGGGTATCTTTCCCTATAGATGCCGTTCAGGAAAGCCGCGTCGTCTAAATCCAAATCGATGTCCCATCCCATCTCGTTGACCTCCCTCAGCAGCACCACCAGATCGTGCGTCCGCCTGGGAGGCGATCCGCCCTCCAGAATGAGGCACTTGAGGCATTTCTCAACGCATTGTTGGCTGTGATAGCAGGAGTTCCTGTAGAAGCCGTGCTCATGGAGTATGGCCGCCGATTTAAACTCATCCTCGGCATCCCTCAGCCATTCCCTGGTCGCCCTCCTCATGTATAGCACCCTCCCCTTTTCGAGGGCCTCCGTTATGAAAGGGCTGCCGATGCTCACCAGCTGCCAGAGCTCCCAGGGGGTGTAGACGAAGAGATCGAGGGGAATGGCTCTATCGGAGAGGAGCTTTTCAACCTCGATCTGTCTTTCAACTTGTCGCTTGTCCGTCCGCTTGATTATCAGCAGATCGTAATCGCTGTGCTCTCCGCCTTCGCCCGCTGCTCGGGATCCGAACAATATGATGCCCTCAGGCTTATACTCCTCGATGAGTTTTCTGATCACATCCTCCAGCGTTTTAAGCATGAAAGCGGTTTATTCCTCTTCCTCCTCGGGCGCGTAATAGCTCCTGCCGTATTTGGAGTAGGAGTAATAGTAGTAGTAATCGGAGTATCGCCTGCTTTTCACGTCGAGCTCGTTTATGACCGTTCCGAAGACGTTCGCCCCGAGATGTTCCAGCATCTCCTTGGCCTGGGCCACGACCGGTCTCTTCGTATGGCCCGCCCTGACGATCAGGATCGTGGCGTCTATCTTCGTGGCCAGGACGGAGGTGTCGGAGACGACGCCCAGCGGCGGCGAATCGAAGATAACCATCTCGAATTTGGATTTCAGGTATTCGATGAGCTTATCGATCTTATCCGAGGCGAGCAGATCTCCGGGGTTAGGCGGCAGCTTGCCGGAGGGAATGACGTAGAGGTTTTCCACGTCCACAGGCTTGAGGATCTTTGACACTTTTTCCTCTATCGTTTCTCCTTCCACTTGATCGGTTAAGAATTCCGACACGCCGGGTGATTTATCGATGTTGAACATGTAATGTATTTTGGATCTGTGAAGGTCGCAGTCCACCAGAGCGGTTTTGACCCCGCTTCTCGCGAAGGTTATAGCGAGGTTGGTGGCGGTCAAGCTCTTCCCCTCGCCGGGCAGGGAGCTGGTTATGAGGATCGTCTTGACGGCGCCGATGTCACCGTTCAAAGAGGCATACCTGATGTTAGATCTGATCGCCCTGTAGCTCTCTATGATAGGGCTTCTGGGAGGGAGATTGGTTATCTTCCGCTTGAGAAGCTGTTCGAGCTGCTGCCTGTATCTCCTCCGGAGCTTCTTGACCACGGCGCCGCCCGATCCCGGCCGGCCTTCCGTCGGCGGCCCGCCATCTCCCCCGGCGGATGACGGCAGCATCTGAACTTTGACGTCGCCCAGGAATTTCCCCTCCATCTTCGGTATAATGCCGACCACCGGCAGCCCCGTCAGCCTCTCCACCTCCTCTTTGGTCTTGACCGTGTTGTCCATGTATTCCAGCAGGAAGGCCAGCCCGACGCCGAACATCACCCCCAGAACGACCGCCAACGCCAGGGTGAGCTTCACCTTCGGCTTGACGGGCAGCCTCGGCTCGGTGGCCTCCTTTATGAGCGTCACATCGCTCGACCTCATCTCCTTGAGCAGCTTCATCTCCTCCAGTTTCTTCTTCAGCTCCAGGTGAGTTGCCTCCAGCAGCTTCTTCTCCCTTAACATCCTCATCAGCTCGACGTCCTTTGTGACCAGGTCGGGATGTTCCTCCTTGAACTTCTTTATCTTGGCCTCCAGGAGCTTCTTCCTCTCCTCCAACCCGCGCAGCCTGACCTCTAGGTCTGTTTCCTGCTCCAACAGCTTCTGCCACTCGGTTATCGGATCGAGCGATTCCCCCCTCACCTTGGCCAGCTTGGCCAGCTCTTCCTGCAGCTGTTCCTCAGCAGCCTTCAGCCTTTGCTTCAGATCTATGACGTCCTGATGCTTTTCGGTGTAAAGCTCCAGCTTGGAGTTGAGCTCCAGCTTCAGCTCGGTTATCTGCCTTCGCAGCTCGTTTATCTGAGGTGTCAGCCCGCCCGCGACCGTCATCTGTTGCACCGAGGGATCTAACTCCTTTTTCTTCTCTTCTATCTGCATCCTGATCCCCTCGAGCTGAGCTTTCACTTGCTCATATTCCAGCTCGGTCTGCACGAGCTGATCCTCCATTTCGCCCAGCTTCTGTAACAATCCCGGCAGCTCCCATCCGTCCTGGGTGGGGACGGCCGTTATCCTCTCCCTTTCCTTGAACTTCGCTATCTCCTCCTCCAGCTTCTGGATTCTCTTCTGGAGCTGGCTAAGCTGGGAGTTGAGGAAGCTTATCGCCCGGTCGAGATCGGAGCTCTTTCTCTCGGCGTTCTTCTCTATGAAGACCCGGGCGACGGTGTTGGCTATGAGGGCGGCGGTAGCAGGCGTCCTGGCCTTGGCCGTCAGCTTCAAGACGTTCGACCCCCTGGGGGATGTGAGGTTGAGTATCTTCTCCATCTCCTTGTCCGTCAGGATGAGCCCGTATTCGTTGAGCAGCTTGCTCTTGGCCTCGTTGAGCACTATCGGGCTCATCAGGAAGGCCTTCTGCGCGTCCAGCTCTAGCTCCGACTGAAGCTGCCTGAAATCTATCGCGTCAAGCAGCGCGGTGGTGGGGTTCGATTTCTCATAGAGCATCGTCACCTCGGCCTCATAGACCGGCTCGCTCAGAACCAAGTAGACGATAGCCCCGGCTATGGTGGCCAACGCCCCTATTATGACCACCCATTTCCTGACGGACAAAACCATCAATATGTCACGCAGGTGGATCTCCTGTTCCTCTATGGCATGGGAGTTGCCGCTATACTCCATTTTTTCATCTCCTCCCCATGAGGATGAGGACCAAAGCCGCGATGGTTGAGAGATCAGCCGCTAGTCTTACGATCTGACGCCAGATGCTCTCCTTCTTTTGAGGGACGAAGACCGTATCCCCGGATTTCAACTCAGGCAGCAGCTGAAACTCTCCCTCGGTTAAGACCTTCTTCAGGTCGACTTCGAACTTTGACTCCCCGCCCTTCTCCCTTATCAGGGTCACCCTTTCGATATCGGCTTGGGAGGTGGTTCCGCCCGCTATGAGGAGCAGATCCAACAGCGTGGCATGCTCGGGAAGCTGGAACGTCCCCGGGTTCCTCACCTCCCCGATGACGCTAACGGTCTTATAAGGGACGAACGCCGTGTCCACGACGGTCAGCTTCCTGGCCAGCTGGGAGACGGGGACTATGACCGTATCCCCCTCCTGGAGCCTTGGGTTTTGGGACATATCGCCCTCGGTGAGGAAGAGCTTCAGGTTCAGCCTCCTCTCCGTCCCGTCCGGCGAGATGACCCTCACGTTCTCTATATCCGCGCCCTCGGCGAAGCCCCCGGCGGCGAATATCGCGTCCAGAACCCTTGCCTTTTCGGCCTTCACCCTGTGAACCCCCTGCCTCATCACCTGTCCCACCACCGCCACCGGAAAGGTCAGCTCCTCGGGGATCTTCGTCGTGGGGACGTATATCGCCGAGCCTGGCTTCACCAGCGGGTTGCCCGAGGGATCCCTGTTGAGCAGGAACGCCTTCACGTTCACAACCCTCACATCGTGATCCCCGTCCGGTCCGAACTCCACGATGCTCACCTTTTCAAGATCAGCGTCGAACGTGAAGCCGTCGGCCATGGAGATCACATCCAACAGGCTCAGCGGCTCGTCCAGCTCGAAGACCCCTGGGCTTTGAACCGAACCGATGACGCTGACCACTCTGGACAGGTATTCCTCCACGCTCAGCCTCGGGACGAAGATGAGGTCGTCCGATTTGACGAACGGATTGGCCGATTCGTCGTTCTCCTTTAGGAACCTGGAGAAGTCCACGATCCTGGTCTCCTTGGAGCCGTCCTCCTTAAAGGAGGTGATCTTTATGTGCTTTATGTCGGCGTAGGGGGTGAAGCCGCCGGCCATCGAGATGACCTCTTGAAGGGTCGTTTTGTCGGGGACCTTGTAGTAGTTGGGCTTGACCACCTCGCCGTATACGTGCACCGTGTATCCGAACTCCCTCAAGGAGACGGTCACCTGTGGGTTGCGGATGAACTCGCTGAACTTCTGGATGAGCAGCTCGGCGATCTCTTCGGTCGTCATCCCCTTAACCTGAACGATGCCCACCAAGGGCAGGGCGATGGTTCCATCGGGGGAGACCGTTACGGGGCCGCTCAGGTCGGGGTGCCCCCAGACGGCGACGTAGATCGTATCGCCCGGGCCGACCTTGTATTCCTGCTGACCAAAGGCGGTCAGAGCGAGGAACGTTGCAAGCAGGGCCGCTATCGCCTCTCCCCTCTTCATCCCCTCCTCCTCATCCGACCTCTTGGCCGTCCAGCATTCCGACCCTCAGCTTGATCTCGGCCCGCGTCTCGACCTTGGCTATCTTGCCGTCCTGGATGTGGAATATCCTGTCGGACACGTCCAGCATTTTTGTGTCGTGCGTCGCGGTTATGACCGTCACGCCCCTCTCCTCGTTCATCCTCTTGAGCAGGTATATGATCTCCAGCCCGGTCTGGGTGTCGAGGTTGCCGGTCGGCTCGTCGGCCAGGATAAGGGCGGGGTCGTTGGCCAGCGCCCTGGCTATGGCCACCCTCTGCTGCTGTCCTCCCGAAAGCTCGCTCGGCTTGTGCTGGATTCTGTCGCCCAACCCCACCAGGGTGAGCAGCTCTATCCCCTTCTGGATGCTCTCATCGGGCGTTTTGCCGGCGAAAATCATGGGCAGCGTCACGTTCTCCAGTGCGGTCATGACGGGGATCAGGTTGAAGGTCTGGAAGATGTAGCCTATCTTTCTGCACCTCAGCCACGCAAGCTCATACGCGTCCAGCTGGGCGATGTCCACCTCGTCTATGTAAACCCTCCCCTCGGTCGGCTTATCCAGCCCGCCGACCATGTTGAAGAGAGTGGTCTTCCCCGAGCCGGAGGGGCCCATTATCGAGACATATTCTCCCCTCTTGACCTCCATGTTGACCCCGCGGAGCGCCTCCACTATGACCTTCCCCATCTGGTATTTCTTTATCAGGCCCCGGACCCTGACAGCGTTCTCCTCGGGGAGCTGTCTCAGCCTTATCTTCTTCTCCTGGCTCATCCCTTGACCCTCCCTTCGATTAGCCTTCTGTCCACCGCAAATCCCAAAAGCCCCCTCTTGGAGAGCTGCCTGAAGAACATCAGCAATGAGACCTCGGCCTCCTTGCGGGTGAGGTTATACCTCTTGCAGAGGCTGTCGACTATCTTGGCCACATCGTTCTTGCCGTCGCACAGCCTCCAGACGTATGACCCTACCTCGTCCAGGACGATCACCTTCTTCGGCGGTATCCTGAACAGCCTGGAGACGATCTTCACCCACAGCTTGTCCTTCTGGGGGATTACAAGCGCCACCTCCCCCTTCTTGTCCACCTCCCACTTGATCGCGGCGTTCCTAACGGGGATCGCCTTCAACATCACATCCCGCGGCACTTTGAACCCAGGGGGCTTTTTGATCCTGAGGGCGTAAAGCAGCTTATTCAACATGGCATTCGATCGTGGAGCTTATCCGGTCGGCGATCCTCGATGTATCGCCCTTCGCCATGACTCTAACGACAAAGATCCTATTCGATTTTACACACCTCCAAGCCCTGATGGAGATCCTCCGCCTTCTAAAGGGGGCGTTCAGGAGGGACAGGAGCGGGATCGGGATCTTATCGGTGAACCTCACCTTCTCCCCCTCAAGCTTTAACCCATCATGCCCCGGAACGGGGGATTCGCCTTTGAGCGTGAAGCCGTATCCCTTCAGCTCTTTGGAGTAAACCCGCCTGAACCACTCCTCAAACGAGGAATCCTTCAAGAGAACCTCCGCCAGGCCGTATCTCTCCACGACCACCTTCCTGCTGCCGTCAGCGAAGCTCAGCATCAGGTAAGCCGACATCATTTTGTGGCTTTCCAGCTTATATCTGCGCGGGACCTCGACGGACAGGCCGTAGGCCGTCCAGAGGTTCGTCTCGCCCTCGGGATGGTCCTTTATCGAGGAGAAGATCCTGCCCGTCTCCCTGAGCAGCGCGCCCTCTCCGGGGGCGGCGTTCAGCTGGGCGATGAGCGTCCTGCGGCATTCGGGGCAGAACCAGATCATCCCGTTGGCCTTGAACCGGCTCGACCTGCAGGTGAAGAAGACGACCTCCTTCCCCTCGAAGGCCGAGAGATCCTTCACCAGCTTAACCCCTCTCCTTATCCTCAGCCCCTCCCCCTTCTTCCGCTCCTCCTTCCTGAGGTTCTTGAAATACCCATCGAGTATGGCGTGCAGATCGGGCTTCCTCTTATGGGTCGACCACTTCAGCTCCAGCCTCGGCATCAGGCTGTCCTCGAGCCTCAGATATCCGCTCCTCCAATCCCCCGAAAGCGCGCCTATCTCCCAATCGGAGGGGATGATCGCTTTTATCCCTTGCCATCCGAACTCAACCCATTTTACCTCGCCCATCTCAGAACGGCTTGACTATGACCGATTTGGAGACCATGGCCAGCGAGACGATGGCCATGGCGGCCAGGCCCGTCCCGCAGGAGAAGCCGGCGGCCAGGACGGGGTTGAACATATACCACCTCTTCAGCCCGAACCGTTTGATCATGTAAACCCTTCCGACGATCGCCCCCAGAAGCAGCGGTATCATCGATCCGGGGTCGGCCCCGATGCCGCCGGCCAGCCCGTAGAACCACATGCTCGGCAGCTTGGCGAGCCATATCAGGCCGTAAAGCGCCAGCGAAGCCCCTAAGCCGGCGGCGACATACGTCCCCCTTATCGCCTGCAACATCTGGCTCTGGCCGTCCCTCAGCGAGGTTATCCACAGACACCTCTGCGTCGCCCAGATCGGCCACCAGGTCTGGACGAACGGATACTGCGAGGAGGGTATGGGAGCCAGCTTCCAGATGAAATGCCAGACCAGCAGCCCGGAGATCAGCAGTATCGGCAGCGTGATGAGGTGGGCGGCGATGTTGCTGGTGAAGGTCGTCCCCGTGAGCTCCAGAACCCTCCAGTGCTGCGTTCCCCTTCCGTAATCCTCCATTGGGAACGGGGCGAACCAGATGTCTATTTCCTCATAGCGGCTCAGGATGATCGTCGCCTCCTTGATGTATGGCACCTCGAACAGGTCCCTGCTGAGTATGCCATAGGTTCTGGCGGTGATGTAGGAATTGAGCGGCGTATAGAGGAAAGCGAACCCCAACAGGAAAAGCAGCGGGAAGTGGGGAACCATCCAGTGCACCAGGTAGACGAACCCTATCATCCCCGCGAGCCACATCCCTCCGGCGACCCATATCGGGAAGTCGCCCCTTCCGGGCGGCGTTCTGAGCGATCCCCTCTCGCCGACCTCCTTCCGCTTCGCCTCCTTGTATTTGATCAGCATCGGCAGCGAGACGGCGAACCCGATTATGGCGAAGCTGAAGCTCTTTCCAAGCCCGAAGCTGAACCAGAAGTCCAACCAGTTCATCAGCCCGGTCGCTCGGACGTCCAAGCCGGGGTGCCAGCTGTGGAGTATCTCGAACCTGTAGAGTATCTGCGGGTTGAGGATGAACTGGGTGAACAGGGCGCCGACGAACTGGGTGATTATGACCGGGAAGGGCATGACGAAGCCGGTCAACATCTGGCCGAAGTCGGTCACCATCGCGAAGACGCCCGTGGGCGCGAACCCCTCTATGCTCCTGGTGAAGTCGATGAACGGTATCGGCAGGATCTGGATCGGCTTGGCCATTATGACGCCGGTGAGGGATGGGATTCCGATATAGAGGGCGCCCCAGAACAGCCCGGCCATCGCCCCTATGCTGAAGACCCTCCACCTCCAGGTCTCACGCTTGCCGGTTGTCTCGGCCAACGCCGTTGCTCCTTGAGCGTGGACGGGCGCCATCGGGAAGGGAAGCCTCTCCAAATCGGCGGTCAGCCTGAAAAGCACGTAAGGACCGCCGATCCACCTCAGCTGGCTAAGGACCAGGTTTATCAGCATAACCGATATGGGCAACGCCCAGTCGGGGTGGAGAAGCGACCTTTGGGCGATGGCGATCGAGTCCTTCGGCGGGACGACCCATCTCGGTATTTTGTCGGCTATCTCGAACGCCTCCGCCTGGGGGGTTTGGATGAAGTAGGCCTCCCAGATATAGCCCGAATACCTTCCGCCGGCTCCGACGGCGGCGCTGGCCAGCCCCAGCAGTATGTATAGCTCCTGCCGTTTAACGGTGGTGAACGACCTCCTGGCCAGCTCGGTGAACAGGATCACCGCCACCCAGGGCGCCGCCCCGGCCCCTGACTGGCCCGACACCAGCGACATGTAGATCGAGCCGGGCATCATCAGAAGCCCGACGAACAGCGCCCCCAGTATAACCTTCAAGCTTAAACCTGACTCAAACGTCCTCACCCCGCCGTCTATATCGTATCGCTTAGCCCATGCCTGCCACTCCTCCGCCTGGGATATCCTCTTCCTCGCCAATCTCCCTACCTCCCGTTGAGGCTCATTTGCTGTAGAAAAGCTCCTCCCAGAAGTGGCCGACGAATATCCCTATGGTCAACACAAGCACGGATAACATCTGATACCTTACGTCGCCGCCGTAGAGCAACACGGAGGCGGCCCATCCGGCCGCCCCCAGAGCGATCAACAGATAGGCCAGCTTTTCCAGGAACTTGCCCATCCGATCACCCCGTATCGGGAGTTAAACTGCGGGGCCGGGGCGATTAAGCCCCGGCCCCCGGATAAGCCCTTCAATCGTCGTCGGCGGGCGCCGGCTGAAGCGTCGGAATGGCGCCCTCCGCGATCTCCCGCCTTCCCCTCTCGTGGAACTCCGCCCTGACCTCCACGCCGAGCGTCCTCCAGATCAGGAACTGCTTGCGGAGCAGGTTGAGGAACCTCCTGTTCACCCGCTTCCAGGAGGCCACCTCGCCGCTTTCGCGGTGTATCCTCAGGAAGATCCTGTAGATGTCCTTCTCCTCGCCGCCGGAGGGGGTCGTTATCAGCTCCACCCTCTGGCTGACGCCCAGGTCATAGGGCGCAAGCCAGGCCATCATGCTGATCACATACTCCTCGCCCTCCTCCAGCTTCCTGCGGGTGAAGGTCACCTGATCGGTGTAGAAGTCGCTCGCCGATTCATCCGCGTGCGCCTCGAAGTAATCCCTCATGAAGATGTTCAGCCCCAGCGCCTCCTCCTCAAGCACGGTGAACGGCAGGTCGAAGAACCACTCGTCCCCCTCCGGCTCGGGCAGCTTCCACTTCCTCTCGATATCCGGCACGGCCATCCTCGACGCCTTGACAGCTGGGTAGATGGTCGACCCCAGAACCACCGCCATCACTATCATCGTCGCCACGACGGTCGACGTGGAGGAGTAGTTCAGCGTCAGCCCGACCAACAGGTTCCATTTCACCAGCGCCCACGCCACGCTCTGGCCCAACAGATACCCGACCACCGCGCCGATTATCGCGTAAACCACCGACTCGGCCATGAAGAGGAAGGCTATGTGGGTGGGCGCCAGGCC
>Ga0180302_10001364_pt1 | contig 11558 bp, 15 predicted proteins | sample GuaBasSediGuay17_FD_121794 | JGI IMG/M metagenome (GOLD analysis project Ga0180302, IMG submission 121794) | Subseafloor sediment microbial communities from Guaymas Basin, Gulf of California, Mexico - Guay17, Core 4571-4, 12-15 cm | ecosystem: Environmental > Aquatic > Marine > Hydrothermal... | reverse complement strand
GCATACAGGAGATCATGTGGAAATCCAAATTCGCAATCGTCAGGAAACAGCACAAGTCGTAACCCACTACGGTGAAATACCCGCTGGTTTGTTTGGACTTGTTGCTAGCGGTGAGCCTTTTCTTGAAATCTCCCTCTATATGAAAAGCGCAGCACAAGCACTTCACGCTAAGGTTGGAGACCGCGTTCGCGTTGTAGCTACAAAGACTATTGAGAAAAGTAGCGTCCAGCAACAGGGTTGACGCGGCCAGTAGTTCGTGCATGTAACGCTAAGGTTCGAGCTATTTGCCATGCAACGGAGGAACTCGATAGGGTTCGACAGGCAGTCCTCAACACGCTTCCCGAAAACCTTCGTGATCGTGTTGAGCTTCGGGTTCGCAAAGTGCGCGGTGAGTTTCGCAATCCTATTCACATAATTGAGGTTCATCGGCTATCTGGTGGACTAGCCGATCGCGTTTTGCGCTTTATTTTATCGCGTCTCGACAACTTCGACCAGAGTCGTCTTCAACAAGAACTAGAGCAACGAATCGACGAGCACAACCATCTCTTTCTGCGGCTTGACAAACAGCGTGCTTACCTAGGAAAGCTGCAAATAGCGGAGGGCGGTGATGTCGTGCACTTCCAGTTCTCCTTCCCAGGCCATGTAGCAAAGAAGGACGTTGTCGCCTACTGCCTCAAACTGCTAGAAGAACATGCCACGTAGACGCTACTACGACCTCTGTATCCTCTACGACCCCTCCAACATCAGCATGCTTCTTCAACGAGTCAAAGCCTGCAACTACAAGGGAGTTGCTGTCTGCTTCCATGATCCTGAAGTAGCGCGCGCAGTCGAACCCCAGCTAAAGGAGTTAGAGGACAGCTTCCACCTACGGATAGCGATACGCTATGAGGTCGAAGCCCGTACCAGAAGCGAGCTGCTTCGCATGCTTCGGCGTCGCGAACGCCACTGGGTTGTTGCTGTAACTCCCCGTGGGCTTGAAGCGGCACGTGTAGCTGCACGAGATCGGCGTGTAGACATCATAACTATCGAACCCTTCAGCGAGTTCATTGACGAAACTGAAGTTCGTATGGCTGCCGAACATAGTAAGGTATTTGAAGTATCCCTCTCTCATCTTCTAAGCGGATACGATCACCTCGCATCCGCTCTTCCTGCTCTACGTAAACGTGTACTACGCGCCGCAAAGCGGTCTTTGGTACTTGTTAGCAGTCGTGCTTACGATCCCCTTCAGGTGCGAAACCCGAGAGACTTGGCTGCTTTTTCCACCCTATTAGGACTGAACCGAGAGCAAGCTCTTGACGCTGTAAGCCGTATTCCAGAATCAATTCTAGCGACGAAGCTAGGCAACCTTGGTGCGTAGGAAGCGTCGCTATCTAGCCGTTCGTATCCTTCACGAACAACCACTCCCCGCTACTGCAATCATCAACACCTTACGTGATCTAATCGCACGTCTTTTCGGCTCAGTTACTTTGTCCGAGGCGCGCATCTTGCCTCTTCACGCAGTACCGGATCAAAGCATTGTCGTAATCGGCTGTGATGCTCAGTACTACGATCTCGTTCGCGGCACACTCTCCCTCATACACGAATTAGAGGGGCAGAGAGTCGGCATCGATGTCGTCAAAGCGTCAGGAACGATACGCGGTCTTCGCCGACTGCTCCGCGAAAAGCCTTGGCTTATCGACCCCAAACAATACATCCCCATCCGTAAAGCTGTCTTAGCCCCAGCTCTGCCCTGAACAAACGCTTATAGGAATCGAAGTGCGCTTGTCCGCATGTTCCCCCCACCGACAGCTTACGACCGTGCGATAACCGTATTCTCTCCAGATGGAAGGATTCTGCAAGTTGAGTACGCGACTGAAACCGTAAAACGAGGAGCTCCTGGTATCGGGATTCAAACTGTTCACGGGGTAATACTTGTTGCACACGAGCCTTCGCGTAGTCCGCTTGTAGATCCTTTATACTCACAGAAACTTCTTCAGATCGACGAGCATATTGGCGTTGCTGCAGCTGGTCTTAGCTCCGACGCACGCGTTCTCATTGATGTTGCTCGACAGTATGCACAGATACACCGCCTCATTTATGACGAACCTATCCCTATAGAGGTACTCGCACGCCGTATCGGCGACATCAAACAAGCATACACACAACATGCAGGAGTGCGCCCCTTCGGTGTGTGCCTCCTATTCGGCGGTGTCGATTCAAGCGGACCAAGCCTGTTCGTTAGTGAACCTGCAGGCATTGTCTACCGGTGTAAGGCTAAGGCTGTAGGAAGAGGATCCGAAGAAATACACCGTATGCTACTTGAAGAGTATAGAGAGGATATGACCCTCGACGAAGCACTACTCTTAGGCATCCGATGCCTCCTCAAAGTTATCGAACGTACAGAATCTAGCTCGGAGGAGGGTTCTAAGGGAGAGCCTAAAATACCTCTTCATCTCGAGATACGTGCTGCTGTGATTCCTACAGAAACCCGGCAATTCAGATTGCTCGGGTTAGATGAGACCCGCGAACTTATAGAGAAGATCAAGTCCTCCTCCTGATGAAAAAACTCACCATCGCTAGACTGCGGAGGGGAGGCAAACAGTTTGAAATTCTCGTCAATCCCGACCCCGCCTTCAAGTACAAGTCGGGAGAACCGATAGGGCTTGACAAAGTGCTTGCCATCGACATAATCTACACGAAAGCAAGCGCAGGAGAGCGTGCTTCGCGCGAGGACCTGATTAAGGTCTTTGGCACCGATAATGTAACCAAGATAGCGGAAATCATCCTGAAGGAAGGCGAGCTACAGCTAACCGTCGAACAAAGACGCCGTATGGCAGAGGACAAGCTTCGCCAGATCATTCACATACTTTCACGCAACTTCGTAGACCCACGAACAGGACTACCACACCCACCTCAACGGATTGAACTAGCTCTAAAGCAAGCGCGATTCCATCCCGACCCCTTCAAACCCGCCGAAGAGCAGATAGAACGCGCTGTGGAAGTGCTTCGACCGATACTTCCTCTCAAGATGGAAACCGTTCGCATTGAAGTTATCCTTCCTCCGCACTATGCATCGAAGCTATACGGTACCCTTCGCAGATCTGGAGATGTAGAGTCTGAGGAATGGCTTACCGATGGCTCGCTGAAAATGCGTCTCTCTCTACTAGCGGCAGTCTATCCTCGCTTAACTGACTTGCTTGCACGAGAAACTCACGGAGCTGCAATAGTCCGTAAGCTCGAATGAGCCAACCCTCTACACCCTCTGAACGCATTCTCGTAGTTCCCGGCGATCAGCTTCCAGTTACTGCAGCCAAAATCGATCACGAAACCATATTTCGCGAAAACGAACAGTACTACTCTACGGTTGTCGGTCTCTTTGAACAGCGACAAAATCGCGCAAACGTTGTTCGCCTCTTCGGTCCCTACACCCCTAAAGTAGGCGATGTCGTCGTAGGGATTATCATCGACGAAGTACTCCTAGGATGGAAAGTTGACATCAACGCAGCACGTCCTGCCCTTCTCCCCTTCACCAACGTCCCTTCGCGAAGTAAGCTATCTATCGGCGATGTTATCGTCGCAGAAGTCGCGGACTATGGTGTTAGTCGAGGAGTTGTCCTCAACATGCGGGAGAAGAGGGCGCGGACTGGTCGTCGCAAGACTAGACGTAGACAAACCAAGAAGACTCGTACAAAGGGACGTCGCTTAGGCAGAGTTACTCGCGGCTTTCTCGTTGCCATTCAGCCATCAAAACTCCCCCGTCTCATAGGTCGCGGTGGCTCTATGATCTCCGCCATTAAACGAGGACTAAACCGCGACATTATCGTCGGTGAAAACGGATACCTCGTTCTCAGAACAGAATCCTTGCGAAAACGCCAGATATTCGAACGCATCATTAGAATCATAGAAGCTCAAGCCCACACAACGGGCTTGACCGAGCGCGTAATCAAGCTCTTAAGCGAATCACTATCATCCTTCTCTCTTGAACACAGTAGCGGCGAAAGTGCAACAGGGAGGGGGAGCGGAGGGGCAAGCCGCTGAGGAGTGGCGCCGCCCCGATGGGCGTGCTGCTGACGAATTACGCCCTTTACGACTAGAGGTTGGTGTTCTAGAAAACGCAGAGGGCTCCGCCTACGGAGAACAAGGGAGGGGTAAGATCCTTGTTGCTGTCTACGGTCCTACCGAAGTTCATCCACGGCACATGGAGCACGTAGATCGTCTAACTATGCTGTGCCGCTACCACATGGCTCCCTTCTCCACAGAGGAGCGTCGTCGCCCCCAACCAACGCGTCGTGACATAGAGCTGTCAAAGGTGATTCGAGAAGCGCTTGAAGCCGCTGTGCTCACAGAGCGTTTCCCCCGATCCATGCTCAAAATCTTCATCGAAGTACTCGAGGCTGCAGGCGGAACTCGTTGCCTAGGAATAACACTCGCCTCCCTCGCGCTTGCAAACGCTGGAATCCCAATGCGAGATCTCGTAGTCGGCTGTGCTGCTGGTAAGTACAAGGGACGCATTGTCCTCGATCTATCTGAAGAAGAAGACAAGGAGGGAGAGGCGGACATGGCTGTTGCAATAATGCCTAGCCTAAACCGGATAGTGCTCCTTCAGATGGATGGCGAGCTCACTCGCGAAGAGTTCTTCCAAGCTCTCGACCTCGCAATCGAAGGCTGTCGGCGCATTCATAAAATGCAAGTTGAAGCAATCAAGAGAAAGCTGCAGGAAGGTCTCGCCTTAACGCCTCCTACAGAAGAAAAGGAATAATGTCGCTAACACCAGTACTTCCACGGATCAACAAACTTCGCGAACAAGAGATCCGAACTGCGCTACGGCAAGGTATACGTATCGACGGACGTGGTTTTGATGAGTATAGATCGATTCAAGTTACAACAGGTGTTGTATCTCAGGCAGAGGGTTCTGCTAACGCTCTGATAGGAGGAACTCGCGTTATGGCTGGTGTTAAGATCGGGCTAGCTACCCCATACTCTGATCAACCAAACATGGGGGTTCTGATCGTGAATGCGGAGTTCGTACCTCTCGCCTCTCCAACGTTCGAACCAGGCCCTCCCGACGAAAACGCTATCGAACTTGCGCGAGTAATCGATAGAGGGATTCGTAGTAGCAAGGTCATCCTCTTAGAAGAGTACGCTCCTCTACCCGGTAAGCGCGTCTATGTTTTCTTCATCGACATCTACGTTCTTGACCACCTTGGCAACCTCCTCGACACCGCCGCACTTGCTTCCATTGCTGCTCTATACACCGCTAAGATACCGAAGGTTGAGGTCGTGGGCGACGAAGTCTCTCTAAACCGAAGCGTCACCGAGTCGATCCGCACCTCCGCACTACCGATAACCGTAACCGTTGCGAAGGTGTTCGATCACTTGCTTGTGGACCCAAACCTAGAGGAGGAGCTGTTAGCTGAAGCACGTATAGCAATCACCACTACTGAGAGGGATACTATCTGCGCAGTTCAGAAGATGGGTTCGGGTGCCTTTACACGCCAGGAGATTGAAGAATGTGTAGAACTAGCGTTTAAGTGCAGACCTAAAATAGAGGAAGCACTACGTCTGGCGATCGGCCATGCCTAAGCGCATCACCCCTGAGGAGCGAGTTGCTCGCATGATGTTCAACAGAGCACCGACGCTAAAGATTCGGTGGGCGCGCTGCGTTCTCCCCGCGCGTTCACGCCATGTTTGTCCTCGTTGTCAGAAGAAAGCTGTTCGACGGATAGCTGTGGGAATCTGGCGCTGTAGGTCCTGCGGCTTCACGTTCGCTGGGGGGGCTTATACGCCCACGGTTGAACGGAGGTAGACCGCCCATACTCACAACAACCTCGAGAAAACCTGCTCGAAGAACCCGCTCCTTTCATCGGGATCTGGTAAAGTCGTTCGTTAACCTAGTCCGCTTTACACGCGGGAAGTACTCGGTCAGGGACATCGTAGGTCTCTGCCAGTTTCGACACTATAATCGCGTCATCTTCATCGATGAGATACGCGCTAACCCCTCTAGGATGCGGTTCTACTACGTAGAAGGAGACGACTTGAAGCCCGCCTTCATACTCCTCCTCAGCGGTGTACGACTCATTCGCGAGTTTCGTAACGGAAAAGATGTGCGCGCGCGGTTTATTGTCCCGTTCTCGGGGACGCTCACTGAAAACCAGATTGTAGACGCTCTTGCAGAATTCTTCGGTCTTCGCAAACTCCCTCCTTCTGAGAGTCTTAAGGACAAGGGTGCAGGCATCGTAGTACGCGAACGATCGGATGGCATCGTTGCTCTAACATGGGTAGAAGCTGGAAAACCTACCGGATTCGAAATACGCGTACGCAAGTTCGTTAAATGACCTACCGTATTCAACTGACCGTATACATTCCTCTCCCAAACCCCCTTCTGCTAAACGCAGTATTCGCTGCCATCGAACCGGAAGTTCGAGCGCTACCTGAGGTATCCAAACGATCCACTGCCTCGGTATCCATCGATGGTACACGCCTCGTTCTCCATCTAGAAGCCACCGACTTCTCCGCTATGCGTGCTGCAATGAACAGTTTTTTACGGTGGATAGCGGCTATAACGGACGCAGTAAGTGCGGTAGAGAGCATTGAGCGCAGAACCGAGTCTGCCGGGAAGTCTACAAGAGAAGCTAGCGCGTCTTCAACGTAGCCAGCAAATTATCGCCCAGCTTATTGCTCAACGACAGCGAGTTGAGGCCGAGCTACAGGAGGTTACGTCCGCAATTGAAGAGCTGGAGAAACTTCCGGACGATGCGGAGGTGTTTAAAGTAGTTGGCCCTCTTCTCATTCGTACTTCAAAGGAAGAGGCTCTCAAATCCCTTAAGGAACGAAAGGAAGAGCTTGAGCTACACCACTCCATTCTCGTAAAGCAAGAGAAGAAAGAACGCGATACAATGGCTGCCTTACAGAGGGAAATTCAGGAAGAACTGCCCCGAACAGGCTCCTAGTCCTTGGAGATAGCAGCAGAGCAAGCACGTTATTTTCGAAAGGTAGTCCTAGAGTACAGTGAATGCTGGATTGCAACGCACGTACTAGCTGACATCGATGCAGTAGCGAGCGTAGCTGCCCTCGTTCACATCCTTCAGAAGATCCACGACGCATGCGCGATTTCCCTCGTCTTCCCCGAAGGTGTAGCCGCTTCTGCGCGCGCGCTCCTCTCCCTACTACCTCAGAAGCTTATTGTGAAGGAACTTCCTACCTCTCCCCCTCTCCTCATCCTCGTTGATGTTGCTAATCCTCGGCATACTGGCTGGCTTTACGAAAGAGTTCCATGGAACGCGACTCCTTGTATCGTTATCGATCATCATCAAATGTTGCACCAACCACCAAACACCGTTCTTCCGATCGTAGTTCCAGAAGCAGCGGCTACTTCCGAAATCATCTGGCAGCTAGCTCGGCACCTCAACATTCACTTACCTGCAGACATAGTAACTGGACTGCTTGCAGGAATTCTAGTAGATTCCAAGAACTTCACCTCAGCAACGCCTTCAACGTTTAGATGCGTAGCAGACATGCTCGAGGCTGGAGGTTCTCTATCTAAGGCACGTGAGCTAACCATTTCAAGACCTGATATCTCCGAGCGAATCGCTCGGCTAAAGGCTGCGCGCAGAATTCGGCTCTTCCGTAGTAATGAGTGGCTTATCGCCGTGACACGTGTAGGGTCTCATCAGGCAAGCGCTGCGAACGCACTCATCTCCATGGGTGCGGATCTAGCAGTAGTATACGGTATTCAGAAAAAAGAGCTACGAATAAGCCTACGCTGCACTCCTCTCTTCAGAAAAAGAACAGGGATCAACCTAGCAACCGACCTAGCTAAACAGATCGCCGAGCTTTTAGGCGGTTCTGGTGGCGGTCATCCGGCTGCTGCAGCAGTCAAAGCACCGTTTCGTAAGCAGCGTATCGAGTCTGCTATCCTATCTGAAATAGAGCGCCTTCTCCCTCTAGAGGAAATTCTTGTTGAGTGAGCTTGCTATCCTCGCTCACCACCTAACCGTTCAGTATCCTGAGTCCCCTCATCCCGTCTTCCAAAACCTATCTCTAGAAGTGAGCCTTGGAGAATTCGTTGTCCTCCATGGTCCAACTGGTTGCGGTAAAACAACGCTTCTATACTGCATAGCTGGTATAATACCGAAGATAGTGCCTGCTCGAATCGAGGGAACGCTACAGGTTTTAGGAAACGATGTACGCAGCTTTCCACCGTCTAGTTCCCCTATCGCATTCATCCCTCAACGCATAGATGCTGCACTTCCACTAACCTCAACTACAGCCAACCTCTGTCTACTATCAGGAGCTAGCCTCTCTGAGGTTGACCAGATTTTGAAGCAACTGGGTCTGGGCGCATCAGCCGCTCTTGAAGTATGGAAGTTATCGAGAGGAAAGCAGACTCTCGTTGCCTTAGCTGCTGCACTTCTGCGGAAACCGCGTTTACTACTGATAGATGAAGCCTTCAGCAACCTCGACTTACAGAGCGGCAGGCTCGCTCTACAGCTCATTGAGCAAGCGCGTAGGCAGAACACGCTCACGGTCCTTGCTGTAGAACACTGGTTTCCAAAACAACTCACTAACATGATATCGCGAACCCTAGACTTTCGCAGCCTGGTTCGTAGTTGATTGAAGCACAATCTGTTTGGTTTTCCTACGCTGGAGGACCTACTGTTATACGTGGGGTCTCCTTATCTGTGTCACCAAGCGAACTGGTGTACATAGAGGGACCGAACGCATCAGGTAAAACTACCCTCTTGAAGCTTTTGGCAGGTGTTTACAAACCCCTTCGCGGCAGAGTACTTGTCGATGGCTTAGATACGCGAAAAACCCCGCCGCACATTCTTGCACGACATGTCGCCATGGTATTTCAAGACCCTGGTACACAGCTAGTAGGTCGTACTCTTGAAGAAGAGGCTGTCTTTGGAGTAACAATCATCGGGCTAGACGAAGGCTCCGTTCGAAAGCGGTTCGTAAAGTACTTACGTACATTTGGTGTACTCCACCCGCTCTCTACCCCTCCTCGCCGTCTTAGTCTTGGAGAGCAACGGCTTGTAGTGCTCGCAGCCTGCTTAGCGCGTCAACCACGTTTTATCCTCTTGGATGAGCCGTTTTTCGGACTTGATGCAGAGACGCTAACTTCTGTAGTTCAGGTACTGTCCTCCCAAGGCTATGGTATCGTTATTGCTTCCTGCCACTATCCTCCCTTCTCGCCAAACAAGCACCTACACCTCACCGATGGCAAGCTTCAGTAAAACCTGGCTCTTACGCGTCTCCTGCGCTTTCTTGGAACTTGTTCTTGGAGCCATATACAGCGCTGTGCTTGTTTGGATTTCCAACCTGTGGGGGTTATTTGCGTCCGCGCTACCTTGGGTAATCTTACTCGCCACCCGGCGGCGCATCGAGCGATACTTACGAAGCCTTCTCCTCATATTCGTGGGGCTACTTCCAATCATGCTGATAGCTAGCCTACTGTTCCACACAACTACCTTCTTTTACCTCATCCCTATTCGAGCAGCGGTTTTCGCAGTAATTGCTGCCTCTACAATTCGAACCGAGGCCCTCGAAGGACTCATCCTTGCAACACGGGGAAGGGCTCGTGCGCTAGCCACTAGCATTGCCTTTGCTATGCGACTCTTAGCTTCATCAGAGAGAGAGGTGCGTGAAACCGTTGAAGCGCTACGTGCACGAGGAATAGCCCTCAATCGGCATGCATGGCGTCATCTACCTACTGTTTTGACAGGAGTACTCGTACCTTGCTTTTCAACTTCTGTCTCCTATGCGATCGATTCCGTAACGACAGTACAACATCTCTCCGCAAAGCAACTCAGAGCACACATTCTCGTTTCCAAACGCTGCGCTATTCGCATGATCGCGCTTGCGCTCCCCCTACTCCTAGCGATATGCTTTGAATTAAACCTAATATAGGGTATTCGCCGCCTTCAGGCGCTATGTCATCACGAATCAAGAAAGTTAGCGAGGTCGTGCGTATCGTGCGCGATAAATCTCTAATCCGAAAGGGTCGCTAAAAGCGACCCCGGAAAATATAGGGATTATCGCGCACGTAGACCACGGTAAGACTACACTCACCGACTCTCTTCTCATGGCAGCGGGACTTCTCTCCCCCACAATGGCGGGGCGCGCACTAGCCCTCGACTATTTGCCTGAAGAGCAGGAGCGGCAGATGACCATCAAGGCAGCAAACATTAGCCTCTACTTCGAGTGGGAGAACAAGCCCTACATCATCAACCTAATTGACACTCCAGGGCACGTAGACTTCACAGGCAAAGTAACCCGCTCCCTCCGCGCCATCGACGGCGCTATCGTCGTAGTGGATGCAGTTGAAGGCGTTATGGTTCAAACAGAGACAGTTACGCGTCAAGCATTAGAGGAGCGCGTACGCCCCCTCCTCTACATCAACAAAATCGACCGACTAATCAAAGAGCTATGTCTCACACCAGATAAAATGCAGAAGCGCCTCGCTTCCATAATCAACGACTTCAACAACCTCATTGAAATGTATGCAGAGCCTGAGTTCCGAAACAAGTGGAAGGTTTCTGTAGAGACAGATACAGTTGCCTTTGGGTCCGCTAAGGATAAGTGGGGCTTCACCGTGTCAATCGCGCGCGAGCGTGGGATAGGGTTCAAACATGTTTATGAAGCATACGAAACTGGAAATGTCGGATTCCTACAGAAGAAGGTTCCCCTATACGAAGCGATCTTACGGATGGTCGTTAAACACATCCCTCCACCAAATGTAGCGCAGCAGTATCGTGTTCCCATCATATGGAAGGGCGATCTAGATAGCGAGGTTGGTCGCGCAATGCTCGCATGCAAAGATGACGGTCCCGCTGTAATGTGTGTAACCAGCGTTAAGGTTGATCCTCAGGCTGGCGTTGTGGCTACTGGCCGCTTGTTCTCAGGGGTGCTTAAGAAAGGCATGGAGGTCTATTTGATCAACGCTAAGAGGAAGGCACGTATCCAGCAAGTCTGTATTTACATGGGTCCTCATCGGGAGATCGTTGAAGAAATTACTGCAGGAAACATTCCTGCTCTCCTTGGAATAAGCGATGCTCGTGCAGGTGAAACGCTCGCGACCGTTCCAGATGTAGCGCCCTTCGAGAGTCTAAAGTATGTAACAGAGCCTGTTATCACCATCTCTATAGAGCCGAAGTATAGCCGCGACCTACCGAAGCTGGTTAGCATACTCAGAGATATGTCCATCGAGGACCCCAATCTCGTTGTTACCATAAACGAAGAAACTGGTGAGTACCTGATATCAGGACTCGGTCACGTCCACCTCGAGATTGCGATTGGAGAGATCCAAAAACGTGGTATAGAGATCGTTACTTCAAGACCAATAGTTGTATACAGAGAAACCGTGAAAACCTCGTCTCCCGTTTTTGAAGGCAAATCGCCTAACAAACACAACAAACTGTACATCTCCGTTGAACCTCTTGAAGAAGAAATTGTAGAAATGATTCGACGAGGCGAGCTTCACGACCAGATGGACCGACACGCAGTTGCCCGCCTTCTCCGCCAACGAGGGTGGGATAGCGATGAAGCTCGAGGAGTATGGGCGATAAACGAGTACG
>Ga0180302_10001363_pt1 | contig 11558 bp, 34 predicted proteins | sample GuaBasSediGuay17_FD_121794 | JGI IMG/M metagenome (GOLD analysis project Ga0180302, IMG submission 121794) | Subseafloor sediment microbial communities from Guaymas Basin, Gulf of California, Mexico - Guay17, Core 4571-4, 12-15 cm | ecosystem: Environmental > Aquatic > Marine > Hydrothermal... | reverse complement strand
TCCATTTTTCCCATTACCTTCAAGGAAAAACATCTTTTGATATTGATATCCCCTTATCAGGCAGTAACCAGCAAGCTCATAAAGGATAATCTTTTTCTCCTCCCCAACCCACTCTGTAAAAAGCCTATCGATCTCCGGGCACTCCCTGATAGAGCCATCCAGCTCATAAGGTATATAGCTCAGGAAGAAAAACTCTGGTGAGTGGTCTATGAGCTTACCCTCAAGAATATCGAAAACGCCATTTTTGAGGTTAACAAACCTCCAGTGTGGTTCTTTTGGTCTCTCCTCCCTGTACACAACCCCTTTTAAATCGTTTAAAATTTCATTAACATAATGTGTTTTAAGCTGATCAATTCCCAGAACATTTTTTCTCAGGTTTGAGATTATTTCAAGCTCCACATCCTTCCATACCCCGGTTTCAGGGTCATATCCCCACAGGGTTTGAGAAGAATCGTAAAAGATGTTGCCATCGTATTCATTGATTATCCTCTCAACAAAAGGCCTTGGTGTAAAGCTTGGAACAACAACAATCTGCTCATTTTTCTTATTTCCATCACTCTCCTTCTCTTTCTTCTTCGGCTTCCCCTCATACCTCTCACCACCTATCACTTTGCTTATAGTCCTGCTGAGGTAATCCCCCCTCTGTGTTTTTTCATAAGCCCTGTAGTCCTGCAAGATCCCTGCTATCTGTGCCTCATCAAACCTCCAGAACCACAGCTTTGTGGCACAGGCCATATCTGCTTCTGATCTCGATGGATAACCACATTCATAAGGTCCCTGAAGTAGCTCATCAAGCTTCTGATCCTTCTTTCTGATCTCATCAAGGCTCATGCCAAGCTCATTAACCCACATCTGTGCTGGTTGAGCTGGTTTGATTAGCTTATCTTCCTTCACTTCCTTCCTTCTCACCTCAAGCCACTCAGGAAGATCCTGTGGTGATACTGGTTTGATCTCCCGCTCATGCACAATCTCATACAAACCCGTGGCTGTTTCGGTTGCATCCTCATCGGGTGGCACGTATGAGCCTGGAAGGAGCACATACTGCCAGTTAGCCCTGATTTCACCGATATTAACATCATTATAGTAAATTAATGAGTTCTCAAACCCCTGATTAATCCCATAAAGCTGGAAACCTCCGTTTCTTGTCCTCACTGTGAGTGTATCGAGCTTCTGAATCAGCTCATCAACTTTCTCACGTGGAAGCTTGATACTCCCCTTCTCCGTGTCAATATCAATAAAAACAAGCCCGTCTTTCAGAGCATACGCCGCGACGTTCCCGCCCTGCCTCACACGCTCAATCGCTTTGTGCTTCGGTAGCCTGATCTCATCGATCCGTGTCTTGATATCACCCTTGACATCCGGCATCTTTCCATCCTTCACGATCGGAATAATGTACGTCTTCACCTCATCAGGTAGAAGAGAAAGAAACCTACCCGTTTCATTTACATCCGTCATTTACCTCACCCCAATCGGTTTAACAGCTCTTTTAATCTATTTTTGAGGATGATCGTGAGCCATTCGAGGGGTATTTGCCTCACAGAACCGTTATTTGGATAGTCCTGATGAAGCTCTTTCCAGCTCCAGATAAAAATCGGGGTATTGGTTGTTCCCGCACTACTCCAGAATGATCCGGCATCCCCTTCTATTTCAAAAAAACGCAAACCTTTGTATTTTTTTACAACCTCCTCAACATCATATATCCCGGTCTTAACCTCGTGGAGAATTCTTCTAAAACCAAGATCTTCTCTTTCCGGGTGTTTTAGCACCCATAGAACATCTATTTTTCCTTTATATCTTTCTCTCTCTCTTGTGGGAGATATTTCCTGATATGCCTTCACCAGCTCCCATTTTTTAAGCAGCTTCCCTCCAATTTTTTCAGCCAAGATCTTTTTAACAAAGTGTGAATCATAAACAAGCACGCTTTTGATCATATCATGAAGATAAGGGTCACTTATCTTCATGCCATCCCTCCTTAGACAGATACCGTATCACATCCGAAAAATCGGCTGTGATGCCTTTCTCCTTCAGGTCCTCTTTCACCCTTTTTAAGATTGCGTGGGCATCTCCATCAACCCTTATTGTTGTAGTCTCGTTCATGCATACAAATTGCATACAACTTGTATATAAATTTTGCCTACATGAATATAATTCCAAAATCACCCCATTTTTGACCACCCAACCACCCCACCATCATTACCACCTCAACCCCACCTATCGCTCAAAATACCCCTCATTTTGTGGCTCTCAACACCTCTCAAGAATCTCCTCAAGCCCCTTCTCTTTTGTCCTTATCATAACATGATCCACATACCGTGAAGCAGTAGCTCCCATCTCCCTGATCTCATCATACGAGAAGCCGGAAAGCCTGTTTTTGTTATCCTCAGGCGCGAGATCCGGCACACCCTCCTGTATCACGTATGTTCCCCTGAACCCGGAAAGAGAATTTGCAATCTCTTCGATTTCTCCGACTCCGACAAGTCCCCTGAAGACCGTTGTCCTTATCTCAAGATCAAAATCAGCATGAAGTACATGTTCAAGGCTTGCTTTAACATGCTTCACCACATCCTTTCGCCCCGTAATACGTTCATAGAGTCTGGGATTGCTGAGAGGGGCTTTGATATCCAGGAATAGGGCATCGATCAACCCCATATCCGACATTTTTTTGATTCGATAAGGGTAGAACCCAGAGGTTTCAATTCCAACCTCAAGCCCCAGGTTCTTTGCAAATAATGCCAGCCTCAGAAGTGGCTCAGACTGCATAAACGGCTCCCCGCCTGAGAATGCAACTCCTGAAATGAAGGGAGACGCATCCTGAATCTTTTGCTCAAGCGTATGCTCTTCTACCAGATCTTCACCGCTCAAAAGGCGATGATTATGGCAGTAAATACACCTCAGAGGACATCCTCTGAAGAATATCACCATTGCTACCCTGCCAGGGTAGTCAAGCGTTGACGCATCAATTATACCGCCGAGATTCAGCATCTCATCACCTCTTCAGTATCTTCTCAAGCACATTTCCAAATATCGAAAGCCCAATCGCTGTCAGTGCTAACACAAGTGAGGTTTTCTCTTCCATCATTCCATATTCTCGCTGAGCTATATACAGTATTGACAGAAGAAAGTATATCACAAGTGGCTCCATGTATGCTTTCATCTTACTATCCTCCTCGATTTCACGCGCCATCTCTCGTTGAAACATTCCTCGCACGCAAACCAGCGTTTCTGGCAGATGTGAGAGGCGATATCCATCCAAAGAGCGAAGTTGAAACATTCCTCGCACGCAAACCAGCGTTTCTGGTCTGGCATATGTGGATACTCGAAATGGCTATAATACATCTCCCCGGGAGGTATCCTCTTCCCGCAAAAGATACAAATCCTGCGCTTGTGCCATCTTTTCGCTGGAAAATGTATCTCATACTCCCCGTTGTGAATATCCCTGAGAGCATCTTCTTTTGTTGCTTTCATCCCACCATCCTCCTCATGTGGCTAATCCATCCTAACGTCGTTACAATCATTCCAAACGCAAGCACCGCAAGCTCAATATTCGCCTCACCATAGTCATTGATCGACACCACCACAGCCATCTCCGGCGTCAGATATGCCGCTATCCATGTGACTGTCAGTACAACCATCGCCATTACCCCAAAGACATAGCCCCAGATTTCGCATAGAGTCAGGAAGTTTGCGATTCTGGGTTTTCTACCTTCTCTCCCGAACACCTGTTTTAGTTCTTCAGCTTCGACACCACTGAGCCCCAACCTCCTTTGACACTCCTCACAATCAGCAATATGCCTACAGTAATCCTCATACTCAGGCAAAAACTCTTCTGACTGTGCGACTCTACACCAGAGCTGTTCACCTTCGGGACACAGCTCTGGATCACACAGCTCGTGTCCACAGTATCTGCATTTCATTCCTCCATCTCCCTAATCCTCTCAATCATCTCCTTCTTCAACCTTCTCTCAAGCTCAGCAAGTGTCTTGTAGCTGTGATGTCTCCCACCATCACCGAGATCGAAAACATAGCTGTGGCATTCGTTCTCCTCAATCACAAAGGGATCGTATAGTTTCCCATACCCATCTTCAATTCCAAGTTCCATGAGTATCTCCCAGATCTTCCATGCAAACCACTCAAGAACGCTTCGCTTCTGCATCTCTGAAAGCGGAAGATTGTCTATCGTTCGATATGGGTTGATACCGCTTCGGTAATTTTTGATTTCTTCATCTATCAACTTCAGCTGGTCTATCACTTCTTCACCACCTCCTTCCTTCACCTACAGGTATCGCCAGATCTCATCAGAAGATGCTATGCAGTCATCAGCAAGTATCGGAACACCCATCTCATGTACCTCTTCTTCAACTTCCTCTCTGGGGAGATTGAACTTCTCTGCGAGGCGTGTTATGAGAGAATCCCGTTGTTCTGTCGTCAGTTTCTCTATATCCAGCATGAAAACCAGTTTTTCACCGATCGGTAGTAGTGCCCGCTCAGGAATTATCGATCTCACCGGAAGCGTATCTGTACCGAGGACTGTTCTCCACTCTTCGGCTCTCTCCTCATCGATTACTCTTACATAATCCATTAATCCACCTCCACATATCCATTCTTAACCAACCAGATCAACATCATTCCAAAAGCATCAACAAGCTTCTTGTTCATTGTGCACACCCAACACTCCTCAATTCCCACGTATGAAACAACCCAAAGACACTCAAATTTCTTCTCGATAGTCAGCCAGTACTTCCACTCAGTTTCTAAGCCAATTTCGCAATCTAAACGGGACGTCGTCGGTAGCTGTTCCATCAACTCTGCAACCGTGAAAGCTGAAGCCACTTCATTCACCGAATCAGAGGACAGCCGAGGCACATCAGCATCAGACCTCCCTACATAGAATGCCTTCTTTTTCTCTCCATTTGTTCTCCATTCCCTCGAATACCACTTCCACAAACTCTCCTGCTTTACTCCAATCTCCTTCAGCTTCTTTGCAAGCTCAAGAGATACAACCTGGTCTTCGATGTTCATGTCTCCTCCTCCTTAAACGTCCCCGGTGGATAACTCATCTCCATGCACTCTTCTTGCCATTCACAGAAGTCACACTCCTCGCACCCACAAGCATAATCACCAAAGCAGGGTGGTATATCATCCTCTTCTTCATCATACCATTCTTCAGTCTCAGAATCTTCATCCCATTCATTCATCCAACCACTCCTTAATTTGTTCAAGCGTCAGCGACCCATCAAAAATCGAAATACTGTAATGATCTGTAGCAATAATCCACCGTGATAAAGGAACAGTAGATTCTCTGTCATCATCGAAGTATATTTCATAACCTTTGTATCTTGTGATCAGAGTTCTGGTCATTCTTCCACCTCCAGTATCTCCCTGATCTTCTCAAGAATCTCCTTTGCAAGTCCCCGCCCAAACTCACCGGGCTTTTCCTTGACTTCAAACCAGACTTTCTTCATCCAATCACCTCCTTCAACCGCCTATAACGATTATATCCTTGCTCTGATGGCAACAGGAACAATACCAGTGCTCCACACTCACTGTTTCAAGTTGTTTCACGCATATAAGCTGCATCCACTCTCCACATTCAGGACACTTCATCCAACCACCTCTAAGCAATCATAGCATACTATTTTCCCGTTGTGGTATGTTACAATCTTCTCCTCATCACAGATTTCGCAAACTCCTTCTATTGCGGTATAGATCCCTGCTCTCAGCCCTGCTTCAGGTTCTTCTATAACACCAAATGGTAGGTTTTCAACATCCGCATCTCTAACCCACTTGCACCGCAGATCCAGCCAATCATCTCCGACTATGTCAAAAGCATGATTGAACGCAAGTCTTTTTGCTTCTCTGGCAGTTCTCGTGACTACTGCAATTCCTTCCTCATATTCGTCGACATTGAATACGTAGTATCCTCTCTTTCTATCAGTCATTCTATCTCCTCCTCCACGATAATGGTCCCGTCAGTCAGTACTATCTTCATTTCGGTATGTCCCGTTGCCGTGAATCCTTTTCTACCCAATAACCTGCGGCTTATCACGCTTATGAGATCGAGAAGTTGTTTTTCGCTCAAAACTGCATACTCTGCCCCAATCGTGAACTGTATGCTATGCCCGTACTCCTCTCCGCCCACTATTGCCGTAAGCACCAAATCCGCCGCATCTACAAACCATTCGGTTGGCGCTTTGTATTTGCGTATATTTTCACTCATTCTATCACCTCCTTATCGATTCTTCAGGTTTACTTACGCTTCTCCACTTCTTTGGTTTCCACCTGTTCATTTCCTCTGCAACCTTTTCAGCAACTTTTCTTTCATATTCAGCAGCAGAAAGTTCATGGTATATCATCATCGCCCATCCACCTCCTCATTCAGGAAAAACACCGCATTAACCCACTTTGGTGGCCTTTTTCTCGCAAATATGACCCACCCTTTGATATCCCAGTAGCCATTGTCAAACCATGCACGTGCCTCCTCCATGCTCCCCCCTGTCGTGAGCACATCATCCACGATCAGCAATGTATTCGAGTGTGGATCGCTATATGGTTCCAATGCCTCTGCCAACCTTGTCCCCCCTCTTGGAATCCCGTATACGTGCCCGAACTTTGACTTCTTTGCTATAAGCTTTGCAATACACCTGATATCGTCGTTGCTCAAATAGTCACAGTCTATTTTGAAGTCAAGCTCCAGGCCAGAATGGGATGTGAATTTTTTACACTGAAACAGGGTCATTCAACCACCTCAGTCGATCGTATCCATCTACGGTTTGCCCGCTCTTCTCCATATTCAACTCCTTTTTTGAATACCTGAAGCTCCCGCAACCATCTCCTGAGCCTGAAAAACCGCAAAGGATGGGGCATCGATCCAAACTCAGCCTCAAACTTGGTTAGAATTTCCAGCTTAGAGAGGCCATCGAGCAAGGTTTCCAGGTCTATCTCTTCCATCTTTCCATCATTTCCGCTCATCCAATCACCTCTTTCTTAACCTCCTCATCAAATTTGATCATCTCATCCCACCAGAGCTTATGCAGCTCCCAGAGAAGTCTGATTCGATCCCTGTACTTCAAATAGCAGTCATAGCAGAGATCATACGTAAGCTGCCCTGTTGATTCTGTGGTATAGTAGCTACCTTTGCAGATAACGCATCTTTTCATTGGAATTCCTCCTTCAATCTCCTCAACTTCTCCCGTCCTTGCTCAAGATGCTCAACCACACCTCGTGCCTCCAGTATCTCAACGTGCCATCGAGAAGGAGGCCATCTTTCATTCGTAATCTCCGCAAGCTCTGCTGCTGAATAGTTCGGGAACTCTGGGACATCTTCGAGTGCCTCATCGATAATCTCATCAAGTGTTTTTTTGGTCATTCCATCACCTCCTCATCCTCATACAACTTCGACAGCCCCGGTATCGGAGCAATAGGATTCAAGCCGGCGCCCAGCATCTCATCAGCAATAGTTTCAAGATCGATTTCAGAGTCACAGAACAATATGTTCAGTGCTGACTGAAGCGCTTTTTTCTGTTCCTCTGAAATATCGAGATTCTCTATACAGTTCTGAATAATCGCAATCAAGCTTTTCTGATCGGCTTTCATCCAACCACCTCCTGTAAGAAATCTGGCAAACCACTGTCATATCCACATCTTGGGCAAACCCCTCCATCAAGAAGTGAGTTGTTTTGTCTGTTGCATCTGGGGCACCACCATCGTCCTCTTGCCCTTCTCCTCTCATAGATTGCCATCAATCTTTCACTCATTCCAACACCTCAAACTCCCTATCCAACCACCTATCTTCTTCCTCTTCATCATTATTGATGTTGTAGAAGTGATCGTTCCCACATCGTGAGCATACGAAACGAAGACCTACAATCTCTCCGATTGTATCTTCTGCAACTGCGATTTTTTCAATCTCCTCACATCCGCACTTTCTGCATCGTAGAGTCATTCATTTGCCTCCTTCTCATCATGGATGGGTATAATCCTCACACATTCTACTTCATGTCCCGTATTTTTTGAGTGTGCTATGGCTAAGCCTGAATTTCCAAATATTCGGTGACATTCCCAACAAACCCAGAACAGAGTCATTCATTTGCCTCCACATTTCTCCTCGCATTCAACAAGCAATCCTTATGCCCAAACAGCGTTCTGCATCCATATTGAGTCCATCCAGTGTGCTTCTTTCCTGAAGCAAACTCAACAGTGTACTTCCGCTCCTCAATTTGTATATAAACCTCGCTCGCATGCTTCCCACACACATCACAGCTTCCATATCGCCTGCTTGATTCACCTGTGTTTGCAATCCGGTACCTATACTTCATTCAAGCCACCTCCTCAACCGACTGAAGAATAATACGATACTTTTTCTCTGTAAATCTCTCAGTAATCTCAATTTCACCTCCATAACTCTGTAAAAAACGAAGCATGGTACTCACAAACTCATTAGTTCGATCAATCTTCTCGTCAGCTATAAATAGATCGTCAACTACCTTCCCATAACCAATGTAGACGTTCCCTGTTAGTGGAGACACCCCAATGTGTATTTTTTCCAATATCTTGCTCACTCAAGCCACCCCCTAACTTCCTCCAGCGTTTTCCTCCTCACGATCCAGTACTCTGCATTGCTTGAGTCATCCCTGATCGCTGATTCACATTCTTTGATTTTCTCATTGAGCTGGAACTGAAGCTCACCACGCAGAAGCTTCTGCCCGACGATCATCCCATCTGCAAAGATCTGCTCATGGCCTTTCAATTTCTTCAGATACTCATCTACATGCTCTTCTTCAGTTTTCATTCAACATCCTCCTAAATTCCCCAAACAGCTTCCTTTTCAAATTCTGCCACCTCCGATACTCTCTGACTTTATCAGCACACCGGGGACAGACCGTGAACAGCACATCATGGCATTCTTTGAATCTTCTATGACAGATTACGCATCGTTCGTATCTCCATTCCATTCATCCCCCTCCTTATCGTCAATGTAGTCTGGATGTATCCCGGATAAAATAACCAACCAAGCAATAGCATCAGCGAGAATATCAAACACATCACCGAGCGTTAAATCATCACCATATTTCTCTTCTATATAACCAAGCGCCTCCAATGCTATTTTATCCTTGTAGCTAAGCGTGTATACCCTCCGCAATTCAATTTGTAGCGTTTGATCTCGCTTAAGTTTTGCAATTGTCTCGATGAGATCTTTTATCGTTGCTTTTTCTTTGATGACTTTTTCACTCATCAAAACGCCTCCTAAACCTCGTGTATGTCAGAGATATTCTCAATCCATTCATAAGTTTTCTCGAATATCTCCTTTTTCACTGGATAGCGTTCGCCTTCTACTCCAATCACCAAATAGTCTCCAGCTTTTCCACATACCACGCCCTCAAGCGTCGTAACCTTAAAATCGTCGTGCATTTGAACCGCCCTCACTACTATTGGCTTTTTCATACATTTCCTGAATTCACCATCGAAAGCATCACCATCAATCACTCAACCACCTCCTCACCTCCTCAAACACCTTTCTCCTCGTGAGCCAATAATCCCAATCCGTAACTTCATTCCTGTATTTCTCATCTGCCTCTTTGATCCTCTCATCAAGCCACTGTTTCAGCTCATCGGTTTTCTTTCTATACTGGTCTATTGCCTCAAGAAGGATCTCACACTCAAATTCATGGCGTGCTTTTTCCTCTGTTTCACCGAATCCCCATATATCAAGCTCCTCAGAGCCAGCCATCCATTCCTGATTCTCCCTGTCAAACTCAACTGTAATCCTGAGTGGCTTCTTGAACTCCAATTGGCCTATATTTTCGATGGTGTATTCTTTCATACTTCCACCCCGCCTCCATCGAGAGTTGTAATTAACTTGAATCTTCCATAATCCAATCGTTTCTTCTTTTCCAGGAGGTATTTCGCTGTATATCCATTCTGCTCTCTGATAATCTTTGAAAATACGAAATATAGGGCGTCTATTCTTTTTTCATCGTCGCTCTCAAATATCAAGAAAATATCAAGGAGATTACTGCTGTTCGACGGCGTATAAATACCTTTGAAGATGTCTGCGTTGCTATTGACCAGCTCCGGCAACAGGAACCTACCAGTCTCTGATGGAACAGAATTTTCACGATCTATCACAGCAAACATATTCACCTTCAGGATCATACTTCCACCTCCACACCGCACTTGTGGCATACCACCGCGATCGGGATGTATTTGTCATATCCATCTGCATCAACCACTCGAAGGGTGGCGAGGTGACCGGCCGGGCAGACTACCCGGCTCATGCCGTCTTTCTTGACCATACTCCATCCTTCCGGGAGCTTGAAGCTCTTGACCGGTTTCACTCCTCCACCTCCTCAACCAATGGAGCAACCAGATACCACTTCTTGCCCCACGAATAGACCATTAAGCCGCTGTCGTTGAGGCTGAAGGCATAAAACTCACCCTTCAGCCCCTGAATCGCATCCAGAGCCTTCCTGAGTGTTGTGCCAAAGATCTCATACCGATATCCGTTCCACTCAAGATAATGGTGCATCCTCCTGTCCTTCCCCACGGTCGTATGCACAAATGTGCTCACCTCCCCGCTCACCGGCTCCAGCTTCCCGGGTATCTGTCGCCCCTCAAGCCATACCTCAATCACATCCCTATCGCTCCCAAAAAGCGGCGGTCTGTACTCCACATCCGACACAGCCGCGTGATCAATATCATCCTCAAGTTTCCGGAAGTTCCACTTCATTCAACTACCTCCGAAAATCAAAGATACTGAAGCCTTAGATCAAACAACCACTCCTTTGCCTTTCTAACTGCGTCTTCATCAGGGCGCTCCGGTAGTTTTGAATTCTCGTAAGCTGCATCGAGTTCGGATAAAAGCACGTTGATAGCGTCTGGGTTAGCTCCTTCTGTTGGGGTATATTTGATCTCTCCGTTCAGTGCTGTAATTCCAAAAATAATGCTTCTTGTTATGGTATTACACCGTTTTTCACTCACATCCTTCCCCGATTCTATGTATTTCTTATAATTATGTATTGCAAGTCCCTGCACTGGTTTGTATATCTGCTTGCTGAGGAGAGATCTTGCAATCTCCCCCAGCTCTTTGTATATCCGTTCATCACCCTCTACAAACAGGGGCGATGTAACTCCCCAGACAAAGTTGACATTATTCTTGATCAGCATCTCAACGACCTTACCGACCTCGTGCATGTGTATGTCTTCACCGTTCTTCTGAATGAACTTTGATTTTTCGTAGCTGTCTCCGACCAGTATTGTTTTTGATGGCACCTGAAACACTGTAAAAAGATCGATATCACTGTCCGGTCGATTCATGGCCCACATATGGGAGCCTGTTACCGTCGTTATCAAGATTTTTACCATTTTTCATTCCTCCCGTACCTCCATGAGAATACAATCCTCAAATCTCCGGAAGTTCCACCTCACCTTCGTGCCTCCATGAGAATACAACCAGATATTTTCCACATATCTCTCCAATAATCGAAACATCAGTCAGCTTCCGCCTGAACCATTCTTGGCTGTATCGCTTGTTCCGAATCTCAATATACTGAATCTCATCC
>Ga0180302_10001362_pt1 | contig 11560 bp, 8 predicted proteins | sample GuaBasSediGuay17_FD_121794 | JGI IMG/M metagenome (GOLD analysis project Ga0180302, IMG submission 121794) | Subseafloor sediment microbial communities from Guaymas Basin, Gulf of California, Mexico - Guay17, Core 4571-4, 12-15 cm | ecosystem: Environmental > Aquatic > Marine > Hydrothermal... | reverse complement strand
TATGGATTTGTGGAAAAAGCAGTTTCATATAGCTATTAAGGAGCTTACTGAACAAGGCTACCAACCAGTTGTATTGAGGTTCACAGATAGCCACTACGACACCGTAAATGATCTTCTAGGTGAGGTTATTGATGCTGAAGCTCTCGTTATAGCAGCAGCAACATATGAAACCAGCATATTCCCATATATGCAATATGTCGTAAACATGATAGCACAGAAGATAGCATCCGAAAAACCTGTACTAATACTATCATCCTATGGTTGGGGTGGGATAGCCGGTAAAAGAATAGCAAGCATACTTTCACAAGCAGGATTTAAGGTTGTAGACATAATAGAATTCAGAGGTCTACCTGCAGGAGATACCGAGGAAAATATAAAAAGAAGAGTGAAAGAATTCATTAAAATACTCCAAGCTTAAAGAGATCTTTAAATTAAATCCAGAGTATGCTACTTTATTCTCTATTCTTTTACTATATGATTATTTAGGCTTGTCTAGGTGAAGTAAGAATGAAATTATGTAATTTAGTGACATCTGTTATTTTTATTTAGATTAGAGAAAATATGTAAGGGAGAAAAGTTTGTTCTTACTCGAATTCTATGTATATGGCTGGCTTTAATGGTAGTGATGGCTTCTTTTTGCCTATAATTGGAGCTCCCTCTTCATCATGATAGTATATTTCGATATCAGCTCCTATTTGTACTTTAATCCATTCACTAAGTGCTTCCATAGTCTTTTTCTCATCTAAGCAAGTCTTCATTATAAGAGCCCTTACTGGTGGCGATAATGTTGATACGTACTCATATAATTGTCTTGCTTTAACACTTGCAGTACGCTTATCCTTTGCCTCTGAGACCATATCTCTTATGAATTCTTTCATTGGTTTGCCTGACTCAAAGTAGCTAATTGCCTTTCTTAACTCATCATATTCCACTGGCTTTACTACGTGGATTATGATTTTCTTTGGTTTCTTCTTCCTAACTTTAACAATCTCCTTAATGTCATTTACTAGTCTATCAGTATATTCAAAGGCTAGTAAAGCTTCTCCACTATAGAGTTCGTCTTCTATCTTAGGCCATGTAGTATTTATTACAAACCCTTCCCCACTTATTTTCTCCCACATTTCCTCAGCAAAGAATGGTGTGTATGGTGACATAGCTCTAATCCATGCATCGAAAATGTAAGCTATAATGTATTTTGCTATTTCATCAATATATCTACCCTTAACCTTTAATATCTCGAGATATCTCTTTACATCCTCCTCTAATACGTAGAATATGATATTTCCGGCGTCACGAATTCTAGATTCATCAAGAGCCTTTCTGGCATAGTCAAGTCTCTCTTTAAGCTTACTTAGAATCCATGAATCCTCTAATGATAGGGTTTTTGGTATATTCTTCTTTCTGTACTCTTTTATAATTTCAACGTACTCCTCAATCATAGAGTGTATTCTACGAAGTTGCTCTATTATTGAGTATGCCGCTTCTTCCCTAAAGTCAAGATCCTGATCTATTTCGCTAGCTAGAGCTATTGTAAGTCTTAAGCCATCGGGACTAAGTTGTCGTGCTAATCGCGCCACTGGTATAACGTTAAATAAGCTTTTGCTCATTTTCTGGCCACGGTATAACACGTAGCCGTAGACTACTATTTGTCTAGGCCACTTCTCCCTTGGGAATATTCCTGCATGATTAAATATGAAGAATGTTAAATGATTCTTTATAAGGTCTTTACCACTATGTCTTGAATCTAACGGATACCAATATTCAAATTCATCTCTAGCTTTAACTAAGGCTTCTAAGGGTATACCTTTAGATTTAGCTATCTTCTTTGGATCCCCTTTACCAAGGAATATGTAATCCCATACCTCAATACCCATTTTCTCAGCTGGCACATTATACTTCTTTAGTATGTAGTTTACAGTGTAATAGGCCATGTATATTGTTGAATCACTAAGGCTCTCAATAACCCATGTCTCGTCCCATGGTAGTTTTGTACCTAGACCTCTAGTACGCGCGCAAGCTCTCCTCTTAATCCACTCTATTGCCTCTTCAAAGTCCTTTCTAAAGCTTGGTGGAAGAATCCTCATGCTTGCTACAAGTTCTCTACAAAGTTGCTTCCATGACTCAAGACCATAGTCTATAAACCATTGGTTTTCAAGTATTTTAACAATGACCTTGTTACCCCAGCGGCTATAGACAGGGCCGTTAATTATCTCATACATGGAGTCGGCTAGTCCAGCCTCCTTAAGCCATTTGGTAGTATTCTCCCTTGCCTCTGGAACGCTCTTACCAGCAATAAGTGATTTCACCGCCGCCATAATGTATTTTCTTGCATTTTCGTCCTTTATGTCGGTGGCTACTCTTTCAGCTACTTCTTCAACTACTATACCTTGTTTAAACTCAATACTATATACCTCCTTAGTTGCTTCATCAAGTTTCTCTTTATCCAGCTGACTTTTTACACCCATTTTTTCAACAATGTCGACTGCTAGTTTATCACTAACGTTTGGCACTCTTACTACTGTTATGGGCTGTAACTCTTCAGGTTTGACTTTAATTTTACTTAGTAACTCTTTATTATCTCTTATAATATCTCTTAGTGCAGCGTAATCGTAGGGAGCATGAGCTGGTACGCTCATAACTATGCCGGTTGCCATATCAGGATCAACAAAGGGTGCTGGTAGTATTGGTATTCTCCAGCCTGTAGCTGGATTTCTAACTCTAAGGCCAACTAGTCTTTCTCCTTTAAATTCTTCAATAACCTTAACCTTTCTTAACTGGTTTTCCAGTTTCACTATGGCCTCTTTACTAACTATCCAAGGTTTACCATTGACCTCAGCTTTAACGTATACTGCGTCAGGGTTAACCCAGACGTTAACAGCACCGAATATAGTCTCGGGTCTCAGTGTTGCCGCTGGGAGAATAGTACCGTCATCAAGTGTGAAAAATAGTAGTATAAACTCGCCTATCTCAGGTTCCACATCCCCTTTAGTATCATGCATACTGACTGGGGTGCCTACAATGGGATCCCAACCAACGGGGTGTGTTCCTTGGGTTATGTATCCTTTTTCGTAAAGCTTCTGGAACTGCCATCGTATAAACTGGTTGAACATCGGGTCTATTGTTGTGAATTCTCTTCTCCAGTCGATAGCATAACCCATAATTCTCATAGCTTCCTTTAAGTCTTCATGGAAATATCTAACCATGAATAATGGGTCTTTCATTTTCTCGGTAACTTCTTCAGGTATCTCATAAACCTCTCTAAACAGCTTTAGAGTCTTTGGTTCACCCTCCTTAACAGCATCTGCCATTGCAAGAATCGGTGTACCAGTATAATGGAAGCCCATAGGGAATAGTACATTGTATCCTTCTAGTCTCTTAAACCTGACATAAATATCTGTTAACGTGTATGTTCTTGCATGCCCTAAATGCATTCTACCATTCGGGTACGGGAACGCTGCTGTTACAAAGAACTTAGGTTTGTTGGCAGGATTTGATTCATAAACTCTATGTTTCTCCCACTTAGAAAGCCACTTAGAGGCTATATTATTAAGCCAGTTAATATAGGACTTAATGTCCTTGAATTCTTCAACAATAGGCAGCACCAATACACCTCTTAACTACGCTTTTCCTTATAAATCTATCTAGAGGAGAGGAGCCTACCTAGCTAAAAATTATTCCTTTTACATTCAAGGTGAATGCATAACCCTATATCATAACTAGTATTTTACCTTAGAAATGTTGGTGTCGGTATTATTGTCGAGAAAATCGTTCTCGCTATATACTCCGTCGCATACATAGCTATTCCACTAGTCATTAACATAGCGCTGGCTGGTATCCAGGCGGTTTCATAAAGTCCTCCCTGGGCAACCTTTATTGCTAATGCATTGATTATTGCCATAGCCATTATGAATACAAATGTTATTGGTTCAACTATGTAGAGAGGTATAGATTGGAAAGGTAATGGTATGTATGTTACACTGGTTCCCATGGCTAAGAACATTTCATTAAACATTCCCAGAAGTTTAATCATAAACATTAGTATTGAGACTAATATCACATGGAGTATATAAACCGTGGCTTCAAAAGCTTTTGTTGCTTGATCCCTTTGTTTTCTAATATCTATAATTCTCATACAAGTCTCACTTAGAACAGCACCAATACGTGCAGCATTACCTCCAGCTTCAAGAGTATCATAGAATATGTTTATGGATTTCCTTACAAGCTCGCTGAAGCTTTCACAGATAAAATAGTACCATGCAACTTTTGGCATAACACTATTCTTCAGTCTAGCATACAAACGATGAATACACGTCATTAACCTACCATATTCACCTCTACCTATAGACTGTATAGCCTTTTGGTAGTTTGGTACAACACTGAATGTTAGACCGAAGCTTCTAATGAATATGGGGAAGAAGTTATCAATATTTTTGATATATCTCTCTACAGCCTTTGCTACTATTCCTGGTATAAGCATTATACAGGCTATTGTAAGCATAACCAAGCTGTAGTTTAGAGTATTAATGTATATTGTCATTCCTACAATTAAACATAATAGTATTGATATAATGGATACTCTCTTATATAGCTTGTATATTTTTGGTTTTATAGGCAGTTTATGGGAAAGTCTATCTCTCGGTAAAATACGGTAAAGAACATATGTTAATACAGTCAACGAAGCAATAACAGCAATATATGTTGCAACTAGTATCTGTATACTGCCACCCATAAGCATCATGAATATTAGCATAGTTATAGCCATAAATGTAGCGCTTGAGATACTACTTGAGTATATACCTAGTAGGAGCTTTGATGTCTCGATAAGTCTAGAGTATTGGGCTTGGAACTCAGCAAGTAAAGCTCTACGCTCTACTTCAAGAAATCTCTCCGGATCCTCACCTATGGCTAGTAATTCACCTAACCTTATAAGGAAGTCTCTAAATACCTTATTTCTAATGCTTGGTATGGTGTATTTTATGGCTCTTACGAATCCATATCCCCATCTTGTGGCCAGGCTCGCTATTCTCCTTAGTACTCTATCATATTCTCCGTAACCGCCCGCTATGCATTCTAGCTCAAATAACCTCTTTCTAGGAGGCTTACCTGTAGCAACACCATACATGTGGATAACAAGGAATAGTAATGACTCATCAATAGTTGATATTATTGCCTTTTTCTTTAAAAAGCGTAAGACATAGAATAAAGTAACTAAGAATAGGGGTAGTGCTGAGAGAATTTTAAAGTCGACTGGTGCGAGGAGTAATATTAGCGTTGAAGGCACTACCGCTAATGTTAATGAAATGACTGTATGTTTTCTACTCAAAGTACCTTACCTCTCTCGATATCTTTCATTGCCTCCTCTAATCCCTCTAGAATGGCTTGTTGAGTTTCTTCTTTTCCTCGACCTCTAGCCTTTTCTTCAGTCTTATGGAAGACGTAGACTATTGTTTCGAACACTTTATAGTAGTCGGTAATGTTCTTCTCTACGAGTAACTCAAGTATTTGTGTTCTTAATTCAAGCTCTTGATATATGAGTTTCATACTACGTCTTGGTATGCCCCTCTTTACGCCTATCTTTTCCTCTAGTAGGTAGCTTGCCCCCCTACCACGGAACATGAATACGTCTCTTGACGGATCCCATATGAAAACTGGAAGGTAAATTATAGTATCCCTGGTGGCATCATAACCCATAATCTCATTTACGCTTAGGGCTCTACGCATCATAACTCCTTCTCGATAAACAGCACTATGAATGCTGACGAAGTTTAGATTATCAAGCTGCGTCTTTGGCACACTTATAGGTGGTGATGTGATACGCTGTACAAGTCTCTCAACGCTACCTGCGTGGAATGTTGCTAAAACAGGATGCCCAGTATTATGTAGAGCTATTGGTATCACTCCACCTATAAAGAGCTCAGTTTCTGGGACAGAAACATCATATACATAACCTTCATACTTCTTTTTCTCTACCTTTTTCACTTCTAGAACTAGTAAGTCACTGGCTAGTAGGGTTTTGTATTTTATCAGTACCGATTGATCCTTAGGATCGAGTTGACTCATAGACTTATATAGATACTCTATTACTTTTGATATCTGGTTCTCAGTAGCCAATTTAATGTCTTTAGTAATGTATTTATTAATTATGGTCCTTATGCTGCTGGGTAGCTTTCTCACAATTTTATACTTCAGCATTATTTCCGCTAATGGTTTCAATGGTAGCTTTCTAGCCTGCCGTCTATCAGCATTCTCTTCTACAATAATGGTGTATACTGATTTTTCTTTTCCAAAGGTTCTTCCCACGCTGACATTTAGTCCCAGAAGTTTTGAATACCAAATAATTTTTGAAGCTAAGAATTCATCCTTAATGGTAATTGTTATAGTGCTCTTACCCTTTAGCTTAGACTTAAGTTCTTCTATGTACTCTTTTATTGAAGTATTAAACTCTCCGAAAGAATCCGTTAAGCCTAAAAGTTCTTTAGAGGTGAAGCTTACTAAAAGATCTCCTTTACCTAATTCAGATATATATTTCGGTTTAACTTCCAGAGTCTCCTCATCTAATACAAATACACTATGCGAGCCTGTGGCTCTGACTATACCAGAATCGCCATACTCTATTTCATATATCTCATTAGCTTTATGTCTCAAAACATACTTTATAGGGGACCATACTACTTTACCTACTTTGTTTAGAGACAATACCTCATAATCTTTAATCATTTTTGGAGTATTTTCTTCCCCTTCCATATAATATTGGTCGACAAATTCACCTATCTTGATAAGTTCCATTTTGCCACTCTTAATGTTACGGATTAGAATCGGTGTATCATAGGATACACTTTGCATTGCCTGAAAGGCCGTATTACCTTCGGCTCCTCTAATCTCACCGACTATTATGTAGTTAGGTCTTTGTCGTAGCGCAGCTTTTAGTAAATCAAACATTGTTATACTTGACTCTGCACTTCCAGTATCTCTAGTTAACTCTCTTACCCAGTTTGAATGAGGAACTTGAACTTCTGCTGTGTCCTCTATTGATACTATTTTTGCTGTAGGTTTAATGAAAGCTATTATAGCGTTAAGGAATGTAGTCTTACCGGATGCAGTCTCACCTGCAATAAACCCGCTCATTCCTTCAAGTAGTAGTATCCAGTAGTAGGCGGCAATACGTGCATCCACAGTACCCCATTTGATAAGTTGAATTATAGATATGGGTTTCTTAGAGAACCTTCTAATAGTAAAGTTACTTCCTCTCAGGCTTACATCAGTACCAAAAACTATGTTTATACGGCTACCGTCAGGTAATGTAGCGTCAACTATCGGTCTGGCATGGCTAACAGGTTTACTTATTCGTTCGCTTAACTCAATAACGAATTCATCAAGTTCTTCTTCAGTTTTGAATTCTATATTAGTTTCTAAAGGGCCAAAGATTTTATGGACTATATGTATTGGTCCAACACCATCACATGATATGTCTTCTAGGAAGCTGTCTCTGACAAAAGGCTCTAGAATTCCAAGTCCTATCTTATCCTTAATCATGTGATACTTCAGATACTCAAAGTCAACAACATTAACGGGAATTCTCTTAGTTTTCATTGGATTTATTCTCTTATAGTTTACTTTCCATGAAACACGCTGGGTAACTTTATCTAAGAGCTTTAGTAGAACTTGCTTCTTTTCCTCAGGGGTCCTCGGGATATCCTTTTCAGTTATGTATTCTGCCATCTTTAATTCTGCAAGTTCCACCAATGTTTTATCGGGGGCAGGCGGCTCAATAACAACGTACTTTCTATATCCGGTTTTCGTTCCGCCTGGAGGCATGTATACATGGATGAATATACCGTTGCCTAGGGAATACATAACGTTAACATTAGCCTTTTTCTTATACTCATCTGGTATTTTACCCTCAAAGTAGTCTGGAGGTCTACCTAAAAGTCTGGTAATTTGATTAACATATTCAGCTAGATAGCGATATCTCCTCATTTCCGCTTGTAGCTTTTCAAAACCTACAGATTTAACTAGAAGAGCTTGCATGGCACACATAATCTCACGCCTTAGCTAACGCTAATGGCACGACCTTTATACCGAAAGCAGGGTCAACATCAAAAGCTATTGTAGAGTCAGGTGCCTCTACGGCTCCTTTCAATTTGACAACACGTAAAACTTTGATTAGCTTTCCTGCTACTTCTGCGAAATCTAACTTAAAGTAGCTATCACATACAGCTCTAAGTCTAATCATTATTCTCTCTGAGAGGACGTGAGGGTGAATAGTTAAGATTATAAGTTTACCTTCACTCACCATAGTTCGTGCACGGGTTAAATAGTCAAGTACAATACTTTCCTTAGCATATACAGCTAGTACACTAAATGAATCAACTACAAAGACATCATATTCGTCCTTCGTCTTTATCATAAAGTTGCCTAGTATCTCGAGTAATTTCTTAGCAGCCTTACTTGCCCATCTAACACCTTCCATGTGTACGGGGTAGATTCTCAAAAGACCCTTTAAGAATTCATCGCTAACATCTAGGCTCACCTTTTTAGCATGGTATACGAATTCTCTAACTCCAGACTCTGTAGTTAAATATGTAACCTTCAGACCCTCCTTAACAGCACCATAAACTATCTGCTGGGCTAGAATGCTCTTCCCACTACCATGGTCTCCCTCTATGACCATCAAATTAGGTATGGGTATTCCTCCTCCTAGCCTCATATCTAACTCTTCGTTACCTAATGATAATACCATTTCACGGTAAGGTGTAAGCATAAGGATCCCTCTATATTACGAGGACATATTCACATGAGGCACCAGTGCAATGAACATATGTGATTTCTACTTTACCTGGATCAGGAGATGAGGACAATGTAATAACAATCTTAGCTATACATTTAGGTGGAAGTCCTACAGGAGTCGAAGAAGTGTATTCTACTGTGCCACCTGGGTACACTATGGCATATACTATGATATCTCTTGTTACTTCGATTTGTGTAATACCGGCACTTTTATACTTGACTATAACTTCGTCGTTATCACCCATTATAATTACATGTGACCCATAATTTTCTATATCCATGTATATACTGTTGGATGTCGAATCAAATGTTGCATTTACTATACGCAGTAATGCACTCAGTTTAGTGTTTAGGATAGTATTACTATCTTTTGATGTGATAGTTACTGTTTTAGCTACATCTACCAAGATATTTATGAATGAGTACATAACAATTAGTGTTAAGAAGAGGAATATAACATTAGCATATGCTGAAGCAACACCTTTAGCCACATATTTACGTGCCATATGTAAACACCTCCTCAACACTCATACCATTAGGTAAAACTATTTTGACGTAACATGGGTTTGTTAGTGTAGTACTATTGAAGATGTTAATTGAGATTATTTCTTGCACATCAAGGATGTTATTAGCTGTATCATACTCTGTATAATTCCATGTTCCTGGTATTGCAGGAGAAGAATACTCATGTAATGTTGCTTTTCCGTATTCTCCAAAGACGATCGTGAATTTTCTTACATCGTACACTGGAACTTTGCCAACATTCTTTATGTATACTTTGAAACAGCCTTCGCTATCATCATATGTAATATAGGCTATTACTACTTCTGTCTTTGCTGTTTCGACAACGTCCTTCGTTTTCACATCAACAGATTGCTTCATCTCGATCATTTTAGCTGTAATTGTAGAAGCGAAAATCGAAGCACACACTATTACCGCGACTAAGAGGATTGCTTCAGCAGCAACAGTGGCGAAACCCATTATTTATCACCCTGGAGTTCTGAATCGACAATCTCTAAGAGTTCGTCAACATCAGCTTTGTTCTCATTATCTTCCCCCATGCTGTTTAAGTCTTCTTTCAGATTCCTAGCTATTCTTGAGAGAACAAGAGCTGTAGCTACCTGGCTTTTTACATCTAACCCTTCCTTTCTTAACTTTTCAACAGTTTCAATAATCTTTAATAGTATACTGGCATCCTCACGGTCAATAACTCCTAGCTCGGTATAGTGCTCTATTACTTTACATAATTTATCATGACCATACTTTAATATAGCATCATAGGACCATCTTATGAGCTTATTTAATTTATCTAATGGAACGGTTTTTCTTTCATTTTCCTTTTTAGACTCAATAGGCTGTTTAACCATATTATTCAGTGGTGGAGTTTGTGCATGCTGCATTTCTAGGGCGGTTTGTATAGAAGATATTGCTTTAGCTTGTTTACCCATTTGCATAATATTCTTGGCTTCTTCACTAAACATTAGCTCTGAATATTTTCTAAGTAGATTGAATGGGTTACTTACTTCAGCAATTGCCGCTCTTAAGTCGACAAGTGTGGCCTTGATAGTGTCAATTGACGCTTTAACGTAGTTTTTTATTTTATCAACGTCGGTTTCAAGTTTTTCAAGTCTCTCCTTTATGTCTTGCGGTATAGTTACCTGAATCTTAGTCTCAGCTTTTTCCTCCTCTTCTTTTTCACCCTTAGTTGCTGGTTTTGGTTCAGGTTTTTCTTCTACAGGTTTCTGTGGTAATTGTGCTATAGGTACTTCTTTAGCTATCTTAAGGTACTTCTCTAGCTCTTTTCTCTTATTCTCTTCAGCTGAGCCTATCTTGACCTCTTTAGTATTCTGAACTTGTAACCGAGCTTCTTCAACCTCTTTTTCTTCAAGGAGTGGTGCCTCAGTACTCGTAGCACCTATACTCTTAACTACTCTAGCCAGTACTGGTTGTATTATTAGCTTACACAGTCTACACTGGCATCGCCATAATACGCTATGTACCATTGCATATCCTCAGCTCTACTTTTTCGTGATCAAAAATGACTTAACCTATTAAAGCATGTATTCGTAGCTGGCGACTACAGATGTAATAGCAGGGATTAAGTGGAATAGACAATAAGGTGGTATTGGATTAGCGGTCTAAATTTCTCTAAATCGTTTTACTTCATCTAGTCAAAAAGAGTGCTGTAGGGTGTCGATAATATATTAGGCAAACTATTATCATCTAGCGTTTTCGTAGGTAAGAAATAATACTATCTATTCCTGCGAGGAAGATATGAAAGCCTATAAAGAGTATAATAAACCCAAAAGCCATGAATACATAGTCTAGTAAACCACCATAGGCTTTAAAATTAGCATTCAAAACTAAAAATACTCCACCCAAACTAGCAAATAAACCAGCAAAAGTCAGTAAAGCTAGAGCTATTAGACCTTTATTCACATTCAAGTACGGCATTAAGATTCCCCATTAATTTATGGATAAAAAAGAAAGAAAAAATATTTATTTTATTTATTTTCCTCTTGAGGTTTAGCCTAAATCTAATACTCCTTGATCTATGCTTGGTGGCATTGATCTCTCTACAGTTAACGGTGCTCCCTCAGGTGGCTTAATTTCAACCTTGAAGACTTCGTAACCTCCTAGCTTATAGGCGCTTGCTGTTATATCTATTAGTGTTATCGCCTTCTCTCCAAACTCTAGTGTACTATCTTTGCTTGTATAGCTTTGTAAGCTATTTATCCATAGTACTACTGCATAAATATCAGGTGTACTACCG
>Ga0180302_10001361_pt1 | contig 11560 bp, 11 predicted proteins | sample GuaBasSediGuay17_FD_121794 | JGI IMG/M metagenome (GOLD analysis project Ga0180302, IMG submission 121794) | Subseafloor sediment microbial communities from Guaymas Basin, Gulf of California, Mexico - Guay17, Core 4571-4, 12-15 cm | ecosystem: Environmental > Aquatic > Marine > Hydrothermal... | reverse complement strand
TAGTAAGTGAACAACAAAACCAAAAACGTATTTAAGCTATATTTCTTCAAAGACCGATGTGTGGGCGATGAGGTGTGAACCGCATTTGAAATGCACATTAAAGTGCGCATTGGATATTTCATGCTTCGAAATGAATGTTTACATCGAATTACTGAAAAACTCTCCCATTGGAGTAGACGAGCTTGCTGAGATCTTAGACAAGGATAAAAGTACTGTATATAAGGCACTTCAAAATCTTCTCGAGAAGGGTTACGTCACCAGGGATTGTAGGATATTGCGAGGCGGTGGGTACAAGTATCTCTATAAACCAGTACCATTTGGTGAATTTAAAAAGAAGGTTTTGAAAAATATTGAAGAGTGGTTGAGCCAGCTGACGAAATACCTTGAGGAGCTTGAGGAAATGAGTAGGACAAAATTACTCGAGGTACTAGAGAGCGAGAAAGTATAATCAGTAGGAGTGTGAAATGTTGAGGTTATTAAGGGTTGATCTGACAAAGAATTCGGTTGACCTAGCTGATGTTGACTTCGATGAACTCATCGGCGGGAAGGGCGTGGCAACTAAACTCCTATTTGAAACACCCAGAGGTGTAGACCCGTTATCTCCAGAGAACGCAATAATCTTTGGTATCGGTCCACTGAGTGGAATTAGGTTATCCGGCTCATCAAGAATGACTTGCGTTTTCAAGTCACCGCTTACACTTGGTTATGGAGAATCACAATGTGGGGGATTCATCGCTCATGAAATGAAAAAATCCGGTATAGATATCGTTTACATTAAAGGCAAAGCTAAGAAACCGGTTTACTTGCTAATTGAAGACGGAAAAGCTGAAATAAAGGATGCAGCCCATCTTTGGGGGAAAGATTGCTACCAAACCGAGGAAATCCTAAGGAGGGATGAGGGAGGAGAAGTCCTTTCCATTGGACCTGCGGGTGAGAACTTAGTTAGATATGCGTGTATAACTCATAGAAGGGGGAGGCAATTTGGTAGATGTGGTGCAGGGGCGGTAATGGGATCAAAAAAACTAAAGGCAGTTGTTGTGAAGGGAAGTGGAGATATATTTGATAGTCCTGAGTTGGAGAAATTTAGGGAGTGGCTTAGGGAAAACGTCTTACCGAAATTGGAGGGAATGAGAGAGTTTGGAACTCCGGTTATGTTAGCACTAACAAATAGGATGGGAGTTCTACCGACGAAGTATTGGAGCGAGACAAGTTTTGCGGGATGGGAAAAAATAGATGCCGAGAAAATACAAAAGTACGTAAGGAGAAAATCAAGTTGTTATGCCTGTGCAGTTGCATGCGGGAAAATCGTTGAAATTGATGGCTTAACGGTTGAAGGACCCGAGTATGAGACTTTATTCTCCTTCGGGCCACTTTGTGCCAACGACGATCTTAAGACAATTGTTAAGGCAAATGATCTCTGCGATCGACTTGGTTTGGATACTATAAGTACTGGAAACGTCGTTGCATTTTACATGGCTCACTTGGATGACTTCGATTCGAGCAAAATTCCTGAGCTTATTGAAAAAATTGCTTATAGAAAGGATGAGGGAAATATTCTTGCCGAAGGCGTTTATCGAGCAGCGAAATCACTCCAAAGCCTGGTAGAACCCGTGCATGTGAGGGGTCTTGAGCCACCGGGATATGATCCTAGGGGTCTTTACGGTATGGCGCTGGGTTACTTAACATCTCAAAGAGGAGCTTGCCACATGAGAAATTGTGCTTACCGCCCAAATCTCACCGGAGTTGTAGATAGAACTTCTTCAAGAGGACAGGCTGAAATGGTCAAGGATTTGGATGACTTTTATTGTGTTGTGGATTCACTTGTTTTATGCAGATTCCTTTGCCTACCAGTTATTGGAATGTATTGGGAAGATATCTCAAAACTAATCAAAATTGTTACGGGAAGGGAAATTGAAGTATCTAAACTGAAGGAAATCGGGGCCAGAATCTGGAAAATGACTTGGGAGTTTAACAAAAGAGAGGGTTGCGAGGCGAGATTTCCAAGGACATTCTTTAAACCAGTTGTTCATGAAGATAGAACTTTCCAGTTAAAGGAGGAAGATTTCAACGAAATGGTTAAGAAATACTTTGAACTTAGGGGCATTCAGTAAACTGCTAATCTAAAACTAGTTCAATCCAAAAGTTTTTATTTTGATTTTCTTTCTTGAGTTTGCAATGAAAGCTATAATAATGGCTGGAGGTTATGCTACAAGGCTGTGGCCGGTTACGAAAACCAAAGCGAAACCCCTACTCCCCATCGGAAAAAAGAAGATTATAGATCTAATTTATGAAAAAATATCCAATTACGATTTTGATATTGTGTTGTCCACAAACAAGAGATTTGAAGAGGACTTCAAGAGATGGTCGGAGGGTAAGGATGTAAAAGTTGTCGTCGAAAATACAAGGAGGGAAGAAGAAAAACTGGGTGCTGTTAAGGCGCTCACTCAAATCGTTAAAAAGATTGATGAAGATTTTCTCGTAATTGCAGGAGACAACATCTTCTCTTTCGAACTAAAACCACTTTTCGAGTTATTTGAACGTGAAAGGGTTCCAGTCACGGCTCTTTATGACATAGGGGATCTAGAAATGGCGAAGAGGTATGGCGTTGCCGAACTTGAAGGTAACAGAGTTGTCAATTTTCATGAAAAACCTGAAAAACCATCAACAACGCTAATAGGCATTGCAATTTACATGTTTCCAAGCGACGTTAAGGATATTTTAGTTAGATACGTTTCAGATAAGGAAAGGAGTGACAATCTCGGCGATTTCTTGGGATACCTCTGCCGAAGAGAAAACGTTTTGGGCCAAATTTTCTCTGGAAACTGGTACGATGTTGGTACTCCCGATTCGTACATAGAGGCGTTCAAATCCTTTACAGAACATTGGGTCGCCAGTTCAGTTGAAATAACGAGGCCCGCAAAGATAATTGAGCCTGTGGTAATTGAAAAGGGAGTTAAAATAAAGGGAAGATCGATTGTAGGCCCCTATGCTTACATTGGTGCGGGTTGTGAGATCGATTCTTCCGATGTTAGTGAGAGCGTGATCTTTCCGGGAACAATACTTAAGAGAACGAGACTCTGGAGAAGCATAGTCGATGATGAATGCGAGATAAGGAACATAGAGCTTAGCGGATCAATAATAGGGGGGCACGCAAAGATTCAGAGAGGATGAGAATAGCAATCCTGGATGGATACGTCGACGAACCATCTTGTCTTGGTGTTCCGCCCTACATAGCGCCTTACCCGAGGTACGTATTTGGAATGTTGAAAGAATTTGGGATAGATCCACTGTATCTAACGATAGACGAATTTAGGGGACAGCCGAAGTTGAAGGACGAACTTAAGGATTTCGATCTTGTAATAATTATCGCGGGAATAGCTGTTCCGGGCAAGTACTTGGGAGGTAAACCGCTGGGTAAAAAGGAACTTTACAAAATGAATATTGCAAAAAGAAATATCCTCGTCGGTCCAATTGTTCTGGAATTGTCGAAAAAGGAAATTATGCAACTGGAGGATTGTTCAATATCTGTTTTAAATTATCCGTTTGAGAGACCTCTTTACCAGTCGCTGTGTGAAAAGTTGGGCGAAATTAAGTTCGACTTGGACAATTTTGCTGTTAAAGGCGCTGAAGTTGTGAAATCACATCCAAATTATCCGAATGTTATTTGTGAGATTGAGACCTATAGAGGATGTTATTGGGGTAAATGCTCATTCTGCATCGAGCGAGTTCACAAACTTTGGATAAGAAGTGAAAGAAAAGTTATAGCAGAAATTAAGGCCCTGTACGATCAGGGAGTCAGGTACTTTAGACTCGGCCGGCAGACCGACTTCTTTACGTATCTAGCGGATTTCAAATACGATGTTCCGAAGCCAAATCCAGAAAGGATGAAGAAATTTCACAAGGGAATTTGGAAAGTTTGTCCAAAAATTAAAACATTACATTTAGATAACGTTAATCCTAAAACTTTGGCTGAATATCCCAGCGAATCCAGGGAAATAGTTAAGATCATCGTAACCTACCAATCTCCTGGCAATGTGGCGGCTATGGGACTTGAAACTGCAGATAAATTTGTTATAAGAAAAAATACCTTATGTTCGACTCCAGAAGAAGTTCTGAGTGCTATAAAACTGATCAATGAATACGGTAGGGCTGTGGGATACAATGGACTGCCGTACTTTCTTCCGGGAATAAACTTTGTTGTAGGTTTAATGGGTGAAAGAAAGGAAACTTTTGAGGAAAATTTGGAGTTTCTCAATAAAATTCTGGAAAATAAGTTATTTCTGAGAAGAATAAACATAAGGCAAGTAAAGGTATTCCCAGGCACCCCGATGGAAAGCGTGGGTTATAGAATATTGAGGAAACACAAGAGGTACTTTAGGATATTTAAGAAAATCGTGAGGGAGAAAGTTGATAACGTAATGCTTAGAAGAATCATTCCTAAATTCAGGAAGCTTTCGGATCTTAGAATTGAAATTGAAGGTGAAAAGGTGAGTTATGCAAGACAACTTGCAACCTACCCAATCCTCGTTGGTGTGGTTGGTAAACATCGGAAAAATGAGTTCGTAGAGGCAAGAGTTGTTGGCTATGGATATAGAAGCATAACCGGAGTGAGAGTACCTCTAGATCCAAATAAAGCTAGTTTAGTTGAACTTAGAGAGTTGTTCGGGGATAAATCAGCAGAAATAATTGCTTCCAGACCGTTCAAGAACTTATTGGAAGTGGAACGAATAGTTGGAAACATTGCCAAGTTTATTTTTGATTTTTCAAATATTGAAAAATTATATTGAATGGTATATGGAATACCTCACTAAGGATATGATTAAAATGTAAATAAAAAAAATTTAAAATGGAAAAAGCTTTAAGCGCGTTGAACTTTGGAATTTTTGGTGATTGAATGAATATCTTTGACAATCTTTTAAGCTCTACAAGCATTTTTAAAAACAGAGAGGTTTTACAACATAGCTACACTCCAGAAAGATTACCCCACAGGGAGGAACAAATTAATCAACTAGCAATGCTTCTTTCTCCGGTTCTTAGGGATGACACTCCGTCCAATATCTTTATCTATGGGAAAACAGGTACAGGAAAGACTGCCACAGTTAAATTTGTTGGTAAACAACTCGAAGAGGCAAGTAAGAAGTTTGATTCGGACATTCTGGTTCATTATATAAATTGTGAGATTATAGACACCGCGTACAGGGTTTTGGCAAGTATTGCTAGGAAATTAGGAAAAAACGTTCCAATGACCGGTTGGCCAACAGATCAGGTGTATGAGTTGGTTAAAAGAGCCATAAATGAAAGTGGAGCCAGGATGATAATTGTGCTTGATGAGATAGATAAATTAGCTAAGAAGGCTGAGGAAGCTCTTTATACATTAACTAGAATAAATTCTGATCTAATGAAATCGAAGATAAGCCTAATAGGCATCTCGAACAATTTGAAGTTCAAAAGCTTTCTTGATGCAAGAATACTCAGCTCTCTTAGCGAAGAAGAAATCGTTTTTCCACCTTACAATGCTGAACAACTGGAAGATATTCTGAGGCAGAGAGCCGAACTAGCTTTCAATCGAGGCATTCTTGAAAGAGGTGTAATTGAATTGTGTGCAGCTATAGCTGCGCAAGAACACGGCGATGCAAGAAAAGCATTAGACCTGCTAAGGGTGAGTGCAGAAATTGCCGAGAGGGAGAAAGATTCTAGAGTGAGGGTTGAACACGTTAAAAAGGCTGTAAAGAAGATCGAAACGGATTACATGGTGGAAACCATCAGAACTTTACCCATTCACAGTAAGATCTTGCTTTACGGTATGACTCTCTTATCTGAAGCTGCAGATAAGTTTACTACGGGAGAGGTTTATTGCATCTATAAGAAGCTCTGTGGGAAAGTGGGGTTGGATGCATTAACTCAGCGGAGAATAAGTGATTTAATTTCTGAGCTAGACATGCTGGGAATCGTCAATTCTGTGATTATATCGAAGGGAAGATACGGGAGAACAAGAGAAATGAAAATCGAATCGGATATAACTTCGTTAAAGAAGGCCCTTAGTGAGGATTATAGACTCCAGATGTTGAAGAGGTACGATAGCGATTTAAAAAAGCTTGCAAGGCTGAAAATTTTCGAGGGGTAAAGTTTTTAATGGGTATAAAGCAAGAATTTCTTGCCCGTCAGCCATGCGCTCCCTGATAGAATGATGGGGGTTCCACGAGGCGGGCAACATCAAATTCCGTAAAATTCAATTTTTTTGAATTCCCTAAGAAATCCAACCGGAATCTTCTCGTTCCTAGCTCTATTCTTAAGAAACTTGTCATTTGTAATAATAGCACAGTTGTACTTTTTGGCGAGATGCAATATCTCATCATCGGCTCTCAGTCCTTCGCCAATTATTTTGAAATTTGATTTGTCTATGAATTTCAGGGCGAAAATTGCCGCCAATTTATCCTTACCTGCTGATTTTCTTTTTATTTCATGCAATTCTTCAATAACCGATCTTGGGATTAAGATCTCTTTGATCCCAACGTTCTTGATCTCCTCGATAATATCTACTTTCTTCAAAAATATAGACATCAAAACATTAGTATCGAGAACGACGCAATTTATTGGATCACCCCTGCACCAATTAATCGCCATCTTGATCCAACTCTTCGACTTATAGCAACTCTCCAATCTTTTTCGGCGCAAACAGGTCTCTTGAGCTTTACATCTATGACATCATTTCGAGCGGAAGTTACAACTCCCAGTGTTATTGCAGTACCAACGGCAAGCATAAGTGGCTCGTTCATCTTGATTTTTTCAACTTCAACTTCCTCCTCAATTCCTACAACTCTTTCAAGGAGTTTTACGTCCATGGTAAAATCCATTAGCGTATCTGGCAACTCATTGGGGTATCCAAGCACGTTCCCAACCAAGGCGTCACTTTTTGTTAGAACTGGGTCGAGTTTTGTTGCGACACCAATGAGGCCTCCAGGAGTGGCCTCTTCAACGAATCTACCCGAGGCCATTATACTTTGAACTTCGGTGATTATTGGATTCCACTTATTTGTTTTGTCCTTTAAACCCGGTTTTATTTCAATTTCATCTCCAACTCTTATTTTACCTTTGGATAAACTACCACCAACAACTCCTCCAAGTAGTTTTCTTGGTGGTGTGCCGGGTTTATTGACATCAAAGCTCCTTGCAATGTGCATAAGGGGCGAGGATTTTAAATCCCTTTTGGGAGTTGGGATACTCTCTTCTATTGCCTCAATTAACGCATCCATATTTACTTTTTGCTGAGCTGAAACTGGTATGATTGGAGCATCCTCGGCAATTGTACCACTCACAAATTCTCTTATTTCATTGTAATTTTCTACAACTCTTTCTTTGCTTACTATGTCTATTTTGTTTTGTGCGATCACTATTTTGTCAACTCCAATAATCTCCAGGGCCATAAAATGTTCCTTTGTTTGGGGTCTGGGGCATTTCTCGTTAGCGGCAATAACTAAAATTGCTCCATCCATGATTGCTGCGCCACTAAGCATCGTTGCCATCAGCATCTCGTGGCCTGGGCTATCTACAAAGCTAACAGTTCTTAGGATTTCCGTTTCAATTCCGTGAACCGGACATAACTCTTCAACGGTGTAGGCTTGGGGAGGCTCGCATTCCGGGCATTTCCTAAATGTTGTATCTGCATATCCCAGCTTTATCGAAATTCCCCTTTTTATTTCTTCGCTGTGTCTATCTGTCCAAATTCCGCTTAGTGCTGCTACTAATGTCGTCTTTCCGTGATCAACGTGACCAACAAGACCAATATTAACTTCAGGGAGTGGTGCTGGTGAACTCATGAATCTAGCTTTTCACGAATGTATTTAAACTTCACCGCCCATTCTCTTTATGATTCTCGAGTCCCTTCGCAGGACGGGGGTGGATTTTTTCGTTATGTATGCCACGAGTGCCAACCCAGACCTTTTTTACGTTTCTAGGATTAAACTCTATGATCCAGCAATTTATCTTGTTGGAACGGATGGAACTGAGCTTCTAGTAGTTCCAAAAATCGAGAAAAGGAGAGTTGGACTAGCTAGCAGGGTTAAGGAAATAGCATCGTTCGAAGATCTTGGATACAAGGAGAAAGTGAGAGAAGTTGGACCAAAGAAAGCGATCTCAGAAATTCTAGTATCTCTTCTAAAAGAAGGGAGATGCAGGAAAGTCCTATTGCCGGACGATTTTCCCGCCTTTCTTGCTGTAGAGTTATCTAACCATTTTGAAATTAAATTCGGCAATCCAATACGCGAATTGAGGTCGATAAAGACGAAAGCTGAGGTAGAGAAAATAGTTGAGGTATCGAATGCCATTCTTTTAACATTTAATTGGCTTATAAAAAATTTTAAATTCAAAAAGTGCGAAGAAATCAGGAATGCAATAGAATCTAAGTTGCTCTCCATGGGTTACCTAGCTGAAAATACGATATCTTCATCCGGTAAGATCTCTGCAGATCCTCATGAAATCGGGCACGGGGAAGTATTTGATCATGTCCTCGTCGACATATTTCCAAAGAGTCTGAAAACAAATTATTATTCCGACTTTACAAGAACGGTTTTTGTTAAAGATAACAAGGATCTCTTTGAGATGTACGAAGCCGTGGTTGAGGCCCAAAGTAAAGCGATTGGTAAGATAAGAGATGGTGTGGATGGCAGAGATGTTCACGAGACCGTAAAAGCAACTCTTGAGGATTATGGATACAAAACAACATCTGAGGAAGGTTTCCTGCACTCAACAGGTCATGGAATAGGTCTAGAGTTACACGAAGATCCTAGAATTGGAGATCAAAGTGTAACTTTAAAATCCGGTATGATTGTCACCGTTGAACCAGGATTGTACTACAAGGACGTTGGTGGGGTGAGAGTAGAGGACGTGGTGCTTGTAAAAAGGGATTCTTGTGAAGTACTTACAAATTTTCCAAAGTTTATAAGGATATAGGACTTACGTATTCTTTTGGTGCCTGATCTATTGGTTCTAAGTACTTCCTAAGAACTTTAGGAATCTCAATCCGTCCATCTTCGAGTTGAAAATTTTCAATTATTGCTGTAATTGCTCTTGTCGTTGCTATTGCGGTTGAGTTTAAAGTATGAACAAATCCTTTGCTAGGTTTACCTCTCTCCTCGGCGAAACGGATGTTGAGTCTGTAACTTTGCCAGTCAGTACAATTACTGCAAGAAACCATCTCCCTGTACCTGCTCTGTGCTGGCATCCATACCTCTAGATCGTACTTCTTTGCAGCAACCATCCCCAAATCGCCAGTACATATGTTTACGATTCTATAGGGCAATCTAAGGCTTTGCCAAAGTTCTTCAACATTTGATATCAATTTCTCATGCCACTTCCAACTCTCTTCGGGTAAACAGAAAATGAATTGTTCAACTTTGTTGAATTGGTGAACTCTAAATATGCCCTTTGTGTCTTTTCCATGGGCACCGGCTTCCCTTCTAAAACATGGACTTACACCTGCATATAGGATTGGTAACTCGTCTTCTTCAAGAACTTCGTTCATATGCATGGCTGCAATTGGGTGTTCGCTCGTTGCAATTAGGAAGAGATCTTCGTCCTCTATCTTGTATATCATCTCCTCGAAATCGCTAAATGCCGTAACACCTCGATATGCTTTCTCTCTCATCATGTAGGGTGGGTTAACTATCCTGAAACCTCTCTTTTTCAGAAAATCAAGTGCGTATAGTGTCATTGCAAAATCAAGCCACACCAAATCATCAAATAGATAGTAAAATCTTGATCCAGATACTTTTGAAGCTCTATCAGTATCAGCCCAGCCAAAAAGTGTCACGGCATCAGCGTGGGGAATGGGTTTGACATCTATAACGGTGTAGTCCGCTTGGCCACCGGTCATTTCTATAAACTTGTCAACGTCCTCGAAGTAAACTTTGGCCTTCCCCCAGTACCGAACTGGGACATTCTCGCTATCATCTTTGCCTATTGGTACAGATTCATGTATTATGTTTGGAATTGAAAGTAAAACTTTCTCGAGCTCCTCCTCAACTTTCTCTAATTCCTCCTCAGCAACTTTCACTTTTTGGCTAAGTTTCCTCGCCTCCTCTATCAAAGTTTCGTTTTTTTGTGATTTTATTTTTCTTGCAAGTTCGTTTCTGATCCTTCTTAGATTATTTACTTCTTTAAGCTTTTTTCTCCAAGTTTCGTCAAGTTTTATTGCTTTATCTATAACTTTTGTGTCCAACCCCCTTCTTCTTTGAGATTCGTATAGGATGTCGGGATTTTCTCTAAGTGCCTTTACTATGCTCCACATTGAGATTCGAAGAACTTCATTGTTTATAAAAATACGCCTAAAATCATAGAGAAGAATACCAATCCCAATGTCATGCTTGCGAGTTTGTACATTCTTCTAGCTTCTTTCCTATCCGGTTTTCTAGCAAACTTGATCGTCTTTATTAGGAAAAGGGCTAGAGTTGTGGTTGAAAGTATTAGATAAAGCACGTTCATTTTTAATAGTAGATATAAACTCGTAGAAAGGATTAACATAAGCGAAACAGCTAAAACAATTGCCCAAGATGCCCTCTCCATTCCGACAATTAATGGATACATCGGTATTCCAGCAATCCTGTAATCTTCCTCATAATGCATTGAAATGTACCAAATGTGGGAGGGTATCCATAATAAGACGATTCCTGCTAGAATCAATCCAGGAAGCAATGTTTCGCTAGCCGATACCCACCCTGCAAGTGCTGGCATAGACCCAGCGACTCCGCCTAAGATTATTGAGTATGGACTCCTTCTTTTTAGTAGGATCGTATAGATTACGATGTCAAAGAATAAGCCTAGAAAGAGTACAATTGGTAAATATAAATTGACGAAGATCGAAATTAGAATTCCGATAGAAAAAGTTGATGTGCCGAAAAATGCACATTCCTTTTCAGACAGTATTCCTGACGGGAGTGGTCTTCTCTTCGTTCTTTCCATTAGTGAATCGATGTCCTTGTCAAGCCACATATTAAGTGCTGTAGTTCCTGAAATTGCAAGGAAAGTTGAGATAGAGGCATAAATGAACTTTGTATTTAAATCTCCTAATCCGACGAAGTATGAGACGAAGAAAGTAACCATAAGGAGCGTTGTTTGCTTTGGTTTTATCACTTCAAGCAAAGCCCTCAATTTACCTTTTCCCACATAGAATGTACTTCTATGTCTGTTTAAAGCATTTTGGGAGTGATTAAAGCTTATGGAAGGGCTACATCCACAGTTGAATCATCTTGAGTAAAGCTAGATCTTCCATCTTGCCCTCCGATCGAAGATCTATGACCTCAATGAGTCCTAGATCGTCAATCACCCCACCATCTTATTTGTAGCGTGATATTAGTCCATCGACCTCGCCAATCTCAATTATACCATTTTGGTTAGCATCGTATTTGACGTTACTACTGTTGGATATCTGGACAATATTGGTAATCTTTGGAGAGTCCAGTTCTATTGAGTTACCTAACACATCTACTATATCAAATTGATCTAAATTTGAATAAAAGTTCGAACGGCGTTGTTGTATTCCAACGATCATATAGCACTAGCGTTG
>Ga0180302_10001359_pt1 | contig 11563 bp, 9 predicted proteins | sample GuaBasSediGuay17_FD_121794 | JGI IMG/M metagenome (GOLD analysis project Ga0180302, IMG submission 121794) | Subseafloor sediment microbial communities from Guaymas Basin, Gulf of California, Mexico - Guay17, Core 4571-4, 12-15 cm | ecosystem: Environmental > Aquatic > Marine > Hydrothermal... | reverse complement strand
TAAGCAGGGGAAATTTAGGGTTTTAGGGGAAAAGCCGGAGGAGTTCTTAATAAAGATAGAAGAAAAAATTAAAGGACATATTAATGTTAGTCTTCTAACGCTTTCGACATTAGAGCTCTCTTTTACCATAGCTAATATGGCGAAGAGTAAATTAGAATATAGCCTTATATCAAAAGCTAATTTACTCAGAATCGAGAAAAAACGTAAAATAATCAATGCTACCATATCACATTTAGGGAAAAAGAATCCGGTAAGGATCGTTGATAGGAACAGCTTCTTTCATGACCAATATCATGAGTTCTTCCCACATTATGTTGAAGGGTATACTGGGCATATTAGGAAACGACATGTTTTTGCTGTTGGAATGGATATATGCATTAATGATGAGTGGGTTGGTGTTACATTTCCATGGACATTTAAGCTATTTAAGAGACTTTCAATGAAAGATATTAAAGAATTAAAGGAGATTCTCGAAAAATTCCCTGAAAGACCATACTTAGAGACCCCGAGTGTCAGAAAACTATATGATCGCATAATTCAGGTTTCGCCAGATCCAATGTTTAAGGCTTTCGTTTTGAAGCTTTTATACTCGCAAGCGCAATTACAAATTGCATGCTGGTTGCTACGAAAAGCTAATGACACTTTATTGGATCATGTAGACTTTATTTACTAGTTAGTTCTCGTTATAAATGTGTAAAAAAAAGTTACTCTTTGCGAACATATAAAAATATCCGAGAAATTGCTTTAGTCAATTTATATGAGCTAAAGATCATTAGTCTTCAATAATATTTAAACCTAAACATAGAGATATATGTCGGCAGCTTCCTCCTCGCTTTTCTTTCTCTTTATCCTTATCAGCTTCATATCTTCCTCCTCTTCTCTCTGGCTCTCCATGTATTCTTGTATTAACTGGAGAATAAGCGATCTAAGAGCTATCCTTCTTTCCTCGTCTTTGAGCTCTTCTTCCAATACTCTTCTAAGCTCCTTACAAGCATCAACACTTCCTACAGGTCTATATAGTTCAACTAGACGCCAGAACAGAAAGTCTTCAATATCATCAATAAACATATAAGAGCGCCTATTCAGATGCAATGATCCCGTCAGGAAGGATCTCAATGAGATTCCTAATTCATTTAGCAACCAGGAAATAACTTCTCTACTCATATCGTATTCCCTATAGCTAATTCACCCTTAATTTATTTTATATGTAATCGTTAAAATATAAATATTGCTATAGCGAGGATGATGATTTATCGTATTATTCATAATGTTCTAATTCTTCTGGTTTTTTACCTTTCAATAGCTCAATTATTATCCTCTTCATTTTTAGTGCATCTTGCTCAAGGATAGGGGACTCACTTATAATTACTGCTCTAATATCTTGTTCAATGAGAATTTGAGCAAGCGGAATAAACTTAGGTCCAAAACCATCCCCAAATATATGATGTCTTCGCTCGCCTTTCTCAGAGTATTCAATTTTCGAGAAATGTATATGCATTGGATTAAATGCATTCGAACCCAATTCACTCTCCAGTTTTTCGAATATTTTCTCATAATCTTTCCTTTCCTCTAAACATCCATTACACCTAGCGTGCAAATGCGCAAAATCAATCACGGGCATCGAATTCGGAATTGCCTTCACAATCTCAATAATTTCATCTAAGTCTCCTAACTGAGATTTCTTCCCGGTAATTTCAGGGCCTATTTTAGCTTTTATTCCCTTCTTTTTGGCCTCCTCTGCAACAATACTCAAGCTCTCAATAGCTACTTCTAAAGCTTGTCTTGGTTCTCGCCTCCCATAGTAGCCAGGATGAAAAACAACGACGTAGGCTCCTAACCAATCCGCAAGCTCCAGAGCTTTTAATAAACGGGCTTGTGAGGCTTCTATAACTTCCTGTTTTTCGGCTGAAAAATTAATCGCATAAGGTCCGTGCATCGATAAGATCACATTATTCTTTTCCGCTTCCTCGCGAATAATAAGTGCTTGTTCTTTCTTAATATTTATCTGGCGAACTTGTTGAATCTCAAGGGCATTCAATCCCATCTCCCTCAGTGCTTCAGGAACCTTGCTGGTGTCACCTCTGAATCCAATTGGCTTTCCAGCGGGACCAAAGGATATCTTTAATGGTATCTCTTCTATCTTCCTTGGTTTTGGTTTTACTCGTTTTTTCTCAACTTTTTTTCTTGGTTTTCTGCGTTTTTTAGGAGTAGCTTTTCTCGGCATGTCTAAGACCCAGATTTTTTGGTCTCTCTATTATTATAAACCCATTGAAATACATTATATGCATTTCTTACATAGTTTAATGCAAAATTATTTTTATACGTAGATTATCAACCATTTTTGATAAAAATTAAGTAGTTATCCATATTTTTAATGGATTTTCTACATTTATTCCTAGCTCCTTAAATATTGGGTGTAGAAAATGCCTATCTATTGAAAACGCTGTATCTATAAATTCCGCTACTGGTATGACGCATAAAAAATCCCATATATGAATACCACTCTTGATGCTTAATTCGATCGATTTTCGTATGTGTTCTAATTTAACGGGAATTTTTACTATTCTTTTAGACATCAAAATAGCATTAATAACTTTCTCCACATGACTTACTGGTAGCTTTGAGCCCCTAAATCCTAAAACATGGTAGATTTCGCATACTTGATGAAAAGACATATATATCTTGTAGTTTCTTAGCATGTCGCTGATAAATTCTTTAGCTTTCTCATGAGCACTTAGTGCTATTTCATAAGATTTCTCATCTGGAAATTTTTCTTTGATAGGTTTTTTCTGCGCTAAACTCCATATTTCAGTGTCAATAAAAACCCCCAAGAATTACTCACCCATATCATTAAAATCGTACTCTTTGAAATCCTCTGGTCCTCCAATAGGGAAAGATTTTTGAAGTAATTTCAATAGTTCTTCAGTAGCTTTATCGGTCTCCTCAATACCTTCTCTTTCGTAATACTTATCAACTAAATAGCGAATAGCCTCATCATAACTAACTTTTCTCCCAAACTTGATAGTTAGCTCACCAACTATACGTGTTAACATAGCCAATGTTTTTTTCTTTATTTTTATTGTAGTTGACATTTAATATTTCCTCGAATATAAGCCTACAAGGTATACAAAGTATAATAGATATAATATGTATATTTCAATAATAGATACTAAAGAGCGACATTTTAAGGTTTTCTATGAGGAAAATGTGCTAGAGAGCTCCCTCATATATTCTTCTGATTACTCTTCTGATGAATAACAGAAGGAACACGTAAAGACTCGCGCTTATAATGAAAACGACGATGTATAATGTAAGATGAATTTCTGTAATAGGTTGTGACATGTAAAAAGATGATGCTATGATATCCCATAAACCGTGCGCTACAATGACTGGAAGCAATCCTTTGCTTCCTTCAAATGCTAATCCGAGTAGAATGCCCAGTAAACCCGCGGCTAAGATGTAAATCGTAAAGGAAAAAAGACTAGGATATTCCGAGATCCAGACTAAGTGCCAAAGCGCGAAGAGTAAAAAAGATGCTAAGAATATACCTATCCTGTATCCGAATTTCTCAATGAAAACCCGCTGTAATAAACCTCTAAATAGAGCTTCCTCTCCCAAACCCACTACTAGCATTGAAGGCAATCCGATAAGAAATATGACTAGATCAAAATATGTTCTAGCTCCAAATAGGATTAGTAACGCGTATAATGGAGCAAGCGTAGCAGCGAACATCACAATATATATCAATATACCTACGAGGACATCGAGTAATTTTCTTCGGGTTGTAAAACCGTAATTTTGAATAGCTCTGCCACTAAAGAGTATTACTAAGAACGCTAAAATAAATATTAAGACTTTTTCTAGAGGCATCTCGAAAGCATAGATAAAAAAGACGCGGAATAAGCATCCAATTGCTAGAACTATTATGCTCCACACTAATAAATTATCAGATAGATCCTTAACCACTAGGTGTTTTGCTGTAATAATTTTATACAAATAATGGGCATGAAACAGAGACAAAATGGCAAGTATGGGAAGAATAACTATGAATGTTGTCATAGGACTAATCATGAAAGAAACTACTCCGGGGAGAATACCATAGATTAAGATTGATAAAATAAAATGCTTATAGAATAAACGCTCTCCCTCTTGTATCATTTCCCTAGCCTTCAGTAAATTCCATGAAGCGTACTTTAGAGGGGACCTCCATAAATTTTCTCCGTAATCCTCCGAAGATAGATAAGAAGAACCCTATTATAAAGAATACACCTAATGCTATCTCAGAATAAAAGTATATGTCATGAGGAACCCAATTAGTGAATTTCGTTAATCCAAGTAAGATTCCAAATAATATGATAGCCAATGCTTGTAAACCTATACCTCTCCAAAACATTTTGTGAACATTCAGAAAGTTCTTCACGTGGGATCTTATTTCATCGGGGATGCATTTTTCTGGGATTCCTTCTATACCACTTTTACTACGTAATATTATTTCTATTACTTTCTGAACCTTCCTACATAGGGTCTCATCAGCTGTATCGGCTGGCATAAGAAAGACTGATCTTCGCATCATAGTCCAAGCTTCCCCTAGTGTAAATATCGACAATATGAGAACTAGCAGGGGAATAATTATAATATAGTAGATAACTAAGAGTAATAGGATTCCGATTACTATCCCATATATAATAAGATCCAAATCTGAGAAAGTTACAAATTGAAATGCGTATGCCAAGACACTAAGTCTTTTGTATGTAAATCTCATGAACCCCCCCTTATCCTTCAACTTCTCTTTAAGATCACCAGTGACACCATAGATAATTGCGGGTATGTTTGCTTTCATTCTCTTTACGATTGGATAAGGTTCGGCCTCTTCATATTCAATGGTCATCTGTTTACTCAGATAATAGAGCATCTCCCATAGCTCATCAGTAGGGATTTTAAACTCCCTTAGCTTATTCTTTCCGCTTTCATCCTTATATTGAAGAGTAATTATTCTTTTCTTTTCATCAACTTTTATAACGACTCCTTTAATTTCGGGTATTTTTAACTCCCTCCCTATCTTTCATTAATTGTCCTTATGTTCATTTTCGTAATATTCATTATTAATTTATCCATTAGACATTAGTATAAATCTGCCACTTCTGCTCCCTATCCCAATCCGTTTAGCGAGCAAATCCGATACCTCATAGTATCTATCAATAGAATCTTTCTCCATATTTATTGGGAAAACACAGCATAGACTGTTTTATTTAGTCACTATAAAAAGTCCAAGAATTTTTATTCAAGAGAGGAGTTCTATTAATTAATTCATAGACTTATTCCATGGACATTAAGGTTTTTATATATCTAAATCTAACTTACCTATTAATTAATGATAAGACAGTGCAATAACACTTCTAATTTTTCTTGAAAAAATTATCCTTTTCAGTTGCAATGTGTTACCTATCAAGATATCTCCTTTAAAATGATTAGTTGTATTCATGGTTACTCTGATAACTAAGAAAAAAACAAACTTAGATGAAGTCAATTATCATAATTTTTCTTCATACACAATAAATAACTTGACGATGCAGATATAAAAGTTTATACAGAAAGAAAAAATAAGGTAATAATAATAAGTTATCCTTTCTTGCGTCGGTAAAAGTAAATTGCAATTATGCTAGCGATTAATATTATAATCAGACTATAGGAGAGAATTATATGAAGTGGTATGCCTCTTTCTATTTCTATAACCACCTTTATAGTTGCACTATTGCCTGCCTTATCAATAGCTTTAATACTTATAATATGATGTCCAGGAGAAAGATTGCTGATAATATATGAAGAATTCAATCCGATGTTCTTCCAATTTGACTCATCAATTTTTATTTCGAAGTGATCAAGACCCGATCCTAAATCATATGCTTCCCACCTAATTTTGAATGTATTGTTCTTAAATATAGTACCGTTTATTGGCGTGATTATACTTAAAACTGGTGGAACTTCGTCTGCGATTAACCCAACTGATTCATTGAAATCTTGTAAAGCTTTGATATATTCTCCATCTATTCTATTAATGGGTAGTATTTCAGTTCCATAAACATACTTATCGAAAAATTCAGTGAATTCGTATCTTGAGAACTCATTGAGTTCTGATAATAGCTCTTCTGTTGATATTAATTTAGCTGTATCTTCTCTTTCTTCCCAAGAAGTAATGTTGTATTTCCTGTAAAGATAAGACATGAAATCGTTTAGCGTCTTATTATCGTTTTCAATCAATATTTTGTTAATTAAATAAGCAACTAAGCCGCCTTTTACATAGTATGTCCACGCGTTCTCTGTGCCAAAATACACAGGCATGTCGACTAAAGGCATGTCCAGTCCACCCCCTATGATATCACGATGATACCTCTCTAGACTCTCGTTTAATCTAAGCATGGCTTCGTTGTAATCTAGGCGTACTATGCCGTACAAATGTTCGAAGCCTTCTAAAATCCACTTATCAGAATCCTCTTTATCTGGGTCAAATTCTTCGCCTCCGAGATTACGTTCTACATAAATTAATCCACCAATCCATGCATGTCCAATTTCGTGACTTAGTTTTTCGCCTGGCCCATATATAGTTATCATACTTACTCCATATTGTAATCCTAGTTCATCCTCGCTTATAGGCCCCTCTTTTTCACTGAATATAACTACTCGATATTCTTTAACTGGGAAAGCTTGATACGTTGTCCAGTGGCGGTGGAAAAATCTAAAAATATGCACTACAAAATCTTTAATAGTCGATGTAGAAACTGTCTCGTATATTTTATTATCAACCGCAACCGTCACGTTTACTCCGTGTAGCATGTATGTGTATACCTTGAAGTTAATTGTATCATACTGCAAATAATCATCTGGATGAAATGGATATTTACGTTCTTTATACTCCTCCCAAGAAAACCTCGGAGCACCTAGTGCATTTTCGTCTATAGGAGTTATCACCTTAACTGGGGAGCTCAAATCTAGAGTTTCTCCCTCAATATTAATTAATTCGATCGCATACTCATACTCTGTTCCATAATAAACCCAACTGTCGATAAAGCTGCCATAATTAGCTGGGACTATGGCTATCTCACTCCAATGATCTAAGAAAATACGAAATACTCGAACATATACATCAGAAAGATTTTCTGAAATTTGCCAAATTAGCTTTACTTTATAAGGCGAAACTACCGTTGCATTAAAATATGTAATTTTTAGAGCGTTTGATTTGTAGTTTAAGATCTTTAAAAGCGGCGTTCTATCTGCTGAGATGTTCGACTGAATTACGCATAAATTTAATAATAAGTAGATTATTACAAGACTTAAAATGTTGAAATTTCTCCCCATGCCTACCACACAATAAAAGCATTATAAGATAAAACAAATATGTATTCGAATTATACATAAAATAGTGGAAATTTAAACATTGTTTTGGCAATTAATATTATTGTACATTACCCAAGGGATATTCATAAAAATATTTTATTGTCTCTTTCTCTATTCTTGATGAGAAAAGGAACTATTTATTGTGACTAACTATACTCATTTTAATAACTAACATGTAAGTTAAGACTAAGAAGAAAAGTATTAGATCACTAATCTTAAATAGGAAATACCCTAAAAAGAATTAAAAAAGAAAATATCGATCTAAGAAACTAGATAGCCTTTGTAAATCCAACATCTTTAATGGCCAAAGCCGAAGTGACAACGGGAATACCCCATTCAAGCCACCAATGATATACTTGTCTAGTTTCCTTACCTAATCCAATTAAATTCTGTAGCATTCGAGGTACATTATCACTTAACCGAAGTCCCTTAACCGCATGTTTTATTTCTCCATTCTCAACATAGAAAACGCCATCCCGTATAATTGCCGAGAAATCTCCTGTTACGTAATTCTGGAACCTAATATACGTTGCATTACTCACAATTAGCCCCTTACCTATGCTCTCTAGTAATTCCTCCCAACTAGCGTCTCCCGGAAGCACTACTATTTCCCAGGGATGCGGGAAAAGCCAGCCGGCATGTCCAGTGTGCTCAGCATTAAATTTCTTTGCTGTGAACCTATTATGGAGATACGATTTAAGCACACCCTTTTCGATGATGAATAGTTTTCTTGTAGGTACTCCTTCATCATCAAAATTCCTGACATGATAACCATTGGGACTTAGAGGATTATCCTCAATAGTTAGCATCTCTGGAGCAACTTGAGTCCCAAGTTTCTTTATGAAGAATGAAAAGCCCGCATCAACAGCATATGCGGAGGAAGCTCCTCCTACTAGGTTCATTAAAGAGGCTGTAGCATCTATTGTAAAAACTGTATTATATCTTCCAGGGTCTATAGCTTTTATGTTTTCAGATATCTTAGCATCTCGAGCGGCTATTGATGCGACCTCATCAACATTTATATCAGCAATCTTATTTGATGCGACTGATGCGTGACCAGTTGCTTCCTTAGTCATAAATGCTCTTACATCTAAATAAATATTAGATGCAGAAATTCCCTTCTGAAATCCCGCGGAAGTGATTAATACAAAGTTATAAGCATTCGCTAATATTGTTCCAGCAATCTTTTTGGCGCCTTCTTGCAGTCCAGTATTAATCGCAGTCTGCGCTATATCCAGCAATTTCTCCGGAGTCTTCAATAGTGTTTCATCTATCGTCACAGGTAGCTCGGGATACTTACTAGCAGGTTCTGGGAGAGGCGCATAATCTTGTCTTGGAGGGACATTCTTTAAAGCTTCAATGGATTGTTGAGCGATCTTTGGAATCATTTCTCGGGATGCATAACCAATGCTAAAAGCACTCACACGCTGATCCTTTTCAACTAAGACCTCGAATGTGGTTTCATCCCAAGTCTTTGTTACTGATATTTTATTAGCCGCAAATCTAACTTGTCTAGATAATTTCGATAAGACAAGAATAGCGTATCCATCTAAATCGAGCTTTTTAAGTTCCCCCGCGGCTTCCTCAGCTAGAGTAAATAACTCATCAATCTTTAACATAATTATCACCTCTTCAAAACACGTATATTTCTCAATCTAACATTTGGTCCACCAGTAAATACTGGTACACCTTGACCTGGATCTCCCTTACCACACGTAGCTGAGTAAAACTCTAAGTTTTTATCCACAGCATCAATGCTCTTGTAGAATACAGGTGTTGTTATCTCAAGGATAGGATTCCTAACGAGGTATTTGAGTTTGCCATTCTCTATTAACCAAGACTCCTTACCAACGAACCTCATATTGTAGCGCAAATCATCGATGTTCCATTCACCAAAAGTTCTGATATAAATACCGAGCTTAATATCCTCGATCAGTTCTTCGAAACTCATGTCTCCGGGAGCAATATATGTATTAGCCATTCTAACAATTGGTTCCCTATTATACGCGCTAGCTCTAGCAGCTCCATTACTCTTAACTCCAAACTTCGCCGCTGTCTCTCTATTATGAAGGAACTCTGTTATGACACCCTCCTTGATCAAAAATCTCGGTCTCGCTTTTACTCCCTCATCATCATATAGGTAGAAACCATAGCTATTTGGAATCGTTGGATCATCTATAACAGTTAGAACTTCGTTTCCAACCCTCTTACCCAACATATCGGGATCCACAAATGATTCCCCAGCTTGTGCCCCCTCACGACCCAAAATTCTATCTGCTTCATATGGATGACCAACTGCTTCATGAGCCGCAAGTCCAGATACCTCTGGTCCAAGTACCACATCAATTACTCCTTCTGGTGGTTCTTTTCCCTCTATTAGGACTCTAGCCATACTTTCTCCTTCCTTCTTTAATAGTTCCTCTAAACTCCAATCTTTTACTGCCTCCCATCCTCGCGCTTCTCCACGATCAATCCATCGCGTATCGGCTTGCCCATTCACCATTGTAACGAAAAACGCAGAGAAATTAATTCTCGGGATAGAGCTAACTATTAGTGTGCCTTCACTATTAGCAAAAACTTTTTGAGTAATCCTCTCAGTTAAATCGAAAAACCTATTGGGGAACTTCGCCTTTTCATGGGCTTTCTGGATTATCTTGTCTAACTCCATTAGCAGATTAAACTTCTCTGAAGTATCAATATTCGCAGGATCAATCTTTGGCTCTATGAACACTTTAGCAATATATGAGAGTTCCTCTGATAACTGTTCGTCACCTAATTTATGAGCCCCCGCCATCTTTATCGCATCATTAATAGCTTCTTTAATTGCATTCTTATCAGACCAACGGTCGGTGGAGGCAAAACCAAGTGAGCCATTGATAAGGACGCGAATACCAATTCCAATATCCTCAGTGATGCCCACAGCTTCTGGGATACCATTCCTAACGACATAAGATTTGACAGAATCCTGCTGTAATCTGGCTTCAGCATATTTCGCTCCTTGAGACATCGCATAATCTACGGCGAATAACACTAGATCTTCGTCAAGACGGAATTCCATAGAATCACCTATTATACGAAGATTCCATATGTGTTAATGATATTAGTTCAATAAAAGATTAACGTGGGGGAAATGATTTTTCACAATGACAACCACGCTTAAAATCGTTAACTTCTTGCTTGTTCTTCTGTTTTTTATGACAAATGAGGCTGTTTAATTAAAAACTTCTTTTTTGCAGTTAAAGAATAAGAATGCTTTAGCTCCTAATCTTTGCATCTTAACAAAACCTCTCGAAAGGTTACATCGGTTTTTCACGTTTTTAAGTTAATGTCTTTTGTGTCATTAAGTTACGTAATCTAGTATGTATAAAACACTGTGACAGAATTTAGATAACAGAAATAATATTAATAAAATATATATTTTGTATTATATACTAGTTATTCGAATAAAAACTATTTTGATACGATTTCCTTAGCTGCGATATAGGAGTGTAAAGGTAGATAAGGAATGTCATCCCTGCTTCATAATGAAAAAGAAATCACTAGATTGAAACCACACCCTATATCATTCTGGCCATACTACGTTTTCTTCTTGTATTATATTGTCTGTGGTATTTACATTTTAATAAATAAGGAGAAGATAGCCGATTGGATATCCTCAATGGTAGGTTTCATGGGAACAACAGCCGTTGAAGTCATTTTCGTACTGATCTGGTGGATTATTGTTATAATTCCAGCTGCAGTCTTTTCGATATTAAAAATATCTTGGAGGTGGCTAATTTTCTATACTTTAACCGCTGTATTTGGATCTTATTTACTGCATTATGCCAATTTACCAGTTTTCTATCTCAATTACATCACAATTGGAGTAGGGATCCTCGGTGTGTTATTGACAGACGTTTATAGGAGGAGCCATGAATATATTCTTACAAATCTTAGAATAATCACAAAACTTGGTTTCTTAGGAGGAAAATCTAGAGATGTTTTTTACTCAAAAATAGTAGATATTGTTATGGAGCAGGGAACGCTGGGTAAAATATTTAATTACGGAACAATAATCCCTATTACCCCGTCTGGCATTGGGACTGGTCAAGACATGGCAAAGGTTACAGTGGGTACGGGAGGCGAGGCGAAAGCGCAACCTGTCTCGGTGGGAGTAGGAGTTGCTATAGAG
>Ga0180302_10001357_pt1 | contig 11569 bp, 13 predicted proteins | sample GuaBasSediGuay17_FD_121794 | JGI IMG/M metagenome (GOLD analysis project Ga0180302, IMG submission 121794) | Subseafloor sediment microbial communities from Guaymas Basin, Gulf of California, Mexico - Guay17, Core 4571-4, 12-15 cm | ecosystem: Environmental > Aquatic > Marine > Hydrothermal... | reverse complement strand
TCACATATCCCATCAGTTTTGCATCCATTTGCATCACCTCCGTTTTTCTTTTTCGCATCGCCGCGCAACGGAGACGCGACGACGTAGCAGGGCATCCCCTCACAATATATAAAGGAAACCTCCAGAGGTGAGTGAAAGTGGGTATTAATCCCCAACGCTTTATGATTTTGAGCACTCGGCCAATAGCCTCCAACCCCCAAGGCTCAGAAGGGGGTAGGCGTAGGGTGTGCATCCAAAATTATGATATATAAAGAGTGGATTGATTGCCGATGGAAGACCTAATAGCGTTTGCACTCATAGTTACAATTAGTCTTCTAGCACCAGAGGTCATGCACAGGTTTAGGGTTTCCTATATACCTCTTTTAATAATTGCAGGATTTGTGATAGGGCCTAACGGTCTTCAAATAATTGCCAGATACCCGGGTATTGAGTTTCTAGCAGAGCTTGGTCTTCTTTTCATGGTATTTCTTGCAGGGCTTGAGGTATACCTTGCGAGGCTCAAGACTTGGAGACTGCCCGTCATATACACATTCATTTTCGGATATACGTGCTTTTTTGGAGGCGTAGCCGTAGGCTACATCGCAAACCTCGGGCTAAGCGCCTCTCTACTTCTGGGCATAATCTTCATGTCATCCTCTGTTGGCGAAATTATATCCATAGTGAACATGACGCCATCGCTCAAGGACAAATTTGGCGAGGTTGTAATACCTAGCGTTATCGTGCTTGATGCTTCAAGTTTGATAGTATTGCCCATCGTTTTGAAGATGGGTGGTGGAAAGGTAAACATGGCGAGATTTCTGACTCTATCGTTTTTATTCATAGCGCTTTCTATAATCATTCTCCCAAAAATTGGAAAGTTTTTCATGGAAAGGAGAAAAAGAGAGAGGGAAACTGAAACACGCTTTGTAATTGCGCTGTTAGCCATCATGGTGGCAATAGGTGAGATTATAGACCTGCCGGGCATTGTTGTGGCTTTCTTAACAGGAATACTTGTTGGAGAGGTTATCAGGAGCGAGAGGTGCCTTGTAAAGATAAGCGCAATAGGGCATGGTTTTCTCGTCCCGATATTTTTCATAGATGTGGGGCTTAAGATGAATCCAGGCCCTCTACTTCTCAGCCCCCAGGGCCTTATGCTTGTGCTCACAATAATCGCTGGGCTCACCACACTAAAAACGGTAAGTGGTCTTATATACGGAGCAATCACAGGGATTGATAGCAAGGAAGCGTTCGTCATAGGTGTGCTTATGTGGCCCCAGCTAAGTGCTACACTGGCTGCTGTATCCATAGGCTATGGTGCCGGGATAATAAATGACATGGTTTTTTCAGCAATAATTATTCTGTCAATGACCACAGCAACAATAACTCCTATTGCTGTTAGAATACTCTCTCGCAGGGAGAAAATAATCGATTATATTGAAGGGCACATCGTAGTGCTCGGTGCTGGGAGAACAGGCGGGTACATCGTGGATGTTTTGCTCAGCACAAATACAGATTTTGTTGTTGTTGAAAACGACTTGCGAAGGGTTGACAAACTAAGAAAAAGACTTGTAAATGTGATATACGGGGACGCACACGACGTTGTTGTGCTAAAAGAGGCACACGTTGATAAGGCAAAGTTGGTAGTCATTGCCCTGCCAGAATCGGCGGATGTTGTAGACGTTGCCAAGAAAGTTCGAAGTTTGAACCCGAGCGCTGTTATAGTTGCAAGGGTGCATTCTCATGCCGAGGAGGAAAAACTCAGTGGGCTGGTGAATCACACAATAATGCCCGAGAAAATTACTGGTCTAGAGATTGTATGGCGAACGTATGACCTGCTTGGACTGAAGAAATGGGAGCATGATTCTAAGTAGCAAACTTTTATATAGGCGATAGTTCATTATCTGAACTGCGGAAATCTTTCCTTGCCTGCACGGGGAGGGGGAGATTTCTGTCAAAAAGGAAAAGGAGTTGATTAGGTGAGAGGAAGTACTGGGAGATTTATCTCCACAGCACCTGTAGAAGAGGGAAAAGAGTACAGCGTAAAAATAGAGGACATAGGAAGAGAGGGTGACGGAATCGCAAGGATACAGAACTTTGTGATTTTCGTGCCCAACACAAAGGTCGGAGATGAGGTAAAAATAAGGATAACTAGGGTGCTGCGGAGAATGGCTTTTGCCGAGGTTGTTGGCGAGTAGATGATTAGAGGCGCTTTATGGATTAAAACACTATTTTCTAGACTAGCGCCTCCATCTACCTTTTTATTTTTTAATGTTTTATTTTTATGGACTGTTTTATTGCTTCTTCAAGCACGTCCAAGCCCTTGTTAGCTAAGTCCTCATTTATTATCAGAGGAGGAATGTACCTGATTGCAGACTTACCGCACGGCAGGAGTATTAGGCCCATTTTATACGCTCTCTTTATTATCTCGTTCCTCAGATCCACAGCATGCTCTTTTGTTTTTCTGTCCTTGACAAACTCTGTTGCTAACATTAGACCAAGGCCTCTCACATCGCCTATTGGCTCAAACTTCTCCTGCATTTCTAAAAGCCTTTTCTTCATGACATCGCCAACCTTTCTCGCATTCTCTATTAGCCCCTCCTCGTATATTGTCTCTATTGTTGCAAGTGCTGATGCACATGCCAAAAGATTGCCGCCGTATGTGTTGGAATGCGCTCCTTGCACTCCGAAATCTAAGTCTGCCCTAAACACAATTGCACCTATTGGTATTCCTGAGCCCATGGCCTTTGCTAAGGAAATAATATCGGGTATGACATCAAAATGCTCTATGGCGAACATCTTACCTGTTCTACCATAGCCTGCCTGCACCTCATCATCTATGAACAAAATTCCGTGCTTCTCGGCTATTTTTTTCACCTCTTTAACAAACTCAGCAGGTGGCACTATATACCCGCCCTCGCCCTGCACAGGCTCTATAAATATTGCTGCAACCTCATCTGGGGGTATTAGAGATTCAAAATAAACCTCATCTATTATTTTTGCGCACCAGATATCACACTCTGGATATTTTAACTTATATGGGCAGCGATAACAATAGGCGTAGGGCACATGGTAAACACCGGGCATCATTGGAAAGAATCTATCGCGGTGCACCACCTTGCTTGCTGTAAGGGATAATGCACCCATTGTTCTGCCATGGAACGCGCCAACAAAAGCCAAGAACCTCTTTCTCATTGTTGACCATCTTGCAAGTTTAATTGCAGCCTCGTTGGACTCAGCGCCGCTGTTTGTGTAAAACACTTTTTTCTCGAAGTTGCCAGGTGTGATCTCGGTTAGCCTCTTTGCTAGCCTTACTTGTATCTCATAGTAAAAATCAGTACCTGCAAAGTGCATTAACTTCTCAACCTGCTCCTTAATTGCGTTTACAATTCTAGGATGCGTATGACCCGTATTAATAACACCAATCCCGCTCGTGAAATCTATGTAAACGTTATCGTCAACATCCCATACTATCGCCCCGTGAGCTTTCTTGGCAACAATCGGGCTACACTTCGTGCTTGTGGCCAAGTACTTTTCATCCTCCCTTATTATTTCCCTAGCTTTTGGCCCTGGTGGCTCAACAACAATCCTCGGCACTTCCATACAACCTCCTCCTTTTATGGCGGAGGGTGTATGATGATTTCCCGATAAAAACGTTGCGGTTTTTGGCTTATTCTGCGGGATTTGCTGTGATATAGCAACCATTTAAATACACTGAATGATTTCATACGCATTGGTGTATGCTATGGTATACGGTGGGTATAGTTATCTGGACCCCGAATACATTCCTGATGAGAGGAGAGACTTTATTGCCCTACACTGGCTCAGATGCACAAAGGACGTCGAAAAATGTGCGGAAGGTGTTGCTGCGGAATCGTCTGTGGGCACATGGACCGATATTAAGACAATAAATGAGAAAGTGCTGAAATTGTACAGGGCAAGGGTTTTTAGGATTAAAAAGGTCAGTTGCAACTCAGCCTACATATGGATTGCCTACCCTATGGAGCACTTTGATGCCAAAAACATTGTGCAAATATTGGCATCCATAAAGGGAAATATATTTGGTATGGGGGAATTGCTCGAATTGAAAATGCTGGACGTTTATCTTCCAAAGGATTTTATATCAGAGTTTAAAGGTCCAAAGTTCGGCGTTCAGGGCATAAGGGCAATGGTCGGGAGCGAGAAGCGCCCTCATATAGGTACGATTGTTAAGCCCAAGGTTGGTTTGTCGGCGGATGAATGGGCGCAAGTGGCAATGGATGCCTATACGGGTGGTGTGGATTTTGTGAAGGACGATGAAAACCTTGTAGATCAGGATTTTTGCAAATGGACTGATAGGGTTGACAAAATGATGGACGTTATCAGCAAGGTTGAGGATATATGCGGAAGGCGTGTGTTGTATGCTCCAAACATATCCGATACATATACACGCATGATTGAAAGACTTGATTATTTGGAAAAGATAGGACATAATATGGCAATGCTTGATATGTACGTTGTGGGCCATGGTGCAGCGCCAGAGGTTATTGAATACGCTCATGAACGGGGCATAGCCATCCACGCCCATAGGGCGGGATATGCTGCAGAGGCGCGTGGCAAATTTGGCTGTGATTTTCAAGTTTACGCCAAACTGTGGAGGTTATACGGGGTTGACCAGTTGCACGTGGGCACAGGCGTGGGAAAAATGGAGGGAAATCCCGCACTTATAAGGAGATATGCCGAGATTGTGAGAGAAAAATCTGTTGAGGAAAAAATGCACATGCTCTCCCTAGCACAAAACTGGGATGGGCTAAAAAATGTCATGCCCGTGGCGTCTGGTGGGCTAAACCCTGGTCTTGTGCCTTCAGTAATGGCAATATTTGGCAGGGATGTTGTTATACAGGCTGGTGGAGGAATTCATGGGCATCCTGATGGAACAAAAGCAGGTGCTAAGGCGATGAGAGATGCTGTAGAAGCCGTAATAAATGGAGAAGGTTTTACTGAGACAATGAGTAGGAGCAACGAACTCAGGAAAGCGATTGAAAAGTGGGGATACTTGAAGCCTCATGAAGTCGTGGCGCAGATGGAGTTTATTGAGAAAAACGCTGAGATTATTGCAGGAATTATTTTGAGCAAGGGATATGACGCATTTACAGCGATTTTTGGCTAGCGCACTAGATCACCCAATAGTGAAATATGCTCCTTTATTTTCTCCTTAAGCCCAGGGTTGTATATGGCAGCTGCCGGATGGTAAGTGACGAGCACTGCTTGTAGCGTGTGCCCAAGAGCCACCTGCACCTTGCAACTAAAAACCTTCCCAGCAATATATCTCATAGCCCTTGGCCTTGTCCCGCAATACCTTGGAAGTAGGAACGACGATGCTACAGCACCGAGGGCACATATAACTTTTGGCTTTATTATCTCAATCTGGCGTACCAAGTACGGAGAGCATGTGCGTATTTCAATCTCGTTTGGCGTTCTATTGCCAGGGGGTCTGCACTTAACAACATTCGTTATATAGACCTCTTTTCTTTCAATTCCTGCACTATTTAATGCCTCTGTTAAGAACTTTCCAGCCGCACCTACAAACGGCCTTCCACTATTGTCCTCTTGCCTTCCAGGCGCCTCACCAACAAGCATGATTTCAGCGTCTTTTGGCCCCTCACCAAAAACGACATTTGTCCGTGTTTTGTGTAACGCGCATCTTTTACAATTAAGCACCTCATCTCTTAGCATCTCAAACTCAGTGCTTGAACGCCCTCCAGCCCGTGAAGACCATGGCCATTCCAAACTCGTCTGCCGCATCTATAACCTCCCTGTCCCTTATACTACCCCCGGGCTGAATTATTGCAGATATTCCTGCCCTTGCAGCAGTGTCTATTCCATCCCTAAACGGGAAAAATGCGTCAGAGGCCATCACTGCATCCCTTGCCCTATCGCCTGCCTTTTCCGATGCAATCCACACAGCATCAACCCTGCTCATCTGTCCCGCACCTATTCCCACCGTTACCCCGTTCTTTGCAAAAACAATGGCGTTGGATTTTACATGCTTCACAACCTTCCACGCAAACATCAAATCTTTCAACTCACCTTCCGTGGGCGATCTTTTAGTAACTACCCTAAGTTCGTCAGCAAGCAGTCTTCTGTGGTTGGGTGTTTGTGCAAGAAAGCCTCCCCTTACATTTCTTATATCAAAACCGTGTATTTTGTCGCCCTTGTACTCCAGAACCCTCAAATTTTTCCTCCTTCTAAGCACCTTTAGCGCCTCATCGCTGTATGAGGGGGCGACAACCACTTCTAGAAATACTTCAACAAGCCTCTCCGCCAGTTCGTCATCAACCTCCCTGTTCACTGCTACAATTCCGCCAAATGCGGACTTCGGATCACAATTGTATGCAAGGTCGTAGGCTCTTAAAATATCCTCCGCCACAGCAACACCACATGGGTTTGTGTGCTTGACCACGCACGCTGCGGGCTCCTCAAACTCACTTATCAGGGCGAGGGCATCATCAGCGTCCAATATATTGTTGAACGATAATTGCTTGCCCTGATGCTGCTTGTAGGGCCATGATGTCATGCCATTTATTGCTTGAGCGTAAAGTGCCGCTGACTGGTGCGGGTTTTCCCCGTACCTCAATTCTTCGACCTTATCGCCCATTATAAGGATATGAGATGGAAAGTTTTCACCGAGCATATGAGAAAAGTACCGGTAAATCAGAGCATCATAGCGGCATGTGTGCCAAAAAGCCTCTGCTGCCAGCTTTCTCCTGTATTCAATGTCTAGCGCACCCTTTTTTATTCTTTCAATAACCTCTCCATACCTTTCCTTGTTTGTGATTACAAGCACTCTTCTGTAGTTTTTTGCTGCAGCCCTGATAAGCGATACACCACCAATATCAATGTTCTCCAGCGCCACCTCCTCACCTTTTTCGCACTCCCTTTCAAAAGGATATAAGTTCACAACAACCATGTCAATCTTCGGTATTCCATGGGCATGCATCTCATCCACATGCTCATTGGTGCTCGCCAATATTCCACCGAATATTTTGGGATGGAGCGTTTTTACTCTTCCCCCCATGATCTCGGGAAAACCTGTTATTTCCGATATTTCTTTGGTCTCAATTCCGTTGTTTTGCAAAAAACGTGCCGTACCTCCTGTTGCCAATATTTCTACGCCAAGGGATTCCAACTCTCTGGCAAACCCTACAATTCCCTCCTTATCCGCTACTGAAATTAGTGCGCGCTCAATACTCATTGCTATTACCCCACCTGTATAGGCGATGCCTTAATAATTCTTTCTTCGGGCACGTATATGTGTTATCTCCAACGCCCATGCCAACAACACGCCCCCTAAATCAAATTTAGCGCCTCCTCAATTCTGTGCATCTCAATGCCCGTGGTTCGTGAGCCAACGATAGCGCCCCTGCTGTTTGCTATAGCACAAGCGCCCACAAGAGATGAGCCGTAGTTAACCGTTCCTATGTACACTTTCAGGTTGAACAAATCCTCAAGCGTTTTTTTCTCATCCTCACGTACATGAGGATGGCATAGAATTCCGCGATTTGTGATTATTGCCGCAGAGCCTACATTTTTCAGCCCTGCAATCGTCCCCTTTTGCACGTCAAGCCCGAGTTCTTTTTCAATCATTTTAATAGTATCGTTCCCTATTTCAGGGTTAATGTACACAGCCCTGTCATTCATGAGTATGTTATTGCCCGCTGTGTTATGTCTGTCTTCCAGCACTATAACGTTTATGTCTCCGAAAGATTTAATTTCATCATCTTCAATAAAATTGGTCACAATGGCCGATGTGGAGTTTATTGCACACAACGTGCCGTTTATCACTGTGCCTGCTATTGTGGTCTCAATGATTTCGGTGCTGAGAGATTTTGATATTATCTCTATCTCGCTTTCATGCAAAATCGGGGGAACTACACAAAATTTATCAGAAGCGCAACAATAAACGCCCACATAGCCGCTTCCGCGAATTTCCAAGGTTTTCAGCACATGGCTCCCCCGTGTGTATCATTCTTTATTCGGCATGAGAAACCTCAACAAGCCCGTCTGGAAACTTTATCACGCGCACCTTGATCTTCCTAGGGGGCTTTTGTATGCCCCTTTCCCATATTATCTCGTTCAACCTAGGGTCTATCCAAACCTTATCCTCGTCCGCCTTCATATGCCTCATTATGAACCTTTTAATCTGGTATATGGCGTTCTGCGCTCTCTTAGTTCTTGGCACACCCTTTTCCATGCCCAATGGTATGGTATAGACCCTAACAACCTCTTCCTCAGCCATCTACGACCACCTCTTTTACTTTTTCAGCCTGCCCCTCCGCCAGTAATGCCTTTTCGGATGCCTGAGAAACTTTCTGGCGGTTCTCATAATAACCCAAGCAGGCACGCGCCTGTTCCTTTTAACCTCCTTCAGCAGTCTTAGTTTTCTTGCAAGATGCTTATTTCTTGCCATATTTACTTCCTCCTAATCCTTATCTCCCTTTTTTCAGATGCTATCTTATCCAGTAGGAGTTTTAAAGTGTTGTCATCAATCACCCTTTTCAGCCTGCCCGTCTGCACAAGCATTAATATCTGCTGCTCAACGAGTGCTGCAACCTCTGGTCTCACAAGCCTTATTCTTGCCAGCCTTTCTCGAGCCTCAGGCGTCATAACCTTCCTCATTATATCCCTTATCTGCTCCTCAACAATTCTTTCCTGCTCTTCCTGTATCTTTTTCTGCTCAATCATTGCTTTTAGTTGCATCAATTTTCGCTTTCTTATTTCCTCAAGTTCCTTATCGCTCACCATACGCTACCCTCAGTATTTTTGAATTTCAGGCACATTCTTTACCAACTCTTTCTTAATTTCATGTGCCAGATTGTCCAAAAAAGACCTGCCTTTGGGTGTAACTTCCCTACCAACAACAACCTCTTTATTGTTCTTATTCATCTCTTTTTTCATCCTCACAAGCCCTGCAGCCTCTAACTGCTGTAAAGCCTTCCTCACAATGGAGCCGCTGCCCTTTTTTGCATGGTATTTTTTGGAACCCCTATCCCTTTTACCGCCAAACTCTGCCCTCAACCTCTCTATACCTATTGGACCTTTGAGGTAGACCTTGCGCAGGATTGCAGCAACCCTTGTGTACCACCAATTCTCCTGCGTAGGAGCGAATTGCTTATGCACGCCCGTCTTAACGTACACCGCCCAGTCTGGGGGCTTGATTTCCTTCATTTTTTTCAGTTCCTCGCTCAAGCGCTTAATCAGCAAATCCGCAGGAACATCGTAAACTGTTGTCATATCTCATCCCCTTTCTGGGATTTTTAGACCGCCCACCCTCATGGAAGGAAGTAGTATATAGTATTATCGTTTCTTTTTTATTGTTACGTACACGTCTATCGACTCGCCATATGAGATGCCTCTATCGTACTTCCTCTCCAGAATTCTGAGTGTGCCTAGGGGAGAGAAAAGATCTTTTGCCTCCTTTACTGAAAAGAAGTGCGCTATTCTTCCATCATTCATGACACAAGAGCCCTCTTCAACCTCCCTCTCCGCACAATACCTGCTATCCTTTCTCGATATTAGAGCCAGATAAACTTTTGCCCCTTCCCTGCACACCCTAGCGATCTCGCCAACGGCCATTCTTATCTCAGCCATCGTGCAAAAGTTTAACGCACCCACAGATATTAATGCATCAAATGCATCATCAAGATACGGTAGGTCATGGAGAGAGCCATGAACAGGTATGATACGCACACCTCTCTTGCGCGCTTTCTGCAAACATATTTTGAGAGCAACCCTAGATATATCGTGCACAATAACGCAATGGCCAAGGGAGGATAGGTATATGGCGTTTCTTCCAGAGCCGCCACCTAGGTCAAGAATAATTGAAGAGGGGGACAACCCCTTCGCAAACTCGATTATAGGCTTTATAGGCTCATCTGGATAAGGATCGCCACGAGCATATATCGCGTCCCATACTCTCATTCTTTCCTCTAGTGATGGAATTTTCATTTATCGTACCCTTATCAGATCGTATTCTTTGGTTCCCAGCCCTAGTTTTTCAGCATAGTCCAGTATGGGGTCAGGATTTATTCCGTTTACCTTCTCAAAAACCCTGCCGCAGTTCTTGTATATCAAATCTAGGGATGCAGAATCAATTGCCACAGGGTCATCGCTTACGAGGTAGCCCAAGTCTTTGCATATTATCGGTCCTCCATCAGGGTCGCAATCACAATGCGCTGATATATTTATGAGAACATTCACAAAAACGCTTCTCCGCCCCTTCATGACTGCAGTAGCAGACATGGCAAGCCCCTTCAAAAAGTTCTCCCTCAGGTATTTGAGAGCACCTTCAGGGCACGCCTCAACGCATAAGCCGCATCCGAAGCATTTGCGGGGGGAATACGACCACGCCCTATCAACACGTATTGCCCCGAAAGGGCATGCTTTTTCGCACTCGCCGCATAGAACACACTTTATACCGTAATATACAGGTTTTGCCCACTCATGTATCTTTTTTTTGCTTTCTTTTGTCACACCGCCCATGCCGAGATTTTTTATTGCGCCGCCAAAGCCCGCCTGAATATGACCCTTGACATGGGAAATTGTCATGAAAAAGTCAAGGGGCTGCAGTATTTTTGCGACCTCGAACCTGTACCCTTGCACCTCAACACTGTACCCTTCATCCTCAATATAGACATCGCATATATCGGCGAAGCCGTGCATTCTAGCCACGTCAAGGTATCCTTCCTCTGCTGCCCTAGGGCTTCTATAGGCGACTGTTGTGTCCCAGAGCACTGGTCTGATTCCCATCCCTCGTACATACCTTACTACTTCACGCACAAATGATGGGGATACAAAGTTCTTGTTTCCTGGCTCGCCCATGTGCAATTTTATAGGCAGCACATCTTTTGCCAGCCCCTTTATATCAAAATTCTTAAGGGCATCGATAACTTCATTGGCAGATGAGCACATATAAACTCTTGCCATGCGGGAAAATATTACATTGCACGATAAAAAACTAATTGTTATCTTATTGCACAGATTTAAGTCTTCAATACCCAATTATTTCGGCTTTATAGCAAACATGCATATATTGGAATATTTACGGAATATCTGCACAACAACTTTATAAATACTGCACGCCTCTTTATGCTCAGATAAAGAAAAGGAGGTGATGCGGCTTGAAAAAAATCGTTAGCGGGCTAATCGCTTTGGCTATGGTGGCTACAGTGCTTTCATTTCCCGCCTTCGGCCAAGCAGGAGGTAATGGAGGATATCTTGAGATCACACAGGGTAGCGGTACAACAACAATGTTCGGTGGTGGAGAGTATGTTTACGTGAAATTTGGAGATAGAGCCATGTTTGGTGTGGTTTACGGTGTCGAGGGACATGAAAACAGTATAGTGATTTTTGCCAAGGGTACAAGGTATCTGTGCAGGGTGAATGTGTATGATGATAAAGGAAATACTATTTCCATAAACAGGACTGTGAAAATGTGGACAGTGTTCGGCCAAAGACTTGAGGACATTGTGGAGTACGAAGATAGTAATGGTAACGGTGTTTGCGACCACATAGGCTGGGTTGGTGGAGGTCTGTACCTGACCGCTGAGAAAGT
>Ga0180302_10001355_pt1 | contig 11578 bp, 13 predicted proteins | sample GuaBasSediGuay17_FD_121794 | JGI IMG/M metagenome (GOLD analysis project Ga0180302, IMG submission 121794) | Subseafloor sediment microbial communities from Guaymas Basin, Gulf of California, Mexico - Guay17, Core 4571-4, 12-15 cm | ecosystem: Environmental > Aquatic > Marine > Hydrothermal... | reverse complement strand
TCCCCTCAAAGCTCGACTTAAAGGGACTTATATCGCTAGCCTTCAAGAGCTGAGGAAGGCAAGCTCCATAGAAGCCCTCAACCCTCGCCTTCGAAGTCGCAAGTCTAAAAGTGAGATATTTTCGGTGGTTTAAGGTGAGCTTTCCAGTTATGGTTGTCACATGCCTCTCAAACCTCGGCTGGCTCTACGTGAACTGGTTTTTCGCTTACCCCTTCTAGCCCTCCTCTTAACCTTCTTCTCCTCGACTTCAGCTATGCTCTTCCTAGCCACTTCAGCTATGCTTTGAGCTACCTCGTGTATGTGCTCCTTAAGCTTGACGTACTGAGACAGGAAGTGCTCCTTAGCCTTCTCCACAACGCTCTCCATATCCTCCTCTCCAGCAGCTATCTTGGCTAGATGCCTCTCCATGTCCCCCCTAACCTCAGGCTTGACTAAGTCTGGGACGTAGAGGCTCAGCTGAGCTATGAGCTTCTTGCCCAGCTCTGTGGGTATGCACCTCTTAGACTCTATGTACATGTACCCCCTCTCGACGTTGGTCTGTATGTGGTCCTGCATGGTTGCATCAGTGCCTATACCCCACTTCTCCATCAACTTGAGGAGCTCGCTCTCAGAGATGTATGGCGGAGGCTCGGTCTGTCCCTCTCTAACCTCGACCCCTAGAACCTCGACCTCACAGCCACTCTCAACTGGGAGGTGTGGGACGACCCTCGGGTACTCGTAGCCGTATATCTCCAAGAAGCCCTCGTCAACTACCTCAAGCGTTGTGAACGTAAACTTCTCCCCTCCAATGTTAAACGTGTACCTCTTACCCTCAAGCCTAGCTGGCTCGCTGAAAGTGGCTAAGAAGTGTCTAACCACAAGCTCATAGAGCCTCCACCCATCTCTACCAAGAACCCTCTCCACTTCACTCCTAGCGGCCGCCTTAACTGGGTGTATGGGTGGGTGGGCCTTGTCGTCCTTAGAGCCAGCCGTGGGCTTAGCTCCACGAGACAGCAGCATGCTGGCGTAGCTGCCGAACAGCGGATGGCCTATGAAGGACTTCAGCCTCTCCTGTATCGATGGAGGGTATATCTGGGTCTCAGTCCTAGGGTAGCTTATGAAGCCCCTCCTGTAGAGCTCTTCAGCCACGTCGAGGGCTTTCTTAGCCCTCATGTTTAGGAGCCTGCTTGCTAAGCTCTCAAGCTCAACTGTGTCAAGGGGCTTGGGAGGAGCCCTCACGGTCCTAGTTGACTTGACAGCTTCGACCACAGCCTTCTTGGAGAGCTGAGCTCTACTCTTAACGCCTTCAGCCTCCTCCTTGGAGTTAAACCTGCCCTTGACGTGCTCAGCCTCGAAGATCCTATCTCCAACCTTGAGTTTAGCCACGACTCTGTAGAACCTCTGGCTTTGAAAGGACTCCCTCTTCAGAGCCCTCTCAACCACTAAGTATAGGGTGGGGCTTTGACAAGGCCCGTAGCTTATGAAGTAGCCCCTGGGCAGGGAGTATGGCTTAGCTTCCCTGACGTGGAGTGTGAGCAGCCTAGTGAAGGAGGCCCCTATGGTCAGGTCTATGATGGACCTCGCGAAGCACTTGTCGGCTAACAGCTTATTCGGCTTCTTCAGCTCGCTAAAGGCCCTTAGGAGCTCCTCCTCATCGACGCTTGAGAACCAAGCCCTCTTGAACTCTGCGTGTGGATTAACGAGCTTGACCACATCCATAACCTCGAAGGCTATGCTCTCACCCTCAGGATCCGCATCCAACGCCAGTATGACCTCCTCAGCCCTCCTACCCAAGGCTTTAAGGGCCTCTACGTACCTCCAGCCTTCACTCCTAACAACCCTAATTGGCTTGAGGTGGAAGAGGACTTCAGGGTCTACGCTATCCCACTTGTTGAACTTGCTCTCGAAGTCGAAGTCCATGATGTGCCCTCTAAGCCCAACAACCACCCACCTCCTACCCTCCCTAGTGAAGGAGAAGCACCTAACTCCCTCCATCAAGAACTCCCTGTAGCCCCCTCCGCTAAGAGCTGAAGCAACTGCTTGAGCCACTGAGTTCTTCTCACACACCACCAAGACGTCCACGTTAGGGATCTCGGTGTAGCGAGTCTTAGACGTCGCCCACGGCGAACGCATAGTTTTAAAGCACCTCCAATAACTCTCTTTGAGGTGCAGTGGCCATGGTTGTGGGGAAGGTCCTGAGCTTCAGGCTTGGGCTGAATAGGAGGTATCCCAAGGAGCTCCTCGTAAAGCTGGGTGAGCGCGAGTCAGATGTAGCTAAGCTTGTGGGGAAGGAGGTGGTCGTCGAGGATTCACACGGCAACAAGTACGTGGGCAAGGTTCTTAAGCCCCATGGGAAGAGCGGAGTGGCTGTAGTTAGGTTCAGGAAGGACCTCCCCGGGCACGTGATAGGCCTAGACGTTAAGGTTCTCGACTAGGCTTGAGCCATTACGAAGCGTGCTACATCGAGCACTGACACGAAGCCCACCAGAACCCTATCCTCATCAACCACTGGAACCCCCTTAACAGGGTTTTTAACCATGACCTCAGCCACACCGCCCAAAGAGGACTCTGCATGAGCTTTCACGTGTCTAGGCCCTACGTCAGCTATGAGGAGGTGCCTTATCTGAGCCTTCTGCCTCTCCATGGGCAGCGTCATGATGAGGTTTAGGTAGGCCTCAACTATCTGGTCGTCGTTCACAACGCCGACAACAGCCCCCTCATTGAGCGTAGCTAAGCTCCTAAGACCCGAGTCCATCATGACCTTCCTGGCGTGTATAACCCTATCCGATAGATTCACGGTGGGTGGGCTCCTCATAGACACGTTGAGTGCCGGTACCTCCTCGTCGAGCAAGGCCTTGGCCAAGTCCTTGGCCTCTAAAGCCCCCACTACGGAGCCCTCCTCCAGGACTGGCATTAAGTAAGCTCCCTCCTCCACGACTAGGCGTGCTGCCTCCACTATGGGGGTCTCTGGGGTCAAGGTTGCTCGAGGCGGGTTCATGACGCTTGAAACGTATATACTTGATGGATCCGCGCTCCTAACCCTCAAGTTCCCAAGCCTAACCATGAAGTCCCAGTAGGTTGCTACTCCCACCAGCTTGCCGTCCTCTATGACCACCACGCCGTCGACGTCGTTCTTCCTCATGAGCCTCAAGGCGTGCGTTATGGGCCTATCCGTGTCCACCGTGGCCATGCCCCTCCTCATGACCTCGTCGACCAACATATCTCTGCGCATCAAGTCCTCCTCCAATAGCTTAAGCTAAATCTCAACAAACATTCAAACTAATAAGCTGAGCGCTTAGAGGTGGGCTTGTAGCCCAGCCTCCTAGCCTGGCTTGTCCATATGGTTCTCGTGGGGGTTAATATGAGGTCCACGGGTACATCCCACTCATCTCTAGGCACATGTTCGACCACCTGAATATCGTGGACAGTTGTGACCCTCAAAGTCCTGTCGCTTATTGAGCCAGCTTCTCTCCAAAGCTTGTACTCAACATCTGAGTACCCAGTCCCCTTACCAAGCCTGTAGCCCTCTAAGCTAACAGCTACTGAGCCAGCCACGAAGACGTCGATTTCGTAGTCGCCTGGCTTAACAGGTCTGCCTACGCTCATGAAGCCCCTGATAGTTGAAGCGTACACGGGATCTCTGGGCTTGTAGACGGCCATGAAGCCCTTGGAGAGCCTTGGAGTAGCGACTATGACAACCTTGCCGTCCCTCAAAGCCATCTCTCGAACAGGTCTCTGAGGAGAGTCTGGATTGCAGAGCAGGACATCTGCCTCAACATACATCTCAACTCCCCTAAGCCTTCGAGCAGCCTCATCAGCCCCCTTAAAGTTCGGAATCCTCCCATAAACTGGGAGCGGTGGGAGAGCAGCTCCCCTCTCCATTAATGCCCTCCAAACCCTCATCCTCACCTCATCCTTAACACTCCTAGCCTCCTCAACGCCCCCCAACAGCTCTCACCACAACAGCTCGAACCCCATATACAGCTGGCTCTCACAATAAGCTTTAGGGGTGGCCTTGCCCACCTTAAACGGCGTTGGCGCCAACCCTCCTAGTGCAGCTTGAAGCATTGCTTCATGAAGCCAGCGGCTTACACACAGAGCATTAGAGAAATGTTAAAAAGAAATTTTAGCTTAACATCTCTTGAAGAAAGCCTTTTAGTGGTGGATATATTAGTGAACTATGTAACAGTGAGGGCAGAAGCCGATATGATAGGCAACCTTGATATAACCATAGTAGACCTAAACGAAGACGCAATACGTAAATCAACTATCAATAAACTATTAAAACCAGAATTTATAATTGAGCTTAGTAATTGCAAACATTAATGAGGCATGTTTAGGATAAATGTAGGCTGACACAGGCTACGAACATGTGGAGCAATATATGCATAAAATATAGGTGTGGTCATCATCATATTACGTTGTTATAATAACTTGGTATGCAACATAGGTTTAAAACACGTATTATTTATATTGAAGCGAATACACAATATACACACTTTTTATGTTAATGCATAAAGCGTTTTGTTAAATCAATCATATAACTATTAATTGTGAGTACTACCAATATGGTAGTTTTGCTGCGTTTACATCCTTGATTTATGGTTAACCCCTCTCTGGGCAGTAGGTGTTTCAGAGGGTGGGGCTCAAACATGGTGGGGGAAGGGACGTGTTTGAGAGGACCTCCCCTCAGACAAGTGCCTCATGAACTTTATGGTGAGCTCAATCAAAAAACTCTAATAAAGGCGAGTTAATATCACGTTTACAATGGGCAACAATAATTTTTGTATGCATGCCACTTTTGCAATAGCTTTTCATAACTACTTGAATTGGATTGGTTCTAATAGCGTTATTGTTAATTAAATTTGTTATTTCTGCTTGTAGTCTTTTATGTGTTTGACCGCTTTTCTGTGTTTTTTGTTTAGGCTTTCTATTAGCTTTTCATCTGCTGTGTATAGTGTTGTGTTTAGGTATTCAGCTAATGCTACGTAGCTTGCATCATATATTGTTATGTTGTTCTCCAATGCTGTGTCTATGGTTAGATCTGCATATTCGCCTTTCAGCTCGTATAGTTCAAATCCGTATTTTACTAAGCTCTCCATTATGGCTTTTAGTGTTGCAGGTGAAATGTCTTTTCTGCTGTACCTAACTGCGTTTATCACCTCAAAGGGCATTAATGTCGGGGAGGCTAGCTTGAACAGGCCGTTTATGTAGTCGTCTCGTAGGGCTAGGGCTTGGTCTCTGAAATCCTCTATGACATACCACTTCACTACTACTGAGGCATCTACAACAATGATGCTCACTTAATGCGCTCCCTCCACTTCCTTATGACTTCAACGCTGGAGTACCCTTCATCAGGGGTTATCACGTTCCTCTCATTTAAGAGCAAGGCTCTAGCCAAGTTCCTCTCTTCTTCTTGCCTCAAAACTCTCGTAATGGCCTCTCTTACAACCTCACTCCAATTTATGTGTTTTAGCCGCTCCATCCTCCTCTTGGTCTCATCGTCTATGCGCACAGTGATCAAACCCATAAGCTCCACTTCACTTATCTACGCTGAGGAGTTAATATATAAACCTATATACGTATATACGTGAAAGCAGACAAGAAAACGCGAGTCCTCTCCTCCAGTAGAGAGATTGCTCGCTAACCCCCCCTCAGAAACCAGAGAAGTTTATGGTGACTCCATGTAAACTGTCTTCTCTCGCGATGTAGGGTAATACCGTCTTTCCTCGCTTAGCAGGCCTTTAAACGTGATATCGATGATGCGCGCATAAAGTAACTCAAACTGTTTTGTGGTGTTGTTTTAGTAACTCGTTTATGGTATTGCATCTAGTAAAGCGGTTATGTAAGGAGTTTTAATTAGATTTTATCGGTATATCTCTGCTTCTTAGTGTTTTGATCCCGATTCTCATTGACGCTTTTATTAGGGCGTCGTCGTCGGTGATGAGGTTGGCTTTAAGCTTTTCAGCTGTGGTGAGGTATGATGCGTCGTAGTACGTTAAGCCCATTCGTGTAGCTAGAAGTAGGATGCTGGCTTCGTGCTCACGGTTTGAAGCATCGATGATGCTCATTAAGCTGAGGAAGGAACTATAAAGGGAGAAAAATTGGATGTGTCAAGGGCTTCTCCATAAGCCGTGCATGTTGCAGTACGCTCTTGCAGTTAGCTTCTCGGCTTTGAGCTTGAAGGAGGCCTCGGGCTTATCGCCGGGCTTCAAGTACTTCCTGTAGGCTTCACCATCCGTTGACACCTCAATCCACTCTATGTAGTGCCCCTCCTCCATTGGGTGCTGCACTGAGCCAACCTTAACGACTACTGTGTCACCTGAGACCTCGAGTACAGGGGCATGCTTCTCCTTGCCGGGCTCAGCAGTCTTCTCCTCTAGCAGCTGCATTGACTGGCCGCAGCAGACTAGTTGCCCCTTACCTTCATGCACAACCTCAACAATGTTGCCACACACATTGCACTTGTAGATCCTCTTGAGCAGTGCCACCAAGACGCCTCCTACAAGCTCTTATAGCAGAACCACCAGTCGAAGCACTCGTACTTCTTAACCCTCTCCTTAGCAGTCTGCTCATCAGTTGCAGGTGGTATTATGACCTTGTCACCTATGAGCTCGTTGTTAGGCCAGTTAGCAGGCATGGCCACGCCCTCTCTATCAGATATCTGTAAGGCCCTCACAGCCCTCAATATCTCATCAATGTTCCTCCCAAGCTCCTGAGGGTAGTACATGATGGCCCTCACGACGCCCTCAGGATCAACTATGAAGACTGCCCTCACAGTGTTAGCCCCCTTGCTTGGATGTATCATCCCCAGCGCGCAGGCAACTCTACCTGTGTCGTCAGCTATTATTGGGAACTCTATCTTGACACCCAGCTTCTCCCTAATCCACTCAACCCACTTGATGTGGCTGAAGACTTGATCTATGCTCAACCCTATGAGCTCACAGTTCAACTCCTTAAACTCCTCATACCTCCTCTGAAAAGCCACAAACTCAGTTGTGCATACAGGAGTGAAGTCAGCTGGATGAGAGAACAACACGAACCACTTACCCTTGTAGTGGTCTGGGAGCTTAATCCTCCCCTTAGTCGTCTGAACTTCGAAGCTTGGGAGCTTCTCGCCTATAAGCGGCATGGCGGGGGTTCTCTCCACAACAATCACCTTTTCGAATATATTTATAAATGGGTGCAGAACTTATATATCTATGGTTCGATTTTCAAACCTAGAGATAATAAAGATGTTGAGGGAGAACGCTAGGATGCCGTTTCTACAGATGGCTAGAGCTCTAGGTGTAAGTGAGACTGCAGTTAGGAAGAGGGTTAAGAAGCTTGAGGAGGAGGGTGTTATAAGGCGCTACACGATTGAGGCTGACTACAGGAAGCTCGGCTTTGAGGTTCAAGCCTTCATAGGGGTTGACGTGAAGCCCGAGCGCCTCATAGACCTCATTGAGGAGCTTAGGGGGATGGAGGAGATAGTCAGCTTGTACTCGTCTAGTGGAGACCACATGTTGATAGCTGAGTGCTGGTTTAAGAGCACGCGTGAGCTCAAGGAGTTCGTTAAGAAGCTGAGCTCCACGAGAGGTGTTACGAGGGTCTGCCCAGCGATAGTGCTCGAAAAGGTGAAGTGAAGCTACGCTGTTGAGGAGTGGACTCGCTGCAAGCTTCATGTGTTTAGCCACCTCTACGGCTCAAGAAGTCGAGCTTAGCGTTTAAGCTGCTGGCTTAGAGAGCTTAAAGTAGCAACTTTTAAAACCCGCTTATGGTCAAAACACTACTTTAAATAGGGGTTATTGAGGGTGCTGAACTCATGCTCTGGGCTTTGAGAGAGGAGGTTGTTCATGAAGCTTGAGCTGCCCAGGTACACTGAGAGGTTTGGATCCGTTAAGATCCACGACATCCAGAGGGTTTTACTACTCGACTCCTCTGAGGACTCGCCTCCACATAGCACTTCTGTGTGTAATATACCTAGGAGCAGGATTGAGGAGATAGAGCGTAGAATGGCCATAGTGATACCCGTGAAGAACGAGAAGCTCAAGGTGCTTGAGGGAGTCATAAGCGCGATACCTAGTGAGTGCCTCATAATCATAGTCTCGAACAGCAGGAGGAACAAGGTGGACCGCTTTAGGATGGAGTACGAGATGGTCGAGCAGTACGTCTACTACACTAAGAGGGCTGTCTGGATGATCCACCAGAAGGACGCAGGTGTGGGGAGTGCTGTGAGGAAGATTGGCTACGAGGACCTGCTGGACGAGAAGGGCTTGGTCCACGACGGCAAGGCTGAGGGCATGATACTCGGCATGCTCCTAGCCAAGGCGTCTGGCAAGGACTACGTGGGCTTCATAGATGCCGACAACTACATCCCAGGGGCGGTCCACGAGTACGTCAAGATATATAGCGCAGCCTTCTGTCTCGCTCAAAGCCCATACGTGATGGTCAGGATATCCTGGGCCTACAAGCCCAAGATACTTGAGGGCTCCCTCTACTTCTCGAAGTGGGGCAGGGTCTCCAAGATAACCAACAAGTACTTGAACAAGCTGATAACGAGCTTCACAGGCTTTGAGACCGAGGTCGTGAAGACAGGTAACTCTGGTGAGCACGCCATGACGATGAAGCTAGCTGAGCTCCTAGACTACAGCTCGCGATTCGCCATTGAGACTGGCGAGATAATCAACATACTTGAGCAGTTTGGAGGAGTCTTGGACCCCAAGTTCTACGAGCCCATGGAGAAGGGGGTCGAGATATTTCAGATAGAGACTAGGAACCCCCACTTCCACGAGGAGAAGGGCGATGAGCACATAAGGGAGATGCTCTTCGACTCCCTCCTCACCATAGTCTCAAGCCCCCTATGCCCAGACTCCTTGAGGAGCGAAATATTCGAGAAGTACCCGGACATGGCTAAGAGCAGGAGCTCGGCTTCGAGGAGGGTCATAAGGTCCTTCATAAACGTGGACGTCAAGTCCTTCTTAGACGGCTTGATCAGCTCGAACTCCATAATAATGCTGGGGAGAAGCACTTAAGGGTGTCTTCACCGGCTGGGCTGGATATGGGCAAGAGGGTTGTCTTCACAGACCTAGATGGAACGCTCTTAGACCCCTTCACTTACAGCTACGAGGAGAGCTTGCCAGCGCTTAGAGCTTTGCGGAGAGAGGGCATACCAGTGGTGTTCTGCTCAGCTAAGACTAGGCTTGAGATACTAGCGCTGAGAGCTGAGCTTGGAGTTCAAGACCCCTTCGTGGCTGAGAATGGAGCCGCCGTCTTCATACCTAGAGGCTACTTCAACCTAAAGCTTGAGGAGAGAGCTCAAGAGCTCAACAGCCTCCTCGTAGTCGAGCTTGGGGCTAGGCTTGAGGAGTTCAAGTGGGTCATCGAGGAGGAGCTTGTCAAGCTGGGATGCGGGTACTCGCTGTTTAGCGAGATGAGCGCTGAGGAGATAGCTGAAGAGACGGGGTTAACAGTTGAGATGGCTGGCTACGCGAAGGCGAGGGAGTACAGCGAGACCATTAAGATCGATGGAGGCCGCAAGCTCGCCGTCAAGGCTCTTCGAGCACTAGAGTCTAGAGGGCTAAGCTGCACTGCTGGTGAGAGATTCCTAACGGTTACTAGTGGAGGTGTGTCGAAGGGGCGAGCTGTCAAGGTACTCCAAGGGCTTTACGAGGAGGTCTACGGCCCCCTGCTGACCTATGGTTTTGGAGACTCCTACAACGACTTGAGCATGCTTAGAGAGGTTGACGTGCCAGTGCTCGTCAAGAGGCCTAGTGGCAACTGGATCGAAGCTGACCTACCAGTACTGCTTAGAGTTGACGAGGTGGGGCCTAGGGGGTTTAGGAGGGGGGTCGAGCTAGTCCTCGGGCTTAAGCTTTAACCCTCTAGACCTTGAGCTCCGACTTGAGCGGGCTACCGCCCTTCAAGAGCTCATCTATCAGCTCTTGGTGGAACCTGAACAAAGCCGCTATGCTTCTCAGGGCTGGTGAGGCTGGGGGGTCTAAGATCTTGGAGAAGAGCTCTACGACTACCTCAACCTGCTTGGTGAACGACTTGAGGTCTAAGAGCGCATCTCTAAACTCCTCACCTCCTACACGAAGCCTCGACAGCTTGTCTAAGGCGCCTACAGCGCTCCTCACAAGCCCCTCCCCGATGGAGTCCACGTAGAGCCTGTAGTCATCTGTGTAGTCGACGTGGAGGAATACTCTGAGCACCTCAGCACACCTCAAGCAGTCCACTCTCAAAACTTGAATTAGCTCCTCCACACCCTCAACTCCTGAGTTGCCGCTAACGCCCTCGCAAGCCTTGCTGAACTCGTAGAGTAGAGATGCTAGGCCTCTAGCCCACCTCCTAAAGTCTATGCCTAAGACGCTGAGCAGCACCATTCCCAGTCGCTACTGAGCTTGCTGTGAACATCTATCTCTATTACTCCTAGAAGCGTAGCTACCGGGTAAGGAGCTCGGTTTTTCTAGGGCTTCTAGGCGTTGAGCTGGATAGCTCAAACTTTAAGCTTGAGGCTTGAGTCCATTTAATCTTGGCTTTTAAAGCTGCTATAACCCATGAGGTTGAGCTCCTCTCGAGGGAGGTTTAAGTGGGGCTAGCTGGAGATTAGTCGTGGGCAGCTGGTGCGAGCATGGCTGAGAGCTTAGGCGTACCCCTCGAGGCTAAGCTTCTAGGGGGCTTAGGCTGCATACTCCTGGCGATAGCGCCCATACTCCTAGACCTTGCAGGCCTAGTCCTAGCCATTGTGGGCCTAATCCTCGTGTTAATAGCGTGTCAAAGGATTTCAGAGGCTTTGGGCGAAGCCAAGATATTTAGAGACGTCTTGGTGGCCTCCCTGCTAGCCATAGTCTCAATAGGGGTCTTACTGGCCCTATCCGTGGGCTTAGCCTTTGCAGCAGTGCTATCCATACCCTTTACGCATGGCTTCACGCACTTCGTGGGCATAACCCCCACAGCTCCCTCAAGCTCTATTACACACACCCCTCTACTCGTAGTGTTGATAGTGCTCGTGGCCTCACTCGTCTTGACTTTGATAAGCGCCCTATACTTCAAGTCGGGCTTCACCAGGATCTCCTCCAAAACAGGTCTCAGGCTTTTTAGAGATGCGGGCCTGCTCATCCTGATATCAGCGGCTATGGTAGTTGCCGGGGCGGCTTTAATAGTGCTCTGGGGAGCTGGGCTGATCATCATGTTCATAGCCTTGGTAATCAGCTTAGTCGCTTGGATCTTAGCAGCAGTGGCTTTCTTCACAGTGTCGACGGCATCTAGGAGGCTGCCTCCTCCACCCCCTCTCTAGATCTACGAGTTGCTCAACTCCTCTTCGCAAACGTTATATTCTTCCTTTCACCCTCCTTTATCTAAGCGGAGGTCTGGCGATGAGCAAGGACAAGGCTATTGGCGGTGCTCTGCTAGCTGTATCCGCTGTAGTTATAGTGGTGTACTTATGGTTAGTCTTCTTCCCGCCTATCGTGGGAGCCGACATATTCGTGCTCAAGCTGACCGGCGCCGTAGCTGTAGTGGCAGTCTTCGCGATCATAGGATGGATAGGCTACACACTAGCGACAACCCCACCACCTAAGCCAATAGAGGAGATAGAGAAGGAGCTTGAGGAGGAGCT
>Ga0180302_10001354_pt1 | contig 11579 bp, 8 predicted proteins | sample GuaBasSediGuay17_FD_121794 | JGI IMG/M metagenome (GOLD analysis project Ga0180302, IMG submission 121794) | Subseafloor sediment microbial communities from Guaymas Basin, Gulf of California, Mexico - Guay17, Core 4571-4, 12-15 cm | ecosystem: Environmental > Aquatic > Marine > Hydrothermal... | reverse complement strand
TTCTCCGGAGACCGTACTACCCGAGCCAGGCTCAGGGAGATCGCCAGGCTCGGCTGCTTCAGAGACGTCATAGTCGACACTCTGAGGGCCGTGGTCAGGTCGTTCCCATCCATAGACGACCTCCACCCGTTCTACAGAGATCTCGCCGACCTGGTGGTCGGAGTGGACGAGCTGAAGCACTCTCTTGGCGCCGTGGACTGGGCCGCCGGCAAGGTGGACGACGTGGTCAGGGAGGCCATAAGGTCCATCAGGAGGGCCTCCTCGTTCTCTAAGATGGAGCGCCTGAGGAGGGCCGCCATGGGGAGGGCCTCCTCCATCCTGAGGAGGGTGGAGGGGGAGATCGAGGCCCTCTCCAGAGCCTGCGTAGAACTCAGGAGGCTGCCCTCCCTGGACCCCGGCCTCCCCTCCGTAGTGGTTGCCGGCTCTCCAAATACTGGGAAGAGCACGATAGTCCGGAGCATCTCCTCCGGGAGGCCGGAGGTGGCGCCCTACCCCTTCACCACGAAGGGGGTGCTGATAGGCCACTCTTACCTGGGAGCTCTGGGCAGGATCCAGGTCGTCGACACCCCGGGGCTGCTGGACAGGCCCCTCTCGGAGAGGAACGAGATAGAACTCCAGGCGGTGCTCGCCCTGAAGCACCTGGCAGATGTGATCCTCTTCGTGTCCGATCCCACCGAGACCTGCGGCTACCCCCTGGAGTCACAGCTCAGGATCCTAAGGGAGGTGAGAGAGGAGTTCTCGAGAGTGCCCCTGATAGTCGTCGCGAACAAGTCCGACATGGGATCCCTGTTCCGCAGGAACCTGCCCAGGGTGATCGAGGTGGCGGAGGCCATCGAGGCCCCCCTGGTCGTCACCTCCGCCATCCGAGGGTGGGGGCTACCAGAACTCCTCTCCGTCCTCGAGGAGGTGGCCGGGGGAGGCAGATGAGGAGATCTATCGGGTTCCTCTTCTCGGGGGAGCACCCTCGCCTCCCGCCAGCGGAGGCCCTGGCCGTGGTCGAGAGCGAGTCCGGCGCGAGCGACCCGCTCCTGTGGAGGTCGAGGGTGCTCCTCGCGAGGTCAGAGACTCCCTCGATAGGCAGGCTCTCCTCCAGACTGGCGTTCACCAAGAAGATATTCGAGGCGTACTCTCTCGCCCTCTCCAATGATCTCCGCCCTCTGCTTGAGGTCATCCCGGTCCCACCCATGTCCGGGGTCAGCTTCAGAGTCCGGGCGGTCTCCCTCGGAGGCGGGCTCGACGCCAGGGTAGCGGAGAGGGTCCTCGGGGGGAGGGTGCTCAGAGCGGGCTCCGGCCTCAGGGTCGACCTGGAGGACCCGGACGTGGAGATCCTCTGCCTGATGCTCCCGAGACTCCTGATCATCGGCCAGACTCTCTCCTCGATCGACAGGTCTAGGTTCAGGCTGAGGGAGACCTCGATGAGGCCCTTCTTCCACCCGACCTCAATGAACCCCATCCTGGCCAGGGCCATGGTCAACCTGGCCAGGGTGAGGGAGGGGAGCCTCGTGCTGGACCCCTTCATGGGGGCGGGCGGCATAGTCCTGGAGGCCCTCTGCGTCGGGGCCAGGGTCATCGGGGTAGACGCAGACCCCGACATGGTCGCCGGGGCCCTCCAGAACCTCTCATTCTATGGATTCTTCCGCGGGTACTCTCTGATGGTCGCGAACGCCGTGGAGCTGAGCCTGGACGAGAAGGTGGACGCCATAGTGACCGACCCCCCCTACGGGAGGGGGGCCCGGGTCCTCGGCTTCAGAGAGCCCCGCTCCCTCCTGGAGCGATTTATCGAGAGGTCCCCCGACCTCCTCAGGGAGGGCGGCTGGATCTCCATCTCGGTCCCCGACCGGATCGGGGTGGAGGCCCTTATGGAGGAGGCGGGCTACTCCGTCAGGGGGGTCTACTTCATTAAGGTCCACAAGAGGCTGCGCCGGAAGATCGTGGTGGGGAGGCTCGACTATGCGGGTGATCTTCCTGGGGACCTCGAGCGCCGTCCCTACCAAGCGTCGGAACGTGACCTCTATAGCGGTCTCGTTTAACGGCGAGTACGCCCTCCTGGACATAGGAGAGGGGACCCAGAGGCAGGTGATGCACGCCGGTCTCGGGTTCGGGAGGCTGAGGAGGATATTCATTACCCACCTCCACGGAGATCACTTCTTCGGGCTGTTCCCCCTCCTCCAGACCCTGAGCATCCTCAGGAGGACGGCCCCTCTCGAGGTGTACTCCCCGGAGGGCCTCTCCAAGATACTAGACGCCCTGTCTGAGTTCTCCCACTTCAGGGTCACCTTCCCCCTCAGGGTCGTCGAGTTCTCCGGCCCCTCCGTCTTCAGGTTCCCCAGGTACACTGTGGAGTTCTTCCCGGTGGACCACCTGGATACTCCGACCTTCGGCGTGAGGATAAGAGAGAGGGACAAACCCGGCCGTCTGGACGTCAAGAAGGCCGAGGAACTTGGCATCCCCCCGTCCCTCAGATCCCTCCTGAAGAAGGGCATCCCAATAAAGCTCCCGGACGGCAGGACCGTTCAGCCGGGGGAGGTCGTGGGCCCTCCCACCCCAGGCAAGGTGCTGGTGTACTCCTCAGACACCAGGCCGACCGCCGGGGTGGTCGAGAAGGCCTCTGGAGCGGACCTCCTGATACACGACGCCACCTTCAGGGACGACCTGGCGGAGAGGGCTAGGGCCACAGGCCACAGCACGGTTGGGGAGGCTTGTCGAGTGGCGATAGAGGCGAAGGTCAAGATGTTGGCGCTGGTCCACTTCAGCGCCAGGTACAGGGACGAGGACCTGGATGAGATCGAGCGGGAGGCCCGCTCAATCTTCCCCAACGCGGTGGTGGCACGGGACTTCCTGACGATAGACCTCTGAGGAGAGGTCCCTCACGAGCTGTCTGGTGCTCACCTCCCTGATGGCCCTCCCCCTCCTGGTCCTCGGCGCGATCCAATTTAGGAAGACGTCCGGATCTCCGGGATACTGTATCCTCACCCTTATCGCGCCCAGGGGGGACTCTGAATCATCCTCGCAGAGCTTTATTGTCCCCCAGAAGGCCGCCTGCTTGTGCACCGATATCTCGAAAGACCCTCCTCTCCTGGATCTGATGAGGAGATCCCTCGCCGTGTCCAGCACCCTGTTCCTCCTGAGGCTCTCCCTGAGCTTGAGGAGCCTCTCGTAGCCCTCCACCCTCACCCGGAGCAATCCGCCCTCCACCCTCACGTCGTCCTCCTCCTCGAGCGGGACCACGCTACTGACGGCCCTGATCACCCTGTTCTCTCCCTCGCTGGGGAAGACTGGAGTCTCCACCTCTACTACAACCCTCCTAGGAGCCCCCTCCTCCTCAGGAACACCTCCGCCTCCTCTACCCTCTTGGGGAGCCCCGCCCTCCGATAGGACCTCCTCGGCCAATCCTCCACCACCCCCCCAAGCTCCTCTATATCCCTCTTCAGCGCGAGGTACAGCCGGGATCCCTCCCTGTCGAAATCCACGAGGATTCCGAATGCCCTCCCTGGGATCTCGCCGGGGCTCTCTAAGATCTCGGCTCTAATGTCCCTAACGGTCAGTATCTCCGTGGTGACCCCGAGGGACCTAAGGGACCTCGCGTCGCCCGGCCCCTCCACTATTATGGTGAGTCCGTACGATCTGCCAGCAGAGTTCACCTTGGAAACCCACTCCAATACTTTTTCCATCAGGAGTACGCGGACTCTGTTCATTCCTAGGTTCCCAAGCCCCGCCTCCGACCCAGACAATTTTATTTTTCTCTTCGGAGGGTCTGCAGGACCGCTCACCGAGGCGGGTGCATAGCCTATGCTCAGGTATCTCATTGCCGGAATCTTGATTTTTCTACTGGCTCCAGAGCCTCCAGCTCAACACAGCGGCCCGTTTGTCTCTAAAATGGAGCTCACAGTAGATCTGGCCGGGGAGAATTCTGCCACGATAACCATAGAGATGGGGCTCTCCAACCCCCCGAACTCCACTGTCAGAGTGTCCGCCGTCTCTCTCTACATCGGAGGAGGGTACCTCCCAGGCTACGTCTCGGCGGTGGAGCCCCAGGTGACCTCCTCCGAGGGCATAAAGGAACTCCGCGCCGTCCCGTCCAGGTCAGGGATGAACCTGATCATGACGCTATCTTCGCCCCTCGATCCTGGGGAGGAGGAGAACATATCGATCTCACTTTCGCTAGACCCGTCAATCTTCATGATGCAGGTGCGGAACAACTCAGACGTTTATGCGATGTTCATCTCCGTTGAGAAGCCCAACTTAACGGTCCGCCCCCCCTTCAGCGATGTGGGAGCCACGGTCCTCCTACCGCCCGGCGCAGTCCTGGTCCAGCCCGGCCCCGGACTCCCCCTCCTCTCTCCAGAGAGCGGGGAGGTCTTGGAAGACCCCTGGGCTGGTAGGACCAGGCTCAGGTGGGAGGACCTGGAGGAGTACCCGGCCAGCGGATGGTCCTTCAGGACCTCGTTCATACTCGGGGACATATCCTCCCTGTCGGTCCAGCCATCCAACAACACGCCGGTCAGCCCCACCCTCACCTCTCAGTGGGGTCTCGTAGTCCTCCTCGTGGCCACCAACAGCGTCACCATGGTGGTCAGTTGGATAGTGGCCTCTCGGAGGAGGGCCCCCCAGAGGGTCAAGCCCGCCGAGCCGGAGACCGCCCTGGAGATGCTGGACGAGGACGAGAGGCTCATACTCGAGAAGATAATCTCCAGAGGGGGGGTCGTCCCCCAGAGGGACCTCCCCGCCCTGACTGGCTTCTCCAAGAGCAAGGTCTCCAGGATACTCAAGCGCCTGGACAAGATGGGGGTCATCTCGAGGAAGACCGTGGGGAAGACAAAGATGGTCTCAGTCTCGCCTGACGTGAGGGAGAGCCTGGGGCAGCCCTCCTAGGCCCTGGTGCGGGGGGTGGGATTCGAACCCACGGGCCCCCTGAGGGGAGCGGATCTTGAGTCCGCCGCCTTCGACCGCTCGGCCACCCCCGCAGGAGGGGGGTGTCCGGCTCCACATCATAAATATTTCTCGAGCAAGTTCGAGCACCTCTCCAACTTGGCCCTGGCAACTCTGGACACTATCCTCCTGTAAAACCTGAGCGGGTCTCTGTCGAGGTGGGCCAGCCTGACGCCCCCACTCACCAGCCTCACGGAGCACCTCCTCCCGACCTCCCTGACTATCTGCCCGTCTATAGCCGCGAGCAGATCCCTGTCAGACTCCACGGTCACGACCGAGCCCTGGGGAATCACCAGAGATCTGACGGGGATGTCCATGCTCGGCGGCCAGGGCGCCAGGATGGAGGCTATCATCCCCCCTACCCTGGGGTCGACCAGAGGCCCTCCGGCCGACAGGCAGTACGCCATTGATCCCAGGGGGGTCGAGAACACCACTCCGTCGGCTATAAACGAGTTTATCTCTACCCCGTCGACGAACATCCTCCCCCTGAGGGCCTTTCCGACGGCCCTGGGGGCCAGGAGTATGTCGTTTAACGCCAGCGAGTCTTCGTGGCCCTCCAGGGATACGGCTGGCTCCTCCGCGACGAAGTATCGACCAGACCCGATTCTCCTGACCCCCTCCTCCAGGCTCTCCTCCTCCAGCTCCATCAGCAGTCCGTAGGATCCGTCCTTCACCCCCAGGATGGGGGTCCTCCCGACGGAGTGGTACAGGATCAGGAGGGTCCCGTCCCCCCCCACGGCGACCCCGAGGTCCGCCTCCACCCTCTGAACCTCCGCTCGCCTCAAGGCTACGTCGTGCCCGTACTCCCTGAGTATCTCCTCGATCCTGAGGGCCATCCTCGCGCACCTATCGTCCGGTTTGTACATGACCGCCACTAGCATGCCGCTCTCCCACTTCCACACCCCTGGGCAAACTAAAATTGTCCCCCTGGGAGTGAGCAGGGATGATAGTACTCCCCGGCAGGAGGGGTTTCGAACTCCTCTCGAAGGCCAGCCCGGTTAGGGTCTGCGCGCTGGGAGATCTAGACACCACCCCGCTTCTCCCGTGGAGGATCTCACGCGGGGGGGAGGTCGAGCTCCCGGGGTGGCTCGTCGAGGTGCTGGAGAGGGAGGGTCTCGTGGCCAGGGTAGAGGAGAGGACTGTCTCTGACCTGGAGAGGGCGATACACAAGGAGGGGAGCCTGACGAGACCAGCCAGGATAGGAGGGGACTTCTACTCCTGGCTCTCGAGGGAGGTCCGCCGGGCCCTGGAGGATCCGGCGATGCACCCCACCGACAAGAGGAGGGTACTCGACAGGGCGAGGGAGTTCGCCATAAGGAGGCTGGGGAAGATCGTCAGGTACGCCCTCCTCTCCCAGGAGTCCGGGGACGTCGGACAGAGGGTGCTGAGCAGGCTGACCCTCCACGAGAGGGTAATATATCACCACCTGCGCGCGATCATATCAAGGTGGATATCGGAGATACTCGCTGAGGAAGGGGGGTCAAATGGCTGAGCTCACGTTCGAGGACCTCCGAGAGAGGTACGCCGACTTTCTCCTAGAGTTTAGAGACCCGGGGGGGAATCCGAAGTACCGCGCGGCTATATCCCAGATGATAGACAGGGGGAGGAGGTCCCTCCCCGTTGACTACTCCGACCTCGCCGCCCACCCCTCGACCAGGGAGCTGGTCAGGGAACTCCTCTCCGATCCGGAGGAGCACCTCAAGGCGGCCTCAGAGGCCCTGACGGAGATAGTCAGGTCCAGGATGGTGGACCTGGACCTCCTGGAGGAGATATCCCCCCTCGTCGCGAAACGCAGATTTCACGTAAGGGTGAGGAACCTTCCCACCTCCGTCAGCATAAGGGACATACCGTACGTCCCGGTGGGCCAGCTCATCCAGCTTTCCGGCATCGTGACCAGGGTGTCCGACGTCTACGACAGGGTCGTGGTGGCGGCCTTTACGTGCACCAACCCCGACTGCGGCTACACATTCAAGATGACCCTGGAGGAGATTGCGGAATCGGGCAGGCCGAAGGTCTGTCCGTCCTGCGGTAGGCCGGGGGTCAGGCAGAACCCGGACGAGTCTGAGTTCGAGTCCTGGCAGACCATAAGGATACAGGAGAGGCCCGAGGACCTCCCCCCCGGCGCGATGCCCAAGCACGTGGATTGTGTACTCGTGGACGACCTGGTGGACGAGGTGAAGCCCGGCGACAGGGTGGTCGTCACGGGCGTGGTCCAGCTCAGGCCAGCCAGAAGGACCGAAGTCCCGGGGTTCGGCCAGCTGTTCAAGAGGTACCTCGTCATAGATTACGTCGAGACCCCGATGAGACCGTACGAGCGGGTAGAGATCAGCGAGGAGGACGAGGAGAAGATACTCGAACTCTCGAGAGACCCGGAGCTAGAGGAGAAGATAATCAGGTCGATAGCCCCCTCCATATACGGCGCCAGGTACATCAAGAGGGCCATAGCCGCCGCCCTCTTCGGCGGGAACAGGGTCAGGCTCCCCGACGGGACCAGGGTGAGGGGGGAGATCAACCTCCTCCTCGTGGGGGACCCGGGGACCGCCAAGTGCGTCCTCGGGGACTCCGTGGTGCTGACCAGGTCAGGCCCCTCTAGGATAGACTCCCTCTCGAACCCGAGTGGCGCGCTAGAGGGTCTTGAGGTGGCATCGCTTGGGGACGGCGCGGGAATAGGGTGGAGCAGGGCCTCCGCCTGGGCCGCGTCCCCCCACAGGGGCGAGGTGATCCGGGTCGTCACGGAGTCCGGCCTGGAGCTGTCCGTCACTCCCACCCATCCGTTCCTCTCCATAACCAGGGAGGGGGACCTGGCCTTCGTCCGGGCGGTCGACCTAACCAGGGGCAGGTTCCTCGCAGTCCAGGCCGCAGCTCCCCCGGGACGGGCCCGCCTCGATCCGGACCTGGCCGAGGTCCTCGGGGTGATCCTCCTCGAGTCCAGGGTCGAGAGGGACTCCGGCAGGAGCATTACCCTCAGGGTCCTCGTGAACAAGGGGTACGTGGATAGGCTGAGGGCCCTGAGGCCGGACGGGGCGTCGATATCCTCGGTCTCCCTCAGGGGGAAGAGGGCCAGGGTCAGGATCACGCTCAGGCCCCCCAAGCTCAGGGACAGGCTCGCCTCCGGCCCAATCTCCCCGAGGTCCGTGGCGGACCTCCTCCTGTCCCTGGACGACGCGTCTCTGGAGGCCCTCCTGGCTGGCATGCTGGGGGCCCACTCTCGCCTCCTGAGGGCCAGGGGCAGGCTGGCCCTCTATCTCCCCTCGGCGGAAGACGCCCTGCTGGTCAGGACCCTCCTCAACAGGATGGGGGTCCGCCTCCCGGAGGTCAGGAGGCTCAAGAGGGGCTATCAGATACTCCTGAACAGGCGGCAGGCGGAGAAGCTCAGGAGGGGCAGGCTCAAACTCGTGGTGGATCCGTCCGACCTCCGAGGCTCCTCCGACGGCCGGGTCCCATTCGCCGCCCCCAAGCTCCGCGAGGTCCGGAGGCTCCTGAGGGTGGGGCTCGACTCGACCCCCGTACCCCCGGCCACCCTCAGGAAGTACGAGTCCGGGGACACTCCGGTGCCCGCGGACACCCTCCTCGCCCTCGTCAGCCACTACAGGTCTGTCCTGGAGGAGAGGAGGGCGAGCCTCGACCACCTTTCTCTCAGGAGGGCCTCCAACCTCCTCGCCCAGCTGGAGACGCTCGGGTCCGCGGTGGCCTGGGACCGGGTGAGGGAACTCTCCAGGGAGGAGTTCTCCGGCCTGGTCTACGACATAGAGGTCCCGGGCTCCAGGAACTTCGTGGCCAATGGCTTCATAGTCCACAACAGTCAGCTACTGAAGTACGCGGCCCAGCTGGCCCCCAGGGGTCTCTACACTACCGGGAAGGGATCGACCGCCGCCGGGCTGACGGCCGCCGTGGTCAGGGACTCCTCCACCGGCGGGTGGACCTTGGAGGCCGGCGCGCTCGTCCTGGCCGACATGGGGGTGGCCTGCATAGACGAGTTCGACAAGATGAGTGAGGAGGACAGGAGGGCCATACACGAGGCCATGGAGCAGCAGACCATCTCGATAGCTAAGGCCGGCATAGTGGCCACCCTGAACGCCAGGACCACGATAATAGCCGCCGCCAACCCGAAGAAGGGGAGGTACGACCCGCTGCTCAGCGTGGCCGAGAACATAAACCTCCCACCGACGATACTCTCCAGGTTCGACCTGATATTCGTGATAAGGGACGAGCCCAAGGAGGACCAGGACAGGATGATAGCGGACCACGTCCTGGGGGCGAGGATGGGCGTGAACCCGGACATAGAGCCCCCGATCCCCCTGGACCTGCTCAGGAAGTACATAGCCTACGCCAGGCAGAGGGTCAGGCCGAGGCTCAGCAGGGAAGCCGCCCGGGTGATAAAGGAGTACTACCTGAAGATGAGGGGGATGAGCGGGTCCGGGGAGGGTCTCGGTCCCCTGGCCCTCACGGCGAGGCAGCTCGAGGCGCTGATAAGGCTCAGCGAGGCCAGGGCCAGGATGTTCCTAAGGGACGTGGTCACCGAGGAGGACGCGATGGTCGCCGTTGAGCTGATGGACAGGATGCTCAGGCAGGTCAGCTACGACGTGTCCGCCGAGGCCCTGGACATAACGGGGATGGTCGGGCCCTTCATGTCCTCCACGAAGAGGAGGGAAGAGATAATGCGGATGCTGAACAGGATGGCCTCCGAGAGCCCGGACGGCATGGTGTCGGAGGACGAGTTCGTGGCCGCCGCCATGGAGAAGCTGAAGGTGTCCAGGGAAGTCCTCCAGAGGGACCTCGACATGCTGAAGGACAGCGGCCTCATATACTCGCCGGCCGTCGGCTACATCGCCCCGGCCATCAGGAGGAGATCCGAGAGATGAGCGATACCGGGCTGGATCTCCTCCCCCCGTCAATCGCCAGGATCCTCCGCTCCTGGGGCATCTCGACCCTGTACCCCCCACAGCTGGAGGTCGCCTCCAGGGGCCTTGTTGAGTCCGGGAACTTCGTCCTGGCCTCCCCCACGGCGAGCGGGAAGACCCTGGCGGCCGAACTCCCGATGCTCTACGAGCTCTCCAGGGGGGGCAAGGTGGTCTACGTGGTTCCGCTGAGGGCTATAGCCTCCGAGAAGTTCAAGAGCTTCTCTGAGAGGTACTCGAGGCTCGGCTTCTCCGTCAGGATGACCGTGGGGGACTACGACTCTTCCGAGGAGCCCCTGGCCGTGCACGACCTCATAGTGACCACATACGAGAAGCTGGACTCCATTATACGACACTCCCCCACCTGGCTCGGAGAAGTCGCCCTCGCGGTCTTCGATGAGATACACTACGTGGCGGACCCTGACAGAGGCCCCACCATAGAGATGACCGTGACAAAGATGATGGACGCGTCCCCCAGAGCCAGGAGGGTGGCCCTCAGCGCGACGATCTCAAACATAGGAGACATATGCAGGTGGCTGGACGCCGAGGGGATCTCCCTCTCCTGGAGGCCGGTCCCCCTCAAGGTGGGGGTCTACTCGGGCGGGGAGGTCCTATACGAGGATCTCTCCGAGGAGGAGGTCCGCGGGCCAACAGGCTTTCCCGACGTCGACCTAGTCCTCAGGGCCGTGAGGGCGGGCGGGCAGGCCCTCGTGTTCTACCCGACCAGGAGGGAGGCCGTGGCCGGGTCTGAGAGGATAGCCAAGGCCCTCTCCTCCTACTCCGCCCCGGTCGACAGGGAGGCCCTCTCCAGACTCTCCTCGAGGATCCTGTCCGAGGGCCCCAGGACCCCCACCCTGGAGAGGCTGGTCAGGGTCGTGCCCGATGGGGCGGCGTTCCACCACGCCGGGCTCAGCCACGGGGTCAGGTCCCTCGTGGAGGACGCCTTCAGGAGGGGCCTCCTCCTGGCCATAGCTGCCACCCCGACCCTCGCCGCCGGGGTGAACCTCCCGGCCAGGCTCGTTGTGGTGAAGAGCAGGACTAGGTACGACCCCAGGCTGGGCAGGAAGGTCCCGATATCCACGATGGAGTTCCACCAGATGGCCGGGAGGGCCGGAAGGCCCGGCTACGACGAGGTGGGCGTTGCCATCCTGGTCGCCGACAGGAGGGACCCCTCCCCGGAGGAGCTGCTGGACATGTACTCCGCCGACATGGTGGAGCCGGTCGTATCCAGGCTGGACGACGAGGCCAAGCTCAGGGCCCACGTTCTCTCTCTCGTGGCGATGAGGGAGAGGGCATCTCAGTCGGAGATACTCGCCACGTTCGACAGGACCCTGGCCTCCATGCAGCTGGGCCTCCGATTCATCAGGTCCATGGTCCCTAAGATACTGAGGTTCCTGGAGGATGGCGGGTTCGTGTCGACCTCCGGCGGCCGGGTGCAGGCCACGGCCCTCGGGAGGAGGGTGTCTCAGCTCTACATCGATCCCGCGTCCGCCCTGCTCATGGTCGAGGCCCTGTCCTCCCCGAGACTCCGCGCCTCCTCCACCCGAGAGATACTCCACTTCCTCTCCCTCCTGCCCGAGATGTACAGGGTCCCCCTGAGGCGGAGGGACCTCGGCATCGTGGAGGGGGTCCTGGAGGAGATGAGCCCCATCCTGGAGCCCGAAGACCTCGAGGACCCGTCGGACTACGTGAGGGCCGTCAAGATGGCCCTCGTCCTCAGGGCCTGGATAGAGGAGGCCAGGGAGGCCGACA
>Ga0180302_10001353_pt1 | contig 11582 bp, 13 predicted proteins | sample GuaBasSediGuay17_FD_121794 | JGI IMG/M metagenome (GOLD analysis project Ga0180302, IMG submission 121794) | Subseafloor sediment microbial communities from Guaymas Basin, Gulf of California, Mexico - Guay17, Core 4571-4, 12-15 cm | ecosystem: Environmental > Aquatic > Marine > Hydrothermal... | reverse complement strand
TATCGTCGGTTTGAAGCTTTACCTCCTTTATGCGGCCCTTGAGGAGGTAGTCGTACAGGTCCAAGGTAGCTACGACCTTCCCACCCCTTACGACCTTTATCTGCCTCAGGGAGCCCGTGGGTAGGGGGCCGCCCGCCTTGTAGAGGGCGTTGAGGGCTGAGGAGGCAGCGCTCATGAAGTAGGCCCCCGGCCTTTTCACCTCGCCTATCACAAAGACCCTTATGGGCTTAAGCCTGCCCAACGAGACCTCCACGAAGGTGGTAGCCTTGGTCGGGTCCCTGCTTATGCCCGGATACGCCCTGGACAGACGGTTCAACATCCTCTCCTTAAGTTCCCTGAACGTGAGGCCGTTGACCGATATGAGCCCCACCTTGGGGATCTCTATGAACCCGTCCCTGCCGACCGTGGCCGTGTACCTGAACTCGACCTCCCCCCACACGTTCACTATCACCTCGTCCCCGGGACCCACAAGGTAGTCCGGGCTTACGGGCCCGTAAAGGGTGTCGGGCTGGAACACGGAAGTTTCGAAGACCTTGTACCCGAAGGGGGAAAGCCCCCGCTTCCTGGCCTCAAGTTCCCGCTTTACCTCCTCGACGATGTTCGCCCTCCCTCCGACCTGGGCCGCTGTGGGCCCCGCCAGGAGCAGGAGCGCGACCCCGAAACAGGCGAAACCTCTCATGCCACGACCTCCTCCGTTAAGGTTCCTCACCGCCAAACCCAAAGCCGAACCCCGGCCACTATGGCTGCCAACCCCAAAGGCACGAACCTCGCCCACCGATCCCTCACCGGCTTAGTATAGCTCACCAGTACGAACAGCAGTAGGGCGGACTCCAGGACGAGGGGCATCGGGTTCCAAAGCCGAGGAACGTTTTCGGGCTGGAGGAAGTTGACGTCCTGAGGGAACGAGTAGTCCACGAAGGGGTAGAACCAGGGGATGAAGCTTATGTCCCCGACCAGATGAGCGAAGTGTCCCAGGCCCCACGAGTAACCCCAACTTCTCCCTTTGAAAAGGAACGCCAGGGCGGTGCATACGACGAGCCCGGTGAGGCTGTGCATGAACGACCTGCCGTAAGGTGCCGTATGCACCACCCAGGACAGGCACTTGTCCACCACGTCCGGAGCGAAGCCGGCCAACACCACAGGAAACAACCTCGCCCTCAGGCACCTGTTCCCTAAGAGGGAAAGTCCGAGATGTCCGGGAACCGGGTACATGGGAGTCCTCACAGGCCCGGTAGGGAATATATCAACTTATCCATTCTTAAGCAAGGGTCTCCCTTTCCCCAACTCCCATACGGTAGTACCGGCAGAGCACGAGCCCGTAGAGGAAGCCAGGGACCGGCACCCCTCCGAACTCCCACCTTAACGTGGCCCGCTCCATCCACCCGATCCAGGGGCCAGAGGTCGCCAAGGCCAGGAGGAGTTTCCTGGGAACGTCCGAGAGCCTATCCTTCCGGATGTCTAAGGGCTCCAAAAGTCTGATGAAGATGCCTGTCCTTAAGTAGCCGGGATGTTTCCTCAGCAGCAACGGCACGGAACACCTGCTATATGTCCTCATCCTCTCCAAGGACCTGCGGTAAGAGAACTCCGGGTCCGAGTGCACGGTCACCGCCCCCTTCACGAACACGTTCCTGAGGCCCTTGAGCACGCAGAGCCTGTACCAGAGTTCCTCGTCCTCCCCTCCGTAGTCCCTGAAATCCTCGTCGAAGCCTCCTGCCTCGAGGAGGTCCTCCCTCCGTACCGAGCCGTTCCCCGTCCCGGGGAAGTAGAAGGGGAGGTCCTCCAGGTCCAGGCCCCTCCGGTTGCCCACGTACCTCCGGTTCCAGAACCTTGCGAACCTGCTTTTTAAAAGCTCCCCCGAAAGTTTCACGTTCCCCACTGTGACTATCCCCGACCACCTCCTATGAGCGAGCAGATGTTCCGCCACGAACCTCCGGCAGGGGACGTTGTCCCCGTCCAGGAATATGACAACCTCCCCTTCCGCCCGGCGTATCCCCTCGTTCCTCGCCGCAGCCCTGCCCCTGTTCTCCGGAAGCTTGATGTACTTGAGCAACCCCGAGCTTACGGCCTCCGAGGCCGGCATCCAGGTGGAGAACAGCTCCTCTGTTCCGTCCGCGGAGCCGTCGTCTATAACTACGACCTCGTATCCGTCCTTCGGGTAATCCTGGTCGAGTATCCCTCTCAAGGTCCTCTTCAGAACTTCCTTTATATTGTAGGCCGGTATCACGACGGTGGCGTCGAAAGGCATAACAAATCTTAAGCCTCAAATTTCTATTCTCTCCCTGCTTTATCCACCTCTCTATGGATTACGCCCTACTAAATATACACCTAAACTCTCTCCTCGGCAACAAAAAAGGGCGACCGAAACGGCTGCCCTCATCTCCCATGCTTCCCTGCGCCTCACGCAAACATCGAACATCGGACCTTGGACTTCGGACTTTGGACCTCACTTCCCACCGGACTCATCTAACCCAAGGCTTGCATTTTGCCGGAAGAAACATTATCTTCCGTCCATAGCAAGGCTTCTCCTTACAACCTGGAGGCTATATGAGGGAGCTTTTGGGGGACTGGAGGAGGACGCACAACTGCGGGGAACTTAGGAAGGAGCATGTAGGCCAGGACGTCGTGCTCATGGGTTGGGTGGCCAGGAGGAGGGACCACGGAGGGGTCATATTCATAGACCTGAGGGACAGGTACGGGACGACCCAGGTGGTCTGCAACCCCCAGCGCAGCCCCGAGGCCCACAGGAAGGCCGATAGGGTCCGGCCCGAATACGTCATAGCCGTCAAGGGAAAGGTGTGCCTCAGGCCCGAGGGCATGGCCAACCCCAAGCTCCCCACGGGGGAGATAGAGGTGATGGTGGAGGAGATGAAGGTCCTCAACACCTCCAAGCCCCCTCCCTTCCCCATAGAGGACAGGTGCACAGCGGGCGAGGAGGTGAGGCTCAGGTACAGGTACCTCGACCTCAGGCGGCCTTCTATGCAGAGGAACCTCATGGTCCGCCACAGGGCCTACCAGGCGGTCAGGAACTACCTCTCTTCCAGAGGATTCTTGGAGATAGAGACACCCTTCTTCATAAGGAGCACCCCGGAAGGTGCGAGGGACTTCCTTGTCCCCAGCAGGATAAACAGGGGAAAGTTCTACGCCCTTCCCCAGTCCCCCCAGCTCTACAAGCAGATACTTATGATAGCGGGGTACGATAAGTACTTCCAGATAGTCAGGTGTTTCAGGGACGAAGACCTCAGGGCGGACAGGCAGCCAGAGTTCACCCAGATAGACATAGAGATGTCCTTCGTGGGAGAGGAGGAAGTGATGGAGGTATCCGAGGGCATGATGGAGGCCCTCTTCAGGGAGACGGTGGGGTTGGATCTGAGTCCTCCCTTCCCGAGGATATCCTACAGGGAGGCCGTGGAGAGGTACGGGACCGACAGGCCGGATGTTAGGTTCGGGCTGGAGCTTATAGACGTCGGTGACTTGGTAAGGGAGGGCGAGTTCAAGGTGTTCCTGAAGGCATTAGAGAAGGGGGGGAGGGTCAAGGGGATAAATGCGAAGGGGGGAGCGAGGTTCTCGAGGAAGGAGGTGGAAGAACTTACGGAGTTCGTGAAGAGGTTCAAGGCCGAAGGGCTCGCATGGATAAGGGTAGGGCCCGACGGCCCCTCATCCCCTATCGTCAAGTTCTTCCCCGAAGGGGTCTTGAATAGGCTCTCGGAGAGGATGGGGGCCGAGCCGGGGGACATGCTTTTCTTCGTGGCGTCCGAGGAAAGGGTGGTGCACCAGGCCCTGGCCAACCTCAGGCTCGAGCTCGGGAGGAGGTTGGGCCTCATCCCCGAGCACGAGAACAGGCTGGTCTGGGTCACGGAATTCCCCCTCTTCGAAAGGGACGAGGAGGGGAACATAGCTCCTGCCCACCATCCCTTCACATCCCCAGTGGAGGAGGACATACCACTGTTGGACGAGGACCCGTTCGAGGTCAGGGCGAGGGCCTACGACATGGTGTGGAACGGGGTGGAGATAGGAGGTGGGAGCATAAGGATATGGGACAGGGAGCTGCAGGAGAAGGTCCTGAAGGTGCTCGGCATAGGTGAGGAGGAGGCGAGAGGTAAGTTCGGTTTCCTCTTGGACGCCTTAGAATACGGTGCACCTCCACACGGCGGGATAGCCTTCGGCTTCGACAGGATAGTCGCCATGCTCTTAGGCGAAAGTTCCATAAGGGAGGTCATCGCCTTCCCCAAGACCGGAACAGCAGTCTCCCTCATGGACGGCGCACCTGCGGAGGTGGCCGAGGAGCAGCTCAAGGAGCTCGGAATAGTAGTGGTGCCGGAGGGATGAAGTGCCCAAGGTGTTCCTCTCCCAGCTCGGCTGTCCCAAGAACCTCATAGACGGTGAGAGGATGTTGGGCTCCCTCGTGAGGGCGGGGTACGAGGTGGTGGGGAACCCCGAGGAGGCCGACGTGCTGCTGGTGAACACCTGTGGGTTCATACTTCCCGCCAAGGAGGAGTCGATCGAAGCGATATTGGAGGCCGGGGAGGTGAAGAGGAGGACGGGGGCTAAGCTCGTGGTCGTCGGATGCCTGGCACAGAGGTACAAGAAGGAGCTCGAGGAGGAGCTTCCCGAGGCGGACCTGATATTGGGGTTGGAGGAGGAGAAGTTTATAGCCCTCCACATAGATGGACTCCTTGGAAGGACTCCGTCCGCACCCTCCTGGGACGGAAGGTACAGGCTCACCCCAAAGCACACGGCCTACCTCAAGCTCTCCGAGGGATGCGACAACAGGTGCACATATTGCGCCATACCCCTCATAAGGGGCCCCATGAGGAGCGTGCCCCTGGAGGAGGTCCTGAAGGAGGCGAGGAAGCTCGCAGACGGAGGGGCGAGGGAGCTGATACTCGTAGCCCAGGACGTTGCGAACTACGGTGTGGACATATACGGAAGGCCGCATCTGGTGGAGGTCCTCGAGGAACTACATAAGATAGAGGGGATCAGGTGGATAAGGCTCCTCTACGCACATCCTGCGCACGTGGACGAAGGGCTCGTAAGGGCCTTCCGTGAGCTTCCCAAGCTCGTGCCTTATCTGGACATGCCCGTACAACACATATCGGACAGGATTCTAAGGAGGATGGGAAGGAGGGTCACGGGAGGCAGGATAAGGGAGCTTATAGCCTCCCTAAGGGAGGACCCTGACTTCTGCATAAGGACGACCGTGCTCGTAGGGTTCCCGGGGGAGACCGAGGAGGAATTCCGTGAGCTTCTGAAATTTATAGAGGAGGCAGAGTTCGACAGGCTCGGTGCCTTCGCATACTCTAAGGAGGAGGGTACTCCCGCCGCCTCCCTCCCAGACCAGGTCCCGGACGAGGTCAGGAACGGTAGGCTCGAGGAAGTTATGAGATTGCAACAGGAAGTGTCGCTGAGGCGTAACAGGAGGTGGGTCGGAAGGACCTTGGAGGTCCTGGTCGAGGGGGAGGGCGTGGGCAGGTCGTTCAGGGACGCTCCCGAGGTGGACGGGGTCGTGTGCTTCGATGGGGAGGCGGAGGTCGGAAAGTTCGTGGAGGTCAGGATAGAGGATGTGGACCCGTACGATCTTTACGGCGTGAGGGAGGTGAGATGCTAAAGCCCAGGAGGAGGCTGACCAAGAAGGAGGTCAAGCAGGACAAGTTCGTCACGACCGTCCTCAAGCTCTGGGCATTGACAAGGGAGAGGTACAAGGAGATGGGGGCCGGAGTCTTGGGGGTCCTGGCCCTCATAGCCATCTTAAACATGTGGGCAGGCCATCAGAGGCGCCGAGAGGCCCAGGCCTGGGAGCTTCTGGCGGAAGCCCAGGCAGCATGGGTCCAGGGGGACACGTCCGGAGCATCCGGCACTTACGAGGAGGTGATGGAGAGGTTCTGGGGGACCAAGGCCGCTGCCAGGGCCTGCTTAGCCCTCGGGGACATAGCCCTCTCAAAGGGCCTTTACGACGAGGCCGAGGAAGCGTACAGGAGGTGCCTCAGGAAGTACGGGAAGGACGATGTCCTCGCCTTCGCAGCTACATCCGGGATAGGCGTCTGTTTAGAGGACAGGGGGAGGTACGAAGAGGCGGCGGACCTCTACAGGGAGTTCGCAAGGAGGCATCCCGAATCTCCGCTTTCTCCCGAGGTCCTATGGAAGGCGGCCTGGTGCCTGGAGCAGGCCGGGAAGCTCGAAGAGGCCAAGGAGGTGTTAAGAGGGCTCTTAGCCAAGTACCCCGACGCTCCCAACCGATATAAAGTTAGAAGGAGGCTTAAAACCCTTGAGGGCCTCGGTTAGGAGGTAAGATGGCGGTCCTGGACTTCGAAAGGCCCATAGTGGAGCTCGAGGAGAAGCTCGAGGGCCTGAGGAGGTACGCTGAGCAGGAGGGGGTGGACCTATCCGACCAGATAGCGAGGCTTGAGAGGGAGCTCGAAAGGCTCAGGGAGGAGGTGTTCTCCAAGCTCACCCCCTGGCAGAGGGTCCAGCTCGCCCGCCATCCCGACAGGCCCTACGCCCTTGACTACATAAACATGATGACGACCGACTTCCTGGAACTCCACGGGGACAGGTACTTCGGGGACGATCCTGCGGTCGTAGGTGGGCTGGCCAAGCTCGGGGGAAGGTCCGTGGTCGTCGTGGGGCAACAAAAAGGAAGGGGCACCAAGGAGAACATAGCCAGGCGCTTCGGCATGCCGAACCCCGAGGGGTACAGGAAGGCCCTGAGGCTCATGAAGCTCGGGGCGAAGTTTGGCCTTCCCGTGATATCGCTCGTGGACACGCCGGGAGCCTATCCGGGGATAGATGCCGAGGAGAGGGGGCAGGCTGAGGCCATAGCGAGAAACCTCTACGAAATGGCAGTGCTACCTACGCCGATAGTGGTAGTGATAATAGGCGAGGGAGGTTCTGGAGGTGCCCTCGGAATGGGCGTAGGCGATAGGATCCTCATGATGGAGAACGCATGGTACTCGGTGATAGCTCCCGAATCTTGCTCCTCCATCCTCTGGAGGTCGCACGAGAAGAAGGAGGAGGCTGCCGAGGCCTTGAAACTTACCGCCCAGGACCTTCTGAAGCTCGGCGTCGTCGACAGGGTGGTCCCCGAGCCCTTGGGAGGCGCTCACAGGGACCCCGAGGGAGCTGCCCGCACCTTGAAGGAGGTCCTCGTGGAGGAGCTCGACGCCCTCGCAGATTTGCCCCCCGAGGAGCTCATAAGGAGGAGGAGGGAGAAGTTCTACAGGATGGGAGTATGGGAAGAGTAGAGGACATGAGGGCCGAAGCGGAGGTCCTCGTCAGGTACGCCGAGGTGGACAGGATGGACTTCGTCCATTCCTCAAGGTACTTAGAGTGGTTCGAGATAGGAAGGACCGAGCTTCTGAGGGCCATCGGCCTCCCTTACAGGGAGTTGGAGGACGAAGGGGTGTTCCTCCCCGTCGTGGAGGCCCACGTCGAGTACATCAAACCCGTGGGGTACGACGACAGGCTCAGGATAGTCACGAGGGGAAGCATAGAGGGAGCCAGGCTCAGGATGGAGTACGAGGTTTTGAGGGACGGCGAGTTGGTGGCAAGGGGGTACACCGTACACGCCTGCCTCAACAGGGAGCGCAGGCCCATAAGGCCGCCGAAGGAACTAAGGGAAGCTCTCAAAGGAGGGTAAGATGTTGGACAAGGAGCTTTTGGAGATATTGGCATGTCCTAAGTGTAAGGGAGATTTGGAATATAGGCCGGAGGAGAACGTGCTCATATGCTGGAACTGTAAACTTCGCTATAGGATCGAAGACGACATCCCCATAATGCTCATAGATGAAGCCGAGCCGATAGAGGAGGGAGGTGCGTATGGAGTGCACGGCCAAGGTGGTGAGGGAGCGTAAGGAGTACGGGAAGTTCCCTGGCGACGAGACAAAGACCTACGTGCTCATATACTGCCCCATCATGGGCGAAATAGTGCTCTCAGGAAAGCAGGCGGAAATGGCCGTAAGGAAGCTGAGGGAGATGGAGGAAGAAAAATGAGGATAAGGCCCTACATCCCCGAGGACAGGGACGCCCTCGTCAGGATAACCTTGATATGTTTCGATGGGGTATCCATAGACCAGAACATAGAGAAGAAGTTCGGGAAGGTGGGAGGAAGGGACTGGAAGTTCAGGAAGGCACGTCACATAATCCAGGACATAGAGGCCAACCCCGAGGGAATATTCGTGGCGGAGGAGGATGGAGAACCCGTCGGCTACATAACCACCCGCCCTGACCACGAGACCAAGATAGGCTGGATACCCAACCTCGCTGTCCTTCCGGAGCACAGGAGGAAGGGCATAGGTAAGGCCCTCATGGATAGGGCCTTGGACTATCTGAAGGAAAAAGGGATGGAGATGGCGAAGATAGAGACCTTGGAACAGAACGAGGTAGGAAAGAGGTTCTACCCCAAGGTGGGGTTCGTAGAGGTCGCAAGGCAGATACACTACGTTATCCCCCTGGAGGAGAGATGATCGAGGGGGTCAGGGAGAAGGTGAGGGAGCTCTCCGAAGAGATAGTATCCCTATGCCGGGACCTCGTGAGGATAAACACCGTGAACCCATACAGTGGCGACCCCGAGCCCGGAGGGGAGCTCGAAGGCCAGAGGTTCCTGGAGCCCATCCTTAGGGACTTAGGTGCCGAGACCAGGACCTTCCAGCCCCCCGAGGGGATATATTCCAAGATGGGGGTGTTGGGCCCCGAGGATAGGGTCTTCAAGGACAGGCCGAACCTGGTCGGGGTCTGGGACTTCGGCGAAGGTCCCACCCTGGTCATAAACGGCCATATGGACACTGTGGCCGTATCCGGCATGACCGTACCCCCCTTCTCCGCCGAGGTCAGGGACGGTAAGATATGGGGAAGGGGGACGAGCGACTGCAAGGGCGGGCTCACGGTAGGGCTCATGGCCGTAAGGGCGGTATTGGAGTCAGGGATTAAGCTCAGGGGAAGGATAGTATACGAAAGCGTCGTGGACGAGGAGTCCAACGGGAGCGGAGCCGGGACCTTAGCCTGCATATACGAGGGTTACAAGGGGGACGAGGCGATAGTCGTGGACGGGAACGACCTTGCGATAACGACAGGATGCGGGGGATGCCTCACGGCGGACTTAGAGGTGGAGGGCAGGGAGGCACATTCTGCCAGCGGCCTCGGGGTGAGCGCTATAGAGAAGGCCCTCGTGGTCAAGCGGGGGATAGATGCATTCTCGGAGGAGAGGAGGAAGGAACATCCCGATGCTGTGGTCAACCTCGGGATATTCAGGTCGGGGGTGCATCCTGCCGTGGTCCCTGGGAGGGCCTACCTGAGCCTGAACATCGTGTACAAGGTAGAGGAAGCCGAAGAGGCCGAGAAGAAAGGGTTCGGATGGGGAGGAAGGCCCATAATGAGGAAGTTCGAGGAACTCGTGCGGAGGGCCGAGGCCGAGGACCCTTGGCTTGCGGAGCATCCCTCCAGCATAACATGGGTCAAGGACCTGCTTCCCTACAGGACCGATCCGGAGGAGCCCCTCGTGAGGGGGTTGGCAGATGCCTTCGGGGAGGTCTTAGGAAGGGAACCTGTGGTGAGAGAGATACCAGCCTGGGGGGACGCTGCTTACCTCGCCCGGCTCGGAGGTATGCCCACGGTCATGTTCGGGCCCGGCAAGGGGGACAAGTGCCACGCTCCGGACGAGTACGTGGAGATAGAGGACCTCCTGACCGCCACCGAAGTCCTCGCGGTATATATAGCCCGGAGGCTGAGCACATAACCCCTACATCTCCCTTCCCAACACCGAGGCTATCACCTTTATCTCCCTCATGAGGACCTCAAATTGCTCGGGATAAAGGGATTGAGCCCCGTCCGAGAGGGCGTGCTCGGGGTCGTGGTGGACCTCGATCAGGAGCCCGTCCGCCCCGGCGGCTACAGCGGCCCTCGCCATAGGTATGACCTTGTTACGGATCCCCGTGCCGTGGCTCGGGTCCGCCACGATGGGAAGGTGGCTCAGTTTGTGTATCACGGGGATGGCGCTTATGTCCATGGTGTTCCTCGTGTACCTTTCAAAGGTCCTTATCCCCCTTTCGCAGAGGATCACGTTGAAGTTCCCACCAGAAAGCAGGTATTCGGCGGACATGAGCCATTCCTCTATGGGAGAAGCCATGCCCCTCTTAAGGAGGACGGGCTTGCGCAGCCTTCCGAGTTCCTTAAGTAGGGCGTAGTTCTGCATGTTCCTCGCCCCGACCTGGAGTATGTCCGCATACTCCGCCACCAGGTCCACCTGGTCCCTCTCCATAACTTCGGTGACCACCGGCATGTCGAAGGCGTCCCCCGCCTCCCTTAAGTACTTCAGTCCCTTCTCCCCCAACCCCTGAAAGCTGTAGGGGGAAGTTCTGGGTTTGAAGGCCCCGCCACGGAGCACGTGTGCCCCGGCCTTCTTGACCTTCTCAGCTATGGTCATTATCTGGTCCCTGCCCTCAACGGCGCAGGGGCCGGCCATGACCACCACCTTGTTCCCCCCTATCTCCACGTCCCTCACCTTGACCACGGTATCCTCGGGCTTGAAAGTCCTGCTTGCAAGCTTATAAGGTTCGGTTATCTGTATGACCTCCCTCACCCCGGGGAGGACCTCTATGTCCCTTATGTCTATCCCCGTCTTGTCGCCTATGGCCCCGAGCACTGTCCTCGTGACGCCGGTGGAGCGGTGGACGTCGAAGCCCAGCTCGCTCAGCTTGTGTATGACCCGTTGGATCTGTTCCTCCGTGGCGTTCGACTCCATCACTACTACCATAGCTCCCCACCTCCGTAGCTGTATTCCCTTTCGAGCCTTCTGGATTCGTCCAATATCCTCTCGAAGAGCCTCTTGACCATATCGTCGGTGAGGGGCCCCTTGTTCACCCTCTGGACGTGCTCCAGTATCTCCTCCTCCCTCTCCGGCATGTGTACGGGAAGTCCCTTGAGCTTCTTTATCCTCCCTATCTCCAGGGCGAAGCTCGCCCTGCGGTTCAGCAGGTCGACCAGTATCTCGTCTACGACGTCTATCTTCATCCTCCAGTCCCTTATGCCTTCGTCGTCCATCTCGACCTCCTTGGATAGAGCTTCCGAGGTCTCTAAGGATATCACAATTTCCGGCAAAAGTCAACAGAAAAAGGCTTGACATCAACCCGGGGTACGGGTACATTTCCCCGCAGAAGGGCCAACCTCAACCTGGAGGGCACGGTGGAGAGAGCTTCCGAACATCCGGGGACGAGGGGTACGACGATAGTCGGCCTCAGATACAAGGGACATGCGGCCTTGGGAGGGGACGGGCAGGTGACATTCGGGGAGACCATAATGAAGCACAAGGCGACCAAGGTCCGCAAGCTCTGGAACGGCACCATACTCGCGGGGGTGGCGGGAGCTGCAGGAGACGCCCTGGCCCTCTTCGAGAGGTTCGAGGGCAAGCTCGAGGAACACAGGGGGAACCTGCTCAGGGCGTCCGTTGAGCTCGTAAAGGAGTGGCGCACCGATAGGTATCTGAGGAGGTTGGACGCACTCCTGGCCGTCTTGGATACCGAGCATGCTCTCATACTTTCGGGTGAGGGGGACCTCATAGAACCCGACGATGGCATAGTGGCCATAGGTTCCGG
>Ga0180302_10001350_pt1 | contig 11597 bp, 12 predicted proteins | sample GuaBasSediGuay17_FD_121794 | JGI IMG/M metagenome (GOLD analysis project Ga0180302, IMG submission 121794) | Subseafloor sediment microbial communities from Guaymas Basin, Gulf of California, Mexico - Guay17, Core 4571-4, 12-15 cm | ecosystem: Environmental > Aquatic > Marine > Hydrothermal... | reverse complement strand
TCTCGAAGAAGAGGTAAATATACTTTTTCTGTACTACTACATTCATATACAGAGAGAAGTGAAAGTATTGTTTTAACCCCTACCGGCAAACATTTTATTGACCCCTGCCTTTATAGGCATAGTGGTGATGAATCTAGCCCTGCTGACCTCTGAGAAGGAATGATTGGGATCTTGAGTGCTGAATCTCTTCCGTAATTTGCACCCTTTATAAATACCACCTCAGGTGTAAAGTGATGATTTTTGGAAGATATAAGGTTTAGCGTGGGAGGTGTGAGAGTACTTTTGCTGGCTTGAGGAAGCCTAGAAAGAGCTACATGCGTCGTGCTCACTTCCTACTCTCTGTCCTCCTTCTACAATGAAACCCGGTTTAAACCTGTTTAGCTTGGCTGTGTTAAAGGAGGAATTTTATAGTATAAATCTTCTAGATTGACCCCCCTACCGCGGTTATATTCAATGCTTTTAAGGCACGAAAGCGACTCTAAGCCCAGGGGGCTGGATGATTTTAGCAAAATGGACGGCTACATGCGCTTTCAGCATGCCCTTTCTCTCTCAAAATCTACAGTACGTTTATCCGGCTTCACGCAGGGGATGTCACCTACACGATTTATAAGGGCCCGTACTACCCAGTATGCCGCGCCGCAGAGCTGTCAACGAGCGGCTGTTGAAGACGACGATATGGTTTAGAAAGAGTACGCGCATTATGTTAGAGTATGCTCGCGGAAACCTCTCGCTAAGCGAGTATGTTGACAGCCTCGTTTCAACGTACGGGCCAGTAGACTTAGGCCTAACAGCCGACAAGCTGGCACTCGCCGTTCTAGCAAGGAAGCTTAAGGAGGAAGGCGTAGACGAGAGGCTCAGAGCGGAGATTATCGGTTTTGCCAGTCAAATACTCGCCTTCAGAAGTGCTGTTGAAAAATACCTTAAGTTCATCAAGTCCATAAGGAGAAGGGAGAAACCTACCTACGCTCAGGCCAGCCCATAGGGTCAAGAAACTCGCCCGGCAATATTTCTTTCAGACTCACGGGTAAGTAGCTTTAAAGTGTAGAGGCCTAGTGAACGAATTCTCCTCATACAACTTACTCCTCGACATACTGCTATTTTCATGACATCCAAGGTGAAGTTGCCAAAGCTATCTTTTAGTGCATTGTGATGTATAGAAGTATAGGGCATATTATTTAAGAACTATTGAAAGCATTATTATCTACAGTGTAGCGGACTATGCCCGAAAGGGTTTTTGAAGCTAGAGTCGTGAACGTAGCTGAACTACTTCAACATAGACGCATATTCTTCGAGGTTCCCGAATTTCAAAGGCCATACAGCTGGGATGATGAGCAAATAGAGCAGTTCTGGGATGATATTTATTCGAGGTGGAAGGAGAAGGAGGAATCATACTTTTTAGGTTCCATGATATTTGCTGGAAAGAGGGAGAGCTACGGCTATAAGTACGTAGTGATAGACGGTCAACAGCGGCTTACAACTTTGCTAATACTTCTATGTGTGATCCGCGACTTATTCTTGAAAAAGGCTAAAGTGGCTGATCCGTTATTTAGCGCCCGTATCGAGGAATGCATAAATTACCTTGGTCGCTATAAGTTAAAACTCCAGCCTGAGCATCATTCAAAATTTGAGAATACCGTGTTAAAAGGCATCACGTTCCCTGAAATAAAGAGCAAAAGAGAACTGCTCGAGTTACGTCAAGAAAATAGGTACTTATATGTTGCTAACTTCTTTAAGGAAAGGCTTCTTGAAATCCATAACTCAATGGGATTTGAGGGTGTAAAGGACTTCATAGAGTATGTACTAGATAACATAGAGCTTGTAGAGATACTAACTAATGACTTGTCTGAAGCCATAAGGGTATTTCAAGTAGTGAACACGAGAGGTCTCGATCTCTCGCCTGCGGACATCATCAAAGCCAACTTATATAGTATGACACCTGAAGATCGCATAAGGGAGTTTAAATCACTATGGCAGAGAATAGAGGAAGCCGCAATAGAGCAGAACCGTAGCTTGACAGAACTCTTTACATACTATGTATACTACCGTCTAGCACCGAATAGGCCTAGAAGAGCCATACAAGATGTAATGAATAGCATATTTAGTGAGCATAAGAAAGCGGGGCACACGACAACAAACTTGCTCTATGACGTAAAGGGTTTTGTTGAATCAATTAACTCTATAGAAAAGCTACAAAGTAACACTGCCATAGTTACGATGAAGTATCTGCCCAATGAAACCTATTGGCTAACTATATTAGCGTCAGCTAAAAAAGAAAACTATAAGGACTTTGAGAAACTGGTTGGAGAAATTCGTAGACTCTTCTACCTTTACTGGATTGCTGGCTATACTGTACAGAAAGTTAGGCAACTATCGCTAAAGATAATTGACATGGTAAAATCGAGAAAACCAGTAGATGGAATTAAAGAGATTATAGAGGACAAGCTTAAGGATGACGATGTATATAGATTGGTTGTCGAGAATCTCAACAGTGAAGTGTATGGTCAGCGATGGCTTAAACCTCTTCTCTTGATGGTCGAGCACGAGCATAGCGAGCCCGTGAAGACCATATATATAGATCTAAAGAGAGTAGACGTTGAGCATATACTGCCCCAAAAATGGAGAAACAATGATTATTGGCAAAGGTATTGGACAGAAAGTGAAGCTAGAAAGTGGCTTAATAGGCTGGGTAATCTCACGCTACTGTATAGAAGGGTAAATGAAAGGATAAAGAATGCTCCATTCCCAGAGAAACTTAAATACTACAAGGGTCATGAAAAAGAGGCACCTACAAGCTTTGTTTTAACACGTAACCTATATGACCTTAAAGACTGGACACCTAAGGATGCTACAGATAGACATATGTGGATAATAAGTGAAATATCAAATATTCTGAGTATACCACTAGAATACATTGCTCAGAATACTCAGAATATTCTAGTGAAAGTAAACGGATAAAATTCAAACTATACCCTAACTACAAAACACCCTCACTGACATAAAATTCTACAGTCAAAATAATAAAGCAAAATCACGACCATTTCAGTGATCTCTGGAAGTCCTCTAGTCTCCTACAACTGGGTTTCTCTCTAACAGTATTTTGCCCCACCTCTGGTTCCCGTAGATCTTGTTAATGGCTGGCGCCTGCACTATAGCCCACAGCTCGTATTTCTCCGGCAATCTCCTGCCCTCAATAACGTCTCCATTTCGGCTGAAAACGGCGACGCCGTTAACGTCAGTTGTTTTCTCTGCAATCTAGGCAATTTCTCCGTTCTCAAGATTTACTGCAACTAGCTTTACAACTGCACTAGGCACCTTTATGCTAGTGTTGTAGCCGAACTCGCATACCTCAAGCCTTACCGTGTAGTTATATCGGGCTAGGACGACTATAGCTAGATCCGTGTAGTAAACCCAAGTGTCCACTATAGCGTCCGTTAAGTGGTCTAGGCTGTCGCTGATAAGGTACCTTGCGTAGAGATAAGGGGGTTTAAGCTCCCACTCCGAGAGCTCCCTGTACACGAGTGTCCGCCCATCCTCATCCAGCCTTGTCTCAGACAACTGTGTGTCGTTCAAGAAGAACCTCAGGTAAGTTCTGCCGTAGACATAGGTGTTGTCGTCAACCCACTTAAGGTATATCCTGACCTCCGCCAAGTCAGGTGTAATCGGGATAAACTTCAGCTCAGGCTTGGCGGAGCATATCCTGACCTGCTTACTTATAGTCCCGGAGCCACTGTCCCCGTAAGTGTTGCTCCAAGAATACTCGACCGTTATCGTGTAGTCCCTCCACCCGCCCGAAAGGTTCATCCGCTTGACAATCCATACTCCGAACTTTTCGGTGAAGCTCGTCCTTCAGTTTCTCTCCGTACGGATCACGGTTTTCGTCTCATCTTCTATAACAGGGTTCTTTTGGTCATACTTCACAAGGTATTTGCAGAAGTCGTTTGGTACTGTGACTCGGATGTTTACGTCAACGGGGTAGTAGAAGTGTCGTCCAGTACCTGTTCGAGTCGTAACCCGGTCTTCTACCTCGACTTCAACCAGCACGATGAAGTATTCGAAGGGCAGGAGCTTCTCAGACTTGGCGTCTAGAATTTCTCCAAACGCGTTGCTGTAGTGGACGTAGGCCTTAACCTCCTTTACGACATAGCGGTGATAGTAGTCTAGGCTAGTAGACTCGAACACTGCAGTTAAAGCATGGTCTCCATTCATTACGACCGTTATGGTGGGTGAAGTTCCGGCTCGCTTGCCGTCCAGTAGCCAGTAGGCGAAACGATAGCCACTGTTGGAGTAAGCTCTAACAGTCACGCTAGCGCCCTCCTCGTACTCATATGTGCCGGGAGCAGGGCTAGTAGTGCCTCCACTAAGCGGGCTAACGCTTATAGTGAGAGTGTAGGTTTTAGGCTGAGAGTCTCCGCCTTCATCCTCGTTGCCGCCTCCACCATCACTACCGGCTTCCTCGTAGACTGCTGTGAGAACTCCATCTCCCTTAACGGTGAGAGTTGTTGAAGGCGAATCAGGGTTGCTGACGCTGAGAGCGCTACTAAGTGTAGACCAGTGATTAAACCTGTATTCTACGCCATCAGCCACAACCTTTTCGGGGGCTGAAATAGCATAAACATCAGCCCAGAGCTCAGCCCTATTCCCGTCGAAATAAGTGCGTGAACCTATAGTGACGGCGCGCCCGCCAGCCGCCTACCCTTAGAGTCTATTACTTCTACTTCCACTACGTCAGGGTACTCGATTTTAACATAGTAATCGTAAACATAGGCTTCCGCGTAGCCCGATGCGCCAAATCCAGCGTACTCAAACCAAGCCTTCTCAGCAACGGTTACAGTAAGCTGTGAAGCGTTAACTGAACCGCGCAGAACCTTAGTGTACATGTAGTGTTCGTCGACTAGAATGCTGTCAGTAGTTTCAACCTCGTCGCTCCAAACCTCCACCCCATTAACTTCAACCCAAACCCTCGCGTGAGCAAAACAGTACTTCCAAGCCTCAGGAGACTGCCCAATAAAATCCTGGACAGTAATAGTATAGGCAACAGCCACTTCATATTTAATAGTACGAGGAGAAGAAACCACAACACCCAACGTTGCTGAATCATTATCCTTAGGCGGCGGTTTGTATGTCCATACCTCTATCTTTTCGAGAGAACCCGAAACCTCACTTATGTGAGTTGATGCCAAAACGGGTGCTAACGCTACGAAAATTATCAGAATCGACAGTATTATGTTCGCTATTTTAATTTGGCGCATGAGAACTAAGCGTTTAAAAATTGTCTGAATCAGATGAGATGTCTAGAAACTTGCTAGGGTCTTACCTCCAGAAACCTTACCGCTAGAGTGAAATCACTATCTGATTTCCCTATAACCATTATGTTGCATCCTTTAAGATCCCATTGCCAGTAGATCACCTTCGTGTCAGTCCCATTAAAAACTATGCGTGTGACAGTTGTCTCGTTGAAGTATATTTCGACTACTCCACCACTATCGAGATGTGTGCTTCCATAATAACTTCCCTTGCCTGCAGCAATAAGTATATAATTGGGGTGCTCGATGCGCCCATGAACTACAATTACCTCGAGTTTAACGTACTTAGCGTTTTCTCCCACCTTAAATATAGCTGTTGCATCATATGTTACTCCATGAGGTACGCTGAGGGCTTTAGACTTAAAATACCAGGTGTCCTCACTTCTCCACCACTTGTCGACATAACATCTCTCTAGGATAGCGTGTTTGGTATAGCTCATGGTGTACTGTTGCCAAGTGTAGTAGGCGAAGCCTCCAACAATCAAGAGTATGAGAACTATAATTGCAACTGTTCCTGGGCTTACAGTCTCTCTCCACCACTTCTACTCCCAATTATATTATTCATGGAGGACTATTGTTTAAAAATTATCCAATAAAAATAACTATAATCCCAGAACCCTCCAGAAAATAAAATAACCTCCACAAATTAGAGAAGAACTCTGCGCTATTTGTGTGGGCTTAGAACTAGTCGAGAAAAGAGCAAGGCTTTTTATAACTATATCTAGGGCTATAACTATATCAAGATCCTTCAACAAGCCCTCAACAAAAACCTCCCAATCACCAGAAGACAACCTAGACCTAACACCACCCAACAAACCACCAGGATCAGCAAAAGACAACGAAGAATAAATAAGAGACAACCCACGCTCAAAACAACCATCAACCAAAACACCAGAACTTTCACATACTCCAAACAAGGATAAAGCCAACCCGAAACACCAAACCAAGGCCTCTGAGAAGGATTAGTATGAAGGGTGCTCCAATTCTTCTCCGGGACCGCCGCCAACACCACAAAGCGGTATATCATCTCTAATATACTTCTTTTTCACTATGCTTTCTCCTGGGTAATATGCTAGTGTTATTCCCGTAGGAGTATACATCCAGTCACCAACAAACTCCCTATCACCAACAGAATAAGATGGAAAATCAAACTTTGGTTGGGGATCAAACTAACCAAGAAGGAAAGGCCTACCAGAAACAAAGCGAGAAGAAATAAGAAAACGCTCATATTCTTCTCTTTTGAAGTGGTGTAAAGCAAAGGTGCCCTCAGGTTAAACTAGCTAGTGCCTGTTCTAACCCAAGAATCTCTGTTCGGCTAACTGGCAACATTGCTTTGTTAGCTAATTTAAGGCTAGGACTTAGAAGTAGCTAAATCAGTGTAAGAAACGTATGTACAGGCATAATAACAACTTCACTCTCAACTCTAAAGTCATTCTTAGAGAGGATTATCGGTCTTCTTCTATACTTCTCTGCAAACTCTCTTGCGGGCTCTAAATCTTCTGCTCTCAGATGCTCTTTATATTTTACCTCGACTGGAACTAGATTTAACTCGCCGGGACGCATAGTGGACCTATACCACGTAACGAAGTCGAGTTCTCCGGATTCAAGTCTGAAGTAGCCGATATTTCTCATTTCTTCGAAGAGAGGAGACGGTGCCATTAGAAACGGCAGCACGGATAAGTGAGAGGCAACTATGCACTCGACAAGCCTTGAGGTAAACTCTTGGTCTAGGAGTTTGTCTTTGAAATAGACTAGGGGATCCGCAATCTCGTGGGTTCTTGCGTATACAACCTCGTAAATGAAGGGGTCTCTGAAGTAGACTTTAGGCGTAGTTCTAAAGTCTACTTGGGGCTCACGGCCGGCGATCTTGGCTTCATACATTAGTAACATAGACTTAGTGCCAACTAGGTAATTGAGATACCTCTCAAGTTCGCCTATCTTAATCGTATGGGGAAAGCCCAGAGTTCTCGTCGTCTTCTTCATCTCTTTATGGAGATCTATTCGAGAGGACATGTGCTCACTTAGCCATCTGAGAAGGGTGGTAAGGACGAACTCTCTTAAGCCGAACTTCTCGGCGTCTTTGACCATTAAATCATAGAAATCGTCATATACAGATCGGGGTATCACTCCATCCTTTATGTAAGCATCGGCCGACACAGCAAAGCCTCCGGTTAGGAGGTAGCGGTTTAAGAAGCCACGAAGCCTACCGCCATACTTAGTGTTTATCTCGTAAAGTACTGGGCTTATTTCTGAGTCTATAGCCGTTATTTCCTTTAACATGTAGTATCGAGTTCTGATGCGCATTAAATACTTGGAGTACATATACTTCTCAAAGTCACGGTCGAGAGTCTCAACATATTCCACGAATCTCATAGGATACAAGATTTGGTTCGCACCACTAGGTATAGCTGTAGCTGCCCTTCCCTGTCTACCCTTGAGAAGCCTGCTAGCCTCAGCCAGATCCATTGAGTGGCTACCAGTAGTGTATATAAGGAAGTTTTCATCAACCAACCCTTGATCGATTATGTTCTTTATCTCAAGAGCCCATCCTCTATAAAGGGACGCTTCATCTATAAAGACGAAAAGGGGTCTTGCAACATTATTTTTTGTTGCATCTTCATAGTACTCGATTAAAATGTTACGCAGTATACCTGGACGTCCGCTGGAAATTGTTGATTGAAACTCTACGTCGTCGCAGGTTATGTAGAGTATTCTTCTAGGGTTAACTCCTCCTCTTATCAGAGCGTGAATAAGCATCTTTATCATCGTGGTCTTTCCTACTCTCCTAGGGCCTCGAACAGTAACCACGCCTGTTAAATTCCTTTCGAAAATCCTTTTATGGAGGAGTATGAAGAGTCTAGGACGCCATGGTACAGTGCTTCTTGTAAAGGCCGTTAAGTGTGGATCTTTCCTGTACCATTCGTGGTCATACCACCAAGGATTCCAAGTACTTAAATTAATACCAGCATACTTATCCCTCATAATCCATAACCTCTTCTGTTTCCTTAGTAATAATATAGTCCAAGGGCGAAGTTTTCCTTAGAAGCCTTTCAAGCCTGTTTAGCCTCGTATTTATTATGGCGACACTAGCTTCGATCTCGCTGAGTTTATCCCATATTTTTTCAACATCGGAGTTATGGGGCTCGCCTATCTTTTCTAAGATAATTTTTTTCACATAGCTATACACAGAGAGGTTCTCTTTTCTAGCTAACTCTACCAATTTCCTCCATTCTTCCTCTTTGAGCTTTATGTTAACCTGCTTGATATCTACTTTAGCCTTCATAGGTACCATCCTAGTACCAACATAGTACCTGGAGGTATATAAAGGTTACCAATAAGGTACCTTATATGGTACTAATGCGCCAAATAACAGGTACCAATTATGGTACCTAATGGATATCTCATCCTTAAGTATACATGTGCATAGTCTATTCCTCCCAGCTGATAATAAGTACACAAACTGGCTCTTAAGGTACCCTTAACTACCTTTAGGACTCCATGAAGAGGACGAGGTCGTCTGGTCTCAGCTATTCCCAGTTCTTGAGGACACCGCACATGCAACACTAAGTTCTCTTGATTCGGAAGGCTACCTGGCTAAGGCTGTGTATGGCAAAGACCTTAGGCTTTTAGAGGCCATGCTTAGCTCAGTGACACCCATCGGGTACGGGTACAACTGTACGTTTGTGGGGGAGGGTTGGAGCAGGCTCTTCAGCGTCAGGATCCGAAGATACGACCCCTACAGTGCCCGTGGCGTTATCTACATCCTATTTTGGCTATAACAGCACTTTGTCGGTTAAGTACGTAGTGCTCAGTGTCTCGGGTGGCTGACGTGAACAGGAGGGACAGTTTTACATAGCTGAAGTCATAGTGCTTAGAGATAACTGTTTTATTCGTCCCTAATACTTCGTTCAATATATTCTTGACAGAATCGAAATTCTGGTTCAATATATTCCGTAACTTGACCTTCGCTCACGACAGTATTAGCGAACATGGTGGCAATATGTATTCTCTATTATTTTCCAGTGACTGTGACCTGCAGAGGTTCTCAGGATCATCCCTAGCTCATTAATCAGACTCCTAAGTTTAGTATATTGTATCTATTCTAGTACTAATTGGTCTAAATAATACTAGTGTTTACTCTCAGGTATTAATGTGAACCCAGCTAGTACTAAATAGCATGTTCAACATGTTATATGCGTTAATGTCCTGGGAAAGAAATTGAGGGCGCCATTTCGCCTCAAACGCGAAGTCTCCTTTAAATTTCTAGAAATCCTTTAGGTCTTCCTATACTCTACTACTGTTATTTCTATTCTTGAGGGTTTGGAGCGTACTAGGAGGCTGTAAACGTAGCCTCCCCCTTAGCTCGAGGCTGTTGAAAGTAGATGTATAGCGTACTTGAGTTTCGCTGGCTTCAATGACTATTCCGTAGAGGTCGTACTTCAGTACCAATGAGCTTTCTATAACCGCGCCTTCTACGTGTACGGTGTCGCCTTGAAACCTTAGAATTGTGCCTGGCGGTAGGTATAGGCTAATTCGCACAGTGCTATCCGGCCTGACGATGATTCCCTCGAAGACCAAGTGTAGTTCAAGGTAGTTTAGGGGCGCTCTGCTTACCCTTAGCTGGCTGTAGCTCAACGCTATTGAAGTAAACACTAGTGAGGTCAATGCAATGGAAAGCATGAGGTATTCCAGTGCTTCCACAAACTTCCACCTCACGGGCTGACGTTAATGTACGTCCTCACTCCTCTCCAGTCTTCACAGTAAAGAGTAAAGGGCGCTAGCTCCTCCACACTCACCTTAACGGCGTATATGCCGCCTTGGCGACTAAAGGAGGTCTTATACCTTGTCCAGAACTTCACGCCTTTAGGATAGTACTGGTCGTAGGTAACCCTGACCTCAAGCGTGACCACGTAGAGCCCGCTAGCGGGGTCGAAGCTAGACGACTGTGATAGGAGTTCAAGTTGCAAAAAGACCGTGAAGCCTACGACGCCGTATGGTGTCCTGTAGGACACGGTGCACCTGCTCAGCCCCTCGCTTATCGTAGCGTCTTCCACCGAGGCCTCTAGGACAGGAATATAGGCCTCTCTTAGCGGCCTCTACTCCTAAATTAACGAGAATCTCCGGTTGACAATCAGGGGGGCATGGGGATAACACCTACAATACTCGTCCATCCAGGAGCAACATACGAGCATATGATCTTATGCTCAATTGCTAGTGCATAGGGAATCCCGAAGGGGTCTGTATAGACTTTCCTTAGACTTAATGCAACGGCGTCAATATCTGGATGCTTTACTAGCCGTGATCTAATAAAGACCCCTACCTACAGTGGCTCGCCTGGAAGCTAAAGTCTCCGGACCCCTACTACCTGTCGTTCTACGACGAAACACTTGAGCCTAGAGCGCCGAGCCTGCCGCTCCATAGGCTTTTCAGGAGCATAGGTGTGATTGTCTCAAGGAGCGGGTGGGATAGCAAGGCTAGCTTCCTCGGGTTTAAGGCTGAAAAGACCACGGCTAACCGCTCGCACCTAGACATAAACTCCTTTGTGTTTTACGCCTATGGGAGGCGGCTCATAAAGGATCTAGGATCCTGGCCCTATACTCCTAATGGAGGACTAGGCTTTTTCGACACTAAAGGGCGGAGATGGTGCTACGAAGCCAACTCGACACTGGGACATAATATACTACTAGTGGACGGAAGGGGACAGAACTATGGGGGACAACTGCTATGGAGCCATAGTTAGGGCAGAGTTTAGCGACAAAATAGACATAATCGTGGGCGACGGACGGAGGGCTTACGCTGGCCTGTTGAGGAAAATTTATAGGTGGATCGTATTCGTCAAGCCGAGAACCCTCATAGTTGTCGACGATGTGGAGTCAGAAGAGCCGAGGAAATTCGAGATCCTGCTCCACCCCGATGGCGAGCTGAAGGAAGAAGAGCAAGGGTTCACTATAGTGAACGGGGAAGCAGCACTTCAGATCTTGTTCTTAAGGTCGGGCCCTGAGGAGCCTAGAGTATGCCATAGACTCAGTAGAAGCTACTATGAAGCGAGAGGAGCCCTACTGCACAGGTAAACGAATACGTATCAGTAGCTCCACTACTTAAGACCAAGCAATACACCTTTGTAACAATCTTACACGCATATAAGGTAGGAGAGGAGCCCAAGATAGAGGGTGAACTTGCGAGGAAGTCAAGCGACGAGGTCGACGTGAAAATTAGAGTGGAAATAGAACTTGAACTTCAACTAGATTTGAGGAACTTAAGCTATAGCCTCAGTGAAGGGGACAAGAGATAGGG
>Ga0180302_10001349_pt1 | contig 11597 bp, 14 predicted proteins | sample GuaBasSediGuay17_FD_121794 | JGI IMG/M metagenome (GOLD analysis project Ga0180302, IMG submission 121794) | Subseafloor sediment microbial communities from Guaymas Basin, Gulf of California, Mexico - Guay17, Core 4571-4, 12-15 cm | ecosystem: Environmental > Aquatic > Marine > Hydrothermal... | reverse complement strand
TTCATCAGCTCCATCTATGTATATTTCAGGCTTTATGCTTGTAAAGTAGCTAGGTATGACCCTGAACCCTAAGCTTGAAAGTTTAATCATAGTATCATGAGATGATGGTATATATGATTTATTTGAGAAAACATCTTTTCTCTCATGCATTTTTTCCAGGACTTTAAAAACAGTGGACCCTGTTCCTACACCAATAATTTTTGCGTCAAATAGGAATTCTATTGCTTTTTCAGCAGCCCTCTCCTTAGCCCTTTCAATAACTTCTTCTATCACTTCTCAATCCCAAAATAGAATCTGTTTTTGAGAAATAAATTAGTGATGGTATTTTAACAAGAAATTTACCTTTGGTGGGCCCGCGGGGATTTGAACCCCGGACCACGGGGACTCACGCCTTACGTGGAAGGTCCCGAGTCGGGTAGCCTCCTCGGCTATACCCCGCATCCTAGCCAGGCTAGACTACGGGCCCTTACTTCTGCCAAATCTGGTTTATTATGCTCTGGAGTTATAAGGTTTTATTTGTGAGTATACTATAGTAAGTATTTAGAACATGTTTTGGTGCTGTTTTTGGTTACAAAGTTCATCATAGACTCTGTTGCTAGGAGAATAGCTGGAGACATTGTTTGGAGTAGGAACCCTGGAAATGCTATGAGAAAATGGAGAGAAATGTTTAAAGTTTCACAGGTTGAAGTTAGCCGCAACATGAGTGTTTCACCTAGTGTTATTAGCGATTATGAGAAAGGCAGAAGAACTCCTGGATCATTTTTCATTAAGAGGTTTGTTGAAAGCCTGCTTTCTATTGATGAAAATAGAGGATGGACTATTGTTAAGAAATTAGCTAAATCAATGCATATTCACTTAGATAGTATTGAAGACATGTGTGAGTTTGAAGAACCAATAAGTGTTAGTGAGCTCATAGAACTTGTTAGAGGTAAACTACTAACAACATCTGATTTTGGAAAAATAATTTACGGATACACCGTACTTGACAGTATTAAAACAATACTGTCACTTACAGGTAATGAATTCTATCAAATAATGGGTATGACAAGTGAAAGAGCACTAATTTTTACTAGAGTTTCAGCAGGTCGCTCACCCATGGTCGCTGTTAGAACATCCCCCTTAAAACCAGCAGCAGTCGTGCTTCATGGACCTAGAAAAGTAGACGAATTAGCTATAAGACTGGCAGAACTCGAAAAAATACCTCTTATACTATCTATGCATAGAACAGTAAGAGATGTAATAAGATCCTTAAGAATAATTTGTGAAAGAACCTAAAGAAACTATTTTATGCTCCCTTCCTAGCTTCTAGGAGAAGTATTGCAGCAGCGATATCTCCCTCAGCTTCTATAAGGGCTTTTCTAGCTTCCTCTTTTGAAACACCAGTCTGTGAGGCAACAAGCTCTACATCTTCTTCAGATATTTCCAGAGCCTCCTTAGCCTCTTTCTTTTCTTCCTCCTTTAATTTACCAAAGATTTGAACAACGGTTTCACCTTTACGCATAGACATAACTAGCACTTGCGGCTGTTCAACAATGTAATTTCTGTCTTCAGCCTCAATAATAACTCTTTGAACATTCTCTATAGGCTTCATTTCCATACCTAGTCTCCGCATAAGCCTCCTTAATTCTCTAGACGAGAAGCCTCTCATAGTTATCTCACCGTTACATACTTGATGTTCTTTCCTTATATTTTTCCCGAATATAGGAGGATAAAGCTTATAACTGCTTAGCCTTTACGTATCTAGAAGAAACAATTAAGCGAATGTGAGAAAAAGTATGAAAAAAATCTTACTAGAAATACTTGGTGGAGGCAGAGAAGTAGGAAGGCTTTCAGTATTCGCTAAGCTAGATGATCAAAGCAAAGGCATTCTTCTCGACTGTGGAATAAACTTTGATGAGAAAGGTGATCCTCAATTACCTCTTTATGTATCACCTAAAAACGTAGAAGCTGCCGTTTTAACTCACGCACACTTAGACCATACAGGTGCTTTACCATTATATTTTGTAACTCTAAGTTTTCCCGTTTTAACAACTAGAATGACTAAAGCCATTCTCAGACCTCTTATGGAGGATTTCCTACATATTTCAGGATACTATCTTCCTTTCGAATATGAAGAAGTAATTAAAATGCTGAGAAACATAAAAACAATCAACTACGGTGAATCTATTGAAACCAATAAGTTCACCTTAGAGTTCACTGATGCAGGACATATACCTGGAAGCATGTCAATAATACTACATACTGATTCTAAATCCATACTATTTACAGGAGATATAAACCTCATCGAAACGGAGTTAACAACACCCGCTAAGTATCTTAACAGTAATAAGGTAGATTACTTAGTCATAGAAACAACCTATGCAGCAACAGAACATCCACTAAGAGAATTTGAAGAAAAAAGGTTTGTGGAGGCTGTTAAAGAAGTTATTGAAAATAACGGTATAGTTCTTGTTCCTGCATTTTCTGTAAGTAGGTCTCAAGAAATATTATTAGTGTTAACGAAGCATAGTGTAGATGCACCCATATACTATGATGGCATGGTCAGAGAAATAAATAGGATATTTCTCACGCATAAGAAGTTTATTAAAAATCCATCAATGCTTAAAAGAGCTTTAAGAAACTCTTATGAAATCCGAGGCTGGCAGGACAGAAGAGCAGTTCTAAGAGAGAGGCCAGCCGTAATAGTGGCTTCATCAGGTATGTTGAGAGGGGGGCCTTCAACATATTATCTGAAAAGGCTATATGATGATCCTAGAAACGCTATATTTCTCGTAAGCTTCCAAGCGCCAAATACTCCTGGTAGAATGATTCTTGAACAAGGAATATTTAAACAAGGGGGAACTAAAGTTAAAGCTAGAGTTGAATGGTTTGACTTTTCATCGCACGCAGGAAAATCTCAACTAATTAAAGTAATTGACAATTTAAAATCTTCATTAGAGAAAATAGTTCTTGTACATGGGGAACCTGAAGTGCAGAAATTATTTGCTAAAGAAGTTTATGAGAGATTTGGTATTGAAACAGTAATTGCGGATAATGGTATGAAAGTAGAGCTCTAACTATATTTCTGTACACTTTACCTTTAACCTGCCTATGAGCTCGTCGGCTTCGTCGACTTTAACCTTTATTGTATATAACTTCCTTTTTGTTCGCAGCTTTACCTTAACATATTCACCTAGCCTCTTAACTCTGCAGTCGATTGCTTTATCAGAAATTTTAACAAATTCTTCCTTATCATGTATTTCTACAGGCATTGATCAAGCACCTGCCAGTTAAGGGTTTACTGTTATGTAGTAAGTTTTTCGGTTAACACTTTATTAAACCTTTTCTTAAAATGTAGGTTAAAATAGCTACTGTTACAAGATGCAGGGTAATGACATATAGTATGGCAGCATAATACCCATATACCTCATATAGAAAACCTACTATTAAGCTTCCAGCAAGTATTGAAAAACCAAAAACCATGTGATAAAGGCCGTAAGCTAAGCTCCTTAATTCTGAGCTTATTATTTTCCCTATAAGTGCTCTCCATGAAACTTCATGAATTCCCTCCTGTAACCCATGAAATATGAATGAGAAAACTATCAATATAGGCAATAATGTGTAAAGAGATGTTATCGAGGATAGAGCTAGAAAGATTATTGAGAAATACATGACTAACAATCCTAGCCTATCAAATAATCTGCCAAAATAAAGACCAGCAAAAGCATGAAATAGTTGAGCTACCATGTAAAGTAGTACGACAACATAGTCTGCAAATAGAAATCCCACTCTTGCTCTATCTATGAGAAAATTAATATGTAAATAACCTAAACCGTAAATAGATACTAACAATAATACCGGTAATAACATTTTAGCAACAACTTTAACTCCATGAAAACTCGTAGCTTTAGGTTCAATCTCTATACGGCCTTTAAACTTTCTATATGCTAAGTAAAGAAACATTAACGATAAAATGCCGGGTATAATTGTTAAGTATAAAATAAATCTATAATTAAGTGCTAAATACCATAGTAGAGAAGCTGCTATTAATGGCCCTATAACAGCACCCATCTGATCTAAAAACCTATGAATGCCAAAAATTTTGCCAAGAATTTCTTTGCGTGCAGAGGCTGAAAGTAATGTATCTCTAGCAGGTGTTCTTATAGCTTTACCAACCCTGTCTGTTGAAACAGTTAATGCTGCCCAATGCCATGTAGGCGCAGCTCCTGTAAGCGGTTTACTAAAGGTTGATAAAGAATAGCCCAAAGCTGTTAATGCCCAATATTTCCTGGTAACCCCCGCCAAAACACCTGCTACAAGTCTTAAAGCGTAGCTTATAGCTTCAGCTAAACCAGAAATAAAACCTAAAATTAAACGTGATCCTTTAAGAACCTCTACTATGAACGGAGGAATTATTGGTCTCATCATCTCTGTAGAGACATCAGTAAAGAAGCTTACCATACCTAGGTATATTGCTAAAGAAGGTTCTTTACGGTTTTTCATAAAAATTCTGCCTCATAGAGGTTTAAGCTAAAATAGGGCTAGAATGGTACGCTCCATCCTTTTCCATAAATGTATAAACTAAGTATTATTAGCATAGATGCTATGAATAACACAGACCCTATGATAAATACTATATTGGCGAGTCTAGTATCTCTAATTCTCTTAGGAGTTTCAATCATAAGTAATCCGCTAACTCCGCAGAGAAATAGTAGAAAGGCAACACCTACTGTTTCAATACCTGTTTGTCTGAAATAAGTATAAACAATATCACGTGAAGAAACAACTATAATCATGCTTCCTCTGAGGAAAAGTGCTGGAGGCACGCTATTCATAGCAGCATATATTGTTCCCGCTAAAACTGCAGATACAAAAACTAAAATTATGAACAATGCTAGGTATTTACCGTATGTTGACAATAAATTAATGATTTTTGCAAACAGTGTTCCCTTTTTTACCAATAATAAACACCTGTTTAAACTCCTAACCTAAACTTTAAAAACTACTATATAATTTTAACACATCTTAAGCTCAGATAAAAATATTAACTAGGTACATCTACTGAAAATACCTTGATAGTTTGTTGAGGCTATGTCCATTGGTAGAGTATGTTAAGAGGAAGTTTAGCAGATTTTTAAATGTAAAAACAATAGCATACATATTAATTTTAACATCGATGATTATTTTAGCTGCAACAATTAGGTTACAACCAATAAAATACGGTGTTTACCTCTATGAATACGATCCATATTTTATGTATTGGTCGACTAAACAGCTGATAGAATATGGACCTGGAAGATGGTTTGAACTAACAGCTGACAATGTGAAAAACTTTTGGTATCCTTGGGGAAGAAATGTTGTAACTACCGAGTATCCCGGTGTACCATATTTAGGCTATATAGCCTATCAGATATTTTCTCCATTCATATGGTGGTTAAGTAAGGAAGAAAAACTCATGCTTATTTGTACAGTTTTACCAGTAGTTGCAGGTGTTTTAGAGGTTCTTGCTGCATATCTTATAGGCAAAGAAATTAAAGACACTAAAACAGGGCTTTTTGCCGCCTTTCTTACAGCAGTTTTACCATCAGCTATCGACAGAACTATTGCAGGTTTCTATACGAAATTAGGTTTTGGAGTTATGTTCTTCTTGTATTCAATATATTTCTACATTAAAATGGTAAAAACTGTAGAATATAAGAAGAAATTAATATACAGTGTTTTAGCTGGATTATTTTTGGGTTTAGTAGGGTTTACATGGGGAGGATACGCGTACGCTGTATTAGCCTTTTCAGCCTATGGGCTCTTTATTTTATTTATGGGTATGAATGATGAAAAGTTTACACTAAATCACGCATTAACCATGGGTTTAGCGTTAATTATCTTAGTGCTAACTCCTAAAATTAGTATAAAAGGGTTAACTACGCTTTCCGGGGTAGCAATATTAATATCGTTAGCTGCATTATTTTTAGACGTGTTACTGATAAGAGCAAAAATGGATAGAGTAAAAAGAATTCTAGTACTATTGTGTTCGGCATCGATTTTTGGCTTTGCCTATTTACTGTTAGTATTTCAAGGCGTTGTAAAAACATTACCTGGCAGGATGATTTCAATAATGTTTCCATGGCTTAGAAGGCAATATGTTCTTTTCGCATCGGTTGCAGAGCATACCGCTTTATCATGGGATTTTATATTTTACCATCTTTCACCCATATTTTTCCTTATTCCTTTAGGTTTGGTATATCTTGTACTTGATAGGTCTAAAGCTAGGTACCTGGTATTCATAGCAGCTATAACATCAATATATGGATTTGCTTCAGCAGCATATTTAGCTCATCTAGCAGGTGCTCTGGCCGCTCTTGTTGGAGCCTATGGGTTAACTAAGCTATTAGATACTTTCTTAACGGAGCTTACAAAGAAGCCTCCTAGGAAGAAAAAGGTAAGAGTTTTTGTTAAAATAGACCCTGTACCTATAATAGCGGTAACGGTTCTTCTCATGCTAATTATAGCGATAACCGTTCCTGTAGGGATAAGAGCAGGGAATGTAGCTCCAACAATAGTTAGCCCGCAGATGGTTTCAAGAGGAAAGAACATGGCATGGATACAAGCACTAGAATACATTAAAGAACATACACCTGAAAACGCTGTAATAGCCTCCTGGTGGGATTATGGATATTACACAGCAATTGTCGGTAAAAGAACTAGCATTTGTGATAATGCTACTTTGAATTCTACCCAAATTAGGTTAATGGCTTGGGCTTTAATGGGTAATGAAACTTATGCTGCAGATATATTCCTTAAGAAGTTTAAGATGCCTCCTAATGCCTCTTATGTGCTTGTTTTTGAAGTTTTCACCAGATCCTGGGCTAGAGAAATAGGCCAATACGTTTTAAGCCCTGGCAGGGGCGGTGACATCTCTAAAGCTGTTGCTATAATCAACGTTGGAAGATTAAACACTACAGAATACTATGATCCACGAACCGGAGCGTTAAACTGGTTCAGTAATAAGACGAGAAGCGCATTACTGTTTAAACTTTTAGCTTGGGGAGCTTACAATGTTAGTTTAGAGCTAGGTGTACCACTGTTCTTAGGCGGGTATCCTTTCGAAGCTATACCTATGGAGCCCCTTAAAATATTTAAAATAGAAAAAGTGTTCTATGATGTAACGAGCTATGCTGGAATAGACTTAGTGGTTATTGTTGTTCTTGCTAAACTAGATTATCAAAAGTACCTTGAACTAAAAGAAACCATAGCAGGCTAATGGCATCTGATCAGTAATTACTTACTATTCAGGGATGAGACCTGATATTTTCTTAGCTAAGTAACGATATTTCCTGTATTTGTCTTCAGGTGAGAACTTAGGTGGGTGGGGGGTAACAACTTTTCCCCCGCAGTACGGACATTTATCTTGTTTTAACGTGTATTGGCCGCAATTAATACACTTTCTAAGTATTCCTTTCATTTTCTATCACGTACAAACCTTGTTCTAAGATTTAGTTGCTTAGTCTTTTCTTTAACTAGTCTAAGAATTTGTGATAGCATTTTTTCTAAGTCTTTATAATTTAGTCCTATAAGTTCTATTTTATATCTTGGAGCACCTATAGTGTATACTCTTATTGTTACTTCTTCAGGTTTCTTTATGTTTCTTATAGCTAGTAACGTGTCCTTTACCACCTTAACTCCATCGCCTTTTATTGAAAGTAAATATAATGTGCCAGAAATCTTAACCTTCTTTATTTCTATATGCCTTTTAGCTTCTTCTTCTAAAACAGCTTCTTCTTCCTCTGATAGGTCAAGGCCTTCAACAGCGTCTTTTCCTTTTCTAGCTACCTCTTCTAGTGCAACATACAGGTTCCCATATTTATTTACCAATTTCCTACCTATAGTCGCAAGTGCTTCATGAGGGCTTCTGCCAAGTCTAGAAGCTATAATTTCCATTATTTTCAAAGATTTCTGAAGTTTTTTCCATTCTAAAAGCTTTCTTCTCCGTTCACTTTCCGATACTCTTTTGAGAGAAATGTCTACATGTTTTTTAAACCTATTAACTCTTATTACCTTAAATACCGCTTTCTGTCCTTCCTTAAGCACTTCTCTTATACTTCTAACCCATTTCGTTGAAGCTTCTGTTCTTGGAAGATATGCTATAAGGTCGCCATATTCGTCGAGCGTAATATAAGCTCCATGTTCAAAAATTTCTCTAACAGTACCTATGACTAATTCTCCTCTTTCAGGCAGTTCTTTTTCTTCTAAACTCAAAACATGAAATCCTCCTTATTAACCATAGACTTTAACTATTTTACCATAAATGATTGCTTTTCCACCTGTGGGTTTTGCTAAAAGTCTACCACATAGACATCTTACAGGAAATGAGGCGTGATCAAAAATTACTTGTTCATTTCCGCAATCTGGGCATTTAACCTTTACAAATCTACTTTTAGGTTCTGGTATTAGGATTTTATGCTTTTTAACCATAGCTATCTACCTCTTAGTACTTCAGTTAATTCTGCTTTCTTTAACCTGACTCCTTCTCTATGGCTTATATATCCGCATTTTTTACACTTTAGTCTTAGCACTATTTTCTTAGTTACCTTAGCAAATCTTTTTTGTTCAGGTTTTCTTTTACTACCGTAGCCTTCCTGTTTTCTACGATACCTTCTCTCCCCTTCTGCTAAAGCTCTCCTTCTTCCATGCTTATATATTGTTACAGCATGAGGCGTGTGAGTGTTGCATCGTGGACAGTACGTTCTTATCTCCTTAGGAATTTTCAACTTTAATTCTCCTCGCCTGTAGTGTTCTAGGCTATACTTTAAGAGTTTTAGTCTAGTAAATATATTTTATTGTAGACTAGAACTTTACTTCTACGATGTTTAGTGCGATTAATGGTATAGCTATTCTTAAAGGCATAATTAGGATTTCTTCCTTTTTTAGCTTTTGAGGTATTTTAAACTCCCTAGCAAGAGCTGAATCTAAATTGTAGTCTCTTAGTACTTTAACAGAAACTCTACTTTTACTGTCTAGAACTATTTTACCGCAGAGTATATCCTCATATATTTTAATAATTTTATCTATAAGCTCAAGTATTTCAAAGTCTAAGGTGTTTTTAGGTATTTTTTCATTCTTTAAGATCTTAAATATTCTTAAAGTTATAATTTCTCTAACATATTTTTTAATTTTATCTTCAAACACTTTCTTAGATTCTTCATCTATGGGCAATGTCTTGGCTATATTAGATAATATGTTCACATAGTCTTTATATGCTATCTTAACTATTTCCTGGCCTCCCTGTTCCCTCGTGAGAAGCAATATTATTTCATTCATATTATCTCCTCTATCTCAGCTAATCCTTTGCATGAAAGATAAATTGCTGTTGGTAAATGAACTTCTTTTTTATCCTTCATTTTTCCTCCAACATTTTCGTCGAATATTGTTAAGTTTTGAGGTATCTCCTCTAGTAATATTATTTTGGCTTTGCCTTTAAATGGTGATAGGCTAATGTTTAGCGTGAAATCTTCAAGGTCTTCTAAACCTAATATTATCACTGGTAGCCCTGTTTTTCCATGTAATGTTCCAGGCAGTCTTATAAGCCTTTTAGTATCTATGGTAACTTTCTCATCAACTTCACATTTTTCATTCTTAACCAAGATTTTAAGCAATTCTATAAGGTTCTTCCTACCTATAACTCTGTACAATGTTGTCCATTTTGGTGGCTTATCCATTATTTCAACTATTATTCGATCTAAGTTTTCTAAAAGTTTCTCTGCATTTTTCTTACCTATGATTCCTTCCACTTCACTCTTTCTCTCTTCAAATTCTATAAGGAGATCGTAAAGTTTCCTAGCTATTTTCCCTCTCCACCCTGGATTGTTCACGTCGAAGCCGGGGAATTCTTTGCCTTTCCTACGCTTAGGCACAAGTATTTCTAGTTTTAGTCCTAATGCTTTAATGTAGTCTATGAGTTCTCTCCTTTCCTCCGATGACAGTTTCATGTATTCTTCGTCCATGACATGAATGTGGAATCCTCTATGTCCGGAAAAAGCTACCATAATGTTCTTAGGATTTATTCCGAAATCCGGTACTAAGAAATCTTCTATTAGTTTTAGAGTTTCATTTTTAGCTCTATCGAGGCATTTAGCACATACCCATGTGAAAGTCTTTATGTTTTTGGAACCGCATTTAGGACATACCTCCGGTGCTTTACCCTTGTCTTTATGTCCACAGTTTAAACATTGCCAGAAATCGTGTTCATTGCGGCATTTCGTGTCTAAGTGGTCTGCGTCGATGTCGAAAACTATTTCAGCATTAATCCATCCTTTTTCATCCATATCGTGTGCCGAAGGTAGAATATATATTGCTGTTGAATAAAAAGAGTGCCTAGGTATGTTGTTCACGATATATTTCCTTAGTTCGTCAGGTGTTTCAAAAGCTAAATGCCTGATCATACCTTGACTTTTAAACATTTGGAAAGCAAATTCTCTGTTCTTCAGCTGTGGGGGTTCATATATTTCATGCTTATGCTTAACATAGTATGTTTTGAAGAGGGACTCAATAATCTTTACTGTCCGATCATCCATTATTTTAGTCAACTCTTGGAGCAATATAGAATGTTAACCTTCCTTCACCTGCCAGTTCAAAGTCCAGTCTACATGGCATATTTGTTGCAAACTTTATAGTTGTTGTATCTGAGGCTTGGGATGCTGGCACTATATTTTTGAAGTACTCTATACTGTATGATGCTTCAGCTTTTTCTTCAACACTTAAGTCTATTAGTGCACCGCTTTCTTCGGTTAAGACTACTTCTGCTTCACCACGGCTTCCTTTACCTATAACTTTAAACACTCCCTTCTCGCATACGAATCTTAAAGTTTCTGCAATAGGGTCTACGTCTTTCAAAACATCTCTAAATGTGGAACTTGTTATTCTAGCTGAAACTTTAAATGGAATTCGGGGTTCTGGGAGTTTTTCTTCGCTTATGCTAAGTGTTGGCAGTACAAACATTCTTTCCGATGAACCTAAAAACATTACAGCTATTTTTTCTTCTCTTAGCTCTAAACCCAGTCTGTCGTTCTTAGTTGCTCTTCTCAGTATTTTCACTAAGTCGTTAAAGTTTATTCCCACATTCTTTACGCCTGATATTTCGTATTCCTCAAACACTGCTCTTGGCATACTTAAATCAACCATAACTATGTGTGATGGGTCCATAGCTCTTAAGGCGACTCCTTTCTCTGTGAATCTTAATACACCTTCTTCTATGATTCTCCCTATAGCCGTCATTAAGTATCTCCATGCTCTAGCATCTGAAAACACTATTCTACTCACAGAATTAACCCTCCATTATTAATCTTAAAACTCATGTGAACTAATAAAGCTATCGAGTTCTTCAACTATTTTCTTCAAATTTTTTAAGTTCCGTAATGCTCTCTGAACATACGGTTTTACTGTAAAATACGCTGGTGTTCTTTCATAAGCTTCTACGAGGTCTTTTTCTATTTTCTCTAAAAGCTTCAATGAAGCTTCTATACGAAGCTTTATTTCCTCTTGAGACATTATTTAACACCAGAGGTCTTTAGTAAGGTAACTATTTGGTTAATTAGTTTAAGGGAAAAGTCTAATATGTCATGGTT
>Ga0180302_10001348_pt1 | contig 11598 bp, 11 predicted proteins | sample GuaBasSediGuay17_FD_121794 | JGI IMG/M metagenome (GOLD analysis project Ga0180302, IMG submission 121794) | Subseafloor sediment microbial communities from Guaymas Basin, Gulf of California, Mexico - Guay17, Core 4571-4, 12-15 cm | ecosystem: Environmental > Aquatic > Marine > Hydrothermal... | reverse complement strand
GGGAACGTGAGCTGGGTTTAGACCGTCGTGAGACAGGTCGGACTCTACCCACGGGGGGTGTTGGCCGCCTGAGGGGAAGGTGCCCTCAGTACGAGAGGAACGGGGCGCCGCGGCCTCTAGTCTACCGGTTGTCCGGTAGGGCAAAGCCGGGCAGCCACGCCGTAGGGGGTAACCGCTGAAAGCATCTAAGCGGGAACCCCTCCCCGAAAAGAGGCGGCCGTTCCCCCTCCTTCGGGAGGGGGACGAGGGCTCCCGTAGAAGACGGGGTTGATGGGGCGGGGGTGTAAGCCCCGAGGGAGCTTTGCTCCCGAGGGGTTTAGCCCGCCGCTCCCAATCGCCCGAGGCTGTAAACGCCTACTAAGCTGTGTAGTCGAGCAGTCTAGGCGAAATCCCTCACGGCGGGGTGGATGTGCTTTACAGGGAGAGTAAGACCTATACACAGCGCTCATCGTATTATTCTACTTCTTCTAGGTTATCCCTCTCAGAGTAATCTAGCTTAACATTTATTTGGATCCATTACCTCACATAGACTATGGTGTATAATGTTTTGAAGATAGTGGTACTCAAGATTAGTGGTAAACTATTAAACCCATATTATGAGCTGTCAAGTAAACTCTATAGTGAGTATAGTAGAATTCTAGGAGAACTCTATGATGAAGGCTACAGTATAGGAGTAATAGTTGGGGGAGGAGATCCAGCAAGAAAGTATATTGGCCTAGCTAGAGAGCTAGGAGTAAATGAGACACAATGCGATATAATAGGAGTTATGGTTTCAAGAGTAAACGCTCAAATACTCATATCACTACTAGGCTTGAAAGCATACCCTAAGCCACCAGAAAGTATAGAAGAATACCTTAGAGCATGGAGTACAGGACGAATAGTAGTCTCTGGCGGATTCCAGCCAGGACAATCAACAAACGCTGTCTCAGCACTAGTAGCAGAAGCACTAAACACAAGAAAACTCTACATGGCAGCAAGTGTTGACGCAGTATACGATAAAGACCCAAGAAAACACAAAGACGCTAAGAAACTTAAAGAGGTGACATTGAAGGATTTAGAGAAAGTAATAGAACAAGACGTTAAGGCGGGAACATACCAACTACTAGACCCACTAGCAATAAACATACTAAAGAGGTCAAAAATACAAGTAGTATTATTTGATGGAAGAAAACCACAACTACTACTAGAGGCAATTAAGGGAAGAAACCCAGGTACCATAATAAAACCAGGGTAGGATTAAGGTAAAGTTTAACAAAAACAAGTCAAAAGATAGAATGGTTAAACCGGGATGACCGGAACCCACATCATCCTTGAGGATAAACTAGAACACGTTCTAGCAAGACTCTCTAGAGAATACGATAGAGTAATAGTACCACAGAAAACGAGGAATGGTGTAGCATTTAAAGAATACCATGGAGACTACAGTAAAGTCACACTAGACTACATTAGAACAATAAATAATCCCGTTCTATACATTAAGCCAGCAGAGATAACACTATACACATACACAATACCCGAAGGCATAATGCTAAAAGAGCCAATAAAAGCATTCAACATAGACTATGAGATACCGAGAATAAGACAAGTACTATTCGCAATACACCCCTGTGACGCTCACGCAATAAGATACCTCGACATAGCACTAACAGGCAAAGGAGTAGTAGACCCATACTACAAGGCTATGAGAGACAACACAGTAATAATAGTACTTGAATGCAACAAGTCAGACGAGTACTGCTTCTGTGAAAGCCTAGGAACCCACGAGACACCAGAAGACACAGCAGACATAAAACTAGCTAAAACCGAGAAGGGAATCCTAGCTAAACCACTATCAGATACTGGAGAGAGAATCATAAAGGAGCTACTATCAGATATAATAGTAGAGTATGATGGTGAATGGCCTAAACCGAAACCAGGAAACAAGATCAAAATACCAGAATGGAAGCTTAAACTACTAGAGAAAGGTGAACCCGTAGACAAGGCTTCAGCAGAAAAGTACGTTGAAAAATGTGTACTATGCGAAACATGTACAAATCTTTGCCCAACCTGCTTCTGCTCAGACATCGTACATGTACCTATAGGTATAAACAAGTTCAAAGCTGTCAAGAGGAAAGCAAGCTGCCAGTCAAGATACTATAGTATGATAGCTGTAGAGAAGGTTCTCCTAGAGAGAAAGGAGCTAAGATTCAAGTGGAGAATACTACACAAATACGCATTCTCAAAGAGAATGTACGGTATCTACGGCTGTGTAGGCTGTGGTAGATGTACAGCACTATGCCCCTCAAAAATAAGCATTGTAGAATTCATAAACAAGGAGATAGAGGGGTGAAAAAGCCACATGCAAACAGTAAGAAACCCCTACATACCCAAACCCGCACACATAGAATCCATAAGATATGAAACAATAGACATAAGAACATACACACTACACCTATCAGAACCAATAGAGTTTACTCCAGGACAATTCGTTGAAGTCCTAGTCCCAGGTCTAGGCGAAATCCCCATATCAATCGCCTCATCACCACTAGTCAGAAACAGAATAGAGATAACAGTTCAAAGAAGAGGCATGGTGACAACAGGAATATTCAACATGGGTGTTGGCGGAATACTAGGAATAAGAGGACCCTATGGTAAAGGTGTACCACTAAAGGAAATCAAAGACAAAAACATTGTAATAATCGCTACAGGTATTGGAATCGCCGCCTGGAGAAGCTTAATACTATACATTCTAGAGAGAAGAAACGAATTCAAAGATGTAACCGTAATCTACGGTACAAGATATCCAGAAGACCTCATATACAGGTACGAGTACGACTACTGGAGCTCAAAAATAAACCTCATAGTAACCCTCAGTAGACCACCAGAAACATGGAAAGGGTACAAAGGTAGAGTAACAAAATACATAGACAAAGTCAAAATAGACGAGGAGACATTATTCTTCGTCTGTGGCAGCCCTGTAGTAATGGCCTCTGTAGCTAAAGAACTTATAAGTAGAGGGGTTAAACCCGACAAAATCCTAGTATCCCTAGAGAGACATATGAAATGTGGTATGGGATTATGTGCAAGATGTATGATTAAACCAGGATATTTTGTATGTCGTGACGGCCCCGTTTTCACACTAAGCCAAGTTAAAGAGGAAATTCTAGGTGAACTCTAACCATGCCCCTAAGGGTCGCATTCTACTCCCTATCCTCATGCATGGGATGTTTATTCTCAATAGCAGCACACATAGAGGACTTATTCAATGTATTAGGCGAAGACGGGGTCTCAATAGAATATTACAAGTGTTTTAGAGAGGACTCATCAGACGAGTATACTCCACTAACAGACGTAGCATTCGTTGAGGGAGTTGTAGTCACAAGAGAGGATGAAGAAAACCTAAGAAACATTAGAAGAAGGACAAAATACCTTGTAGCACTCGGCACTTGTGCTGCAACAGGTAACACAGCATACTATGCTGTAGAAGAATTGAAGGAGAAAGGAATACCCATAGACGCTAAGCCACTATCTGAAATAGTATACGTAGACTATGAGATACGTGGATGCCCAGCACCATTCAATGAAGTAGTGAACATCCTAGTCAAGCTTAGTAGAGGCTGGGTTAGAATATGGCAACCAGACTACACTGTCTGTAGAGAGTGTAAGCTAAGTGGAGTAGCATGCCTACTTGACGAAGGAAAACCCTGCCTAGGCCCACTAACAATGGGTGGCTGTGGAGCACCATGTCCAAATAATGGTGTACCCTGTATAGGTTGTAGAGGACTAGCCCAAGAGGCTCAAGTAGAATCATACATTAAAATTATTCGTGAAAAAGGAATCACCTTAGAGGTCGTCATCGGACGCCTCAAGCTAGCTATGGGGAAACATGTGAAAGAATTGTTAAGAAAACTTGAAGAAACATATGAACACTCCTAAAGGTGATAAATATTGATACATGATTACCCAAGTATATGTTATGAAGTACAGATTAAAGCATTAAGGTTTATTGAGGGCCATGCTAGACTAATACTTCGCTGTATCGACGGGCTATATAAGGCTGAATTCTACCCAACAGAAGGCCCTAGATTTATACCATTAGCCCTTAAGGGTAAAAGCCCACTAGATGCCCCAATAGTTACATCCAGAATATGTGGAATATGTTTCTCAGCACATGCCATAGCCTCAGTAAGAGCCGTCGAAAACGCATACAATTATAAGCCAAACCAAGGCGTAGAACTCTTCAGACTAATAGTTCACCTACTAAACCATATTCAAAGTAACGTCATGCACTTAACACTACTATCTATACCACCATTACTAGGATACTATGATAATGCCAAGTTTAGATTCAGTCGTATATACAAGCTTGGAATGAGAATAGCAGGTAAAGTAACCTTAGCAATAGAGAGATTAGGTAAAGTAACCTTCCATACACCACTATTCACACCTTTCGCTATAGGACTAAGTATTAATGGAAAAGAAGTATACAATGCTGTAAACGAGCTTATAGAGCCATTACTAAGAGACCTAGACGAGTACGTCACTAGAATACTTAGTGTTGAGGTACCAATATTCACAAGAATCAGACCATTACTCTCATTAAACACTAAAGACTACCCAAAATACGAGCTAACTGATAGCTTAGTCTACATAGACATCGACGGTGAGAAGAGTGTTATAAGCCAGAATAACATACTCAGCGAGATGGTGTTTAAACGTAGAGATAAAGCAACAGGACTACAGGTTAGATTACGTGGATTAGACGTTATGGTGGGAGCTTTACCAAGAATATTAATTCATAAGGATAAGCTACATAGCGAGGCCAAAGAGAAAGCGGCAATGGTGAACTGGAGTCATAATCCATTTCTGAACAATTATGCCCAAGCAGTAGAATTAGTCTCAGATACATACAAACTACTAGACATTCTTGACGAGATAAGAGATTACATTATCGAGGGTGAAGAGGAGGCACCACACATAGAACAAGGTATTGGAGTATGTGCTGTTGAGGCACCTAGAGGAATCCTAGTACACCATGTCGAAATAAGAAATGATAAAATAGTAAACTATAAAGTTGTAACACCAACAGCAATAAATGCCCATAGCATAGAAAGGGATGCTGAGGAGCTCGCGAATAAGCTTAGTGTTCTTGGAAGAGAGAAGCTGAAAAGCTTAATAGAGGATCTTGTGAGAGCATACGATCCATGTATGTCATGTTCAGTATCCTTAGACGCATATAGTATATGAGCTTTTAGAAAAATTTTCTTACACTTTTCCTTTATAAGGACATCCCCGACACTTATATACTTGCTCTCCTAGAATTATTCATGATATGGATGATGAGTGGGGACCTCTAGAACTTTGATGAAGAACTCGAAGTTAACTGACTACATTAGTTTTGGCATCATGCTCTCATTTATCATCTTAGTACTTAGTATGGTATGCCATGTTTCAGCAGTTGAGCATGAATACAATAGTAGCTCACTAACAATATACAACATATTACCAAATGGTGATGTCACCGTAGTATTACAGTTAAATGCTTCAAGTAGGACTTTAATCACAGTTGAAACCGAAGGAAAAGTATACAATGAGACCATTTTAGTACTTGATGAGAGAGGATTACCATTACATTTTACTCTAAAGAGTGGAAAACTTACTGTATATTCAGGTAACTCAAGTAAGATTACTATATATTATACTACAAGTAACCTTACACTAACAAGCAACAGTATCACCATACTCTCTATCCATGCAAAAACGCAGAAGTCGATTATAGTCTTACCAGAGAACACAGGGCTCATAGGCTTTACGGGAACACCTATAATCAAATATAATGACGGTAGATTAACATTAGAGTATAATTCACCAGGATCATATAAAGTTGAATACATCACACTTAATACTATAAGAGCTGCTGAGAGGCACGAAGGCAATAACCTCAATACCACTATAATGATAGCAGTATTAGCTTTATTACTTGCTTCAGGACTATCTTTGTTCGTTTACTACTATCTTCATCAAAGAAAAGAGGCGAAAATAACAGCTACAATAGAGCCTAGTATACTAGATGAACGAGATAAAATGATTATTCAAGAACTTAAGAGAAGCGGAGAGCTTTCATTATCAGAGCTGGCTAGGAGATTAAAGTTAGCTAAATCTACGGTACACCGGAGGGTCATGAAGCTCAAGAAGCTAGGTATAGTTACACTAAGTGAAGGCTACGGTAAAACAGTGCTAGTAAGACTCGTAAAAGGAGAGGAGGAGAAATAATCATGTACCGAGAGTGTACCAAGCCCATGGAACATGTATGTCAAGTATTATTCTTAAAGAACGTTCACAATATTGAGTTACAGGTGGAAAGTCATGGGCCTGAATGAACGACACTTTATAGGTATAGTGTTAATAGTAGCCATAGCCTTAGGCTTAGCCCCAATAGCATTCAACGCTATTGCAGCCAGCGATGATTACGAAAAGGAATCATGTAAAAGCCTCTTAAATAATTGTAACAGAATTATATCATTTATAGACGCAAAGCTTCAAACGTATAAGCATAAATTACCTAGTATTGTAAGCGCCAAGTTAGAACATCTAAAGAGCCAGTACGATGAAGCATTAAGACTATACAAGGCAGGGAAATATGAAGAATCCACCAAGACCATAATAGGATGTACCGCGACAATAAGGGAGATTATAAGTATACTCAATAGAGAGGGACTTCTAGAACCCACCGACAAAGTTCAACTTAGAGCTCTTGGGCTCCTAGAAAACTTAAGGATAATATACAACGTCTTATTGAAGATTAGAGATAGAATAGAGAATCTAGCTGATAAAAGTTTAGTTGAAAGGTATAATCAGGCATTAAATGAGCTAGAAAACATAATACTAGAATTTAAAGGATATTATGATAATGGGGAATATGAGAACATACTGAAGGAATCGTATAGAGTAAGGGCAGTTCTAACTCAAATATCATTAATCTTAGGGTCGATTGGTAAAAAGACCTCTTATAGTAAACTATTAGCTATTAAAGAGAATTATGCAAGACTATTGGACCAGTTAGAGAACGAGGTGAGTCTAACAAGAGATGAAATTAGCAAATTAAGTAGAGTTATGGGCGTTCAGGCCACTACTAGTGAGTTAAGTGAGCTATTAACAGGGATTAGAGAGTATAGAAGTATACTTGAAAAAATTAGAGAGGATAATATACACGATTTCGCGCGTAGCCTAAGTGGTATAACAAGTGACATTATTGAGCTGAGGAGAACAATAGAGTACATACCAGAAATATCGCCTTTCGGAGTAAAAGGTAAAGAGCTAAGCATTCTAGCCCACAGGATTATGGAAAATAAGAGTATACCTGAGGAGGTTAAGCAAAAATTAAAGGAGGCATGGGGTTACATGGTAAATGCATCAAGGCTCATGAGATTATCAATACATCTCGCTCTTAGAGGGTATGTTAAAAAATCTCTCATAGCCTTACATAAATCTAGAGATCTCTATCTGAACGCTTCAGCTATACTCAAAAGCATTCTTGAAGAGTACCATGGTAAATTACCTAAGAGACTAATCGCCATCATTGAGAGGACTATCTCGAGAATAGAGCATATAGTTAGCAAGGAAATACCTAGATTAGCTCAGGATATAAGGTCTGTTGCAGGCAGAACAATGATGGCTATTAGAGACAAAGTAGCCATATTAACATTCCTAACGCTAACCCTTAGAAGGAAAGCGGCTATAAACAATGATACAGAAACCGTAGAGTTAGCTAATAAGACTTTAGCTAGCTTAAGAGAATTAGTTAAAGCATGTAAAGACCGTAATATGGAAGAGATAAAGAATGCTACAAAGACCCTTGTTAGTGTAGGTAAAGAGCTTGTTGAAAAAGCTAGTGATAAGTATCCTAGGTTGACTAAAGCTATCGGAAGGATAATACGTGAAATAATAATCCTATTAAGAAGACTATTGATATGAAATCGTAAAATGTATTTTTTATTTCCTAATCTCTTTCTCTACATCTTGTAATGAGAGGGCACAATGGATCACCTCTATTAAAGTCCCCGTATAGAATAAGTGATCTTGCAAAACAGCCTCCCCTACATAGTGATCTTATAGGACATTTCTCGCATACACTGGGTAGTCTCGGGGGGTTGGTTATATCTGAAACCAGTTTACTTGAATAATACTCCATAACAGCTTGCTTTAACCCATTCTTAATACTAGTTATTGTAACATCTATTACATCACATAAAAGTACTTTACCTGAAGGGCTGATATCCATAGTGTCTGAGATTCTACAGTAATATGTTTTAGCATACCTAGAGCTAGCTATTACATTCAAGAATGGGGTACACCAGAAAGCAATATTATAGGATAGTTCTTCAGCTTTAGCTATGGCAGCCTTTATTGCTTCCTGGTATTTACTTGCATCAATCCAAAGTTCGTTTTTGATAGCTTTACCCGATGGCATGACAGGTATTATTGCTGCATGATCAGCTTGCATATTTAGTGCTATCTCGATGTACTTATCTACGTAATTATAGTTGATTCTACTAACAGCCATTATTGTAGCGTATTCGACTCCTACTTCTCTAAGTGTCGATATTCCTCTAACAACTTTATCATATGTTCCAATACCACGTAGAGCCTCATGTACTCTTCTGGGACCATCCACACTTACATAAACATATACATCATACTTTCTTAGTATTTCAGCTTTCTCCTTTGTTACTGCTAAACCATTAGTTACCATGGTTACATATATGCCTTGATCATAGAGTTCTTTAAGTATTAATGGTAAATCCTTATGAATTAATGGTTCACCACCACTTAAACCTACATGTTCTACTCCTAGCTCCCCCATTTCATGAATCAACTTTATTTTTTCTTCTAAGCTAAGCTCTCCCTCGCATAGTAGTCTATAGGCATAACAGTGTGGACAGTTTAGATTACATTGAGCGGTAAAAATCCATATTATAGTATCCGGACCCTTCATACCCATTTTGACCCTACACTATATGGAGGTCGTTATGTGATATTTACGCACGTGTTAATAAACTCTATGTATATATAACAGTTTCATACATCAGTAGTACTTGAGGTTTCTCAGAGTATGTTGAGCCTAGAGAGTATAGGCTCAATAATTGATGATATTGCTGATAAATTTGGTACAAGACTAGGCATAACATATAGACTGCCCGCCCCTATAGCCTCAACACCAGCAGATAATACTTTATGGTCTAAACTCCTAAACGTACATCCATGGCACATGCATCCAAAGGACATACTTAATACAGCTACAAGCGTAATAGTATTCGCTATACCCTTAAGCTACGAAGCTATAGAATCCAACACCAGAGACTATAATGAACCATCACTCCAGTGGTTAAGGGAATACCTATACACAAATAGATTAATCCAAGAAATAGTCCAACATATATCGAAAGTACTAGAAAGTATGGGATATACTAGTAAAGGCTTGAATCCTACACACGACTATAATCCTTCTACTCTAAGGTCAAGTTGGAGTCATAGACATGCAGGATACGTTTGCAGCTTAGGAACATTTGGTTTAAATAATCTACTAATAACCAGTAAAGGCTGCGCTGTAAGATTAGGAACAATAATAACCGAGGCTAAAATTGAAGAGACAGAAAGACCCACATTTGAATATTGCCTGGAGAAGCGGGGAATCAAGTGTAAGAAATGTATTGAGAGATGTCCTATAAGAGCATTAACTAACTGGGATAAAGGTAGATTCGAATGTAATAAGAGATTAACGGAAATAGCGTTAAAGTACAAAAACGTTCTTGAAGGCTATGCTGATGCATGTGGTAAGTGTTCTACAGGTATACCATGTGCAACAAGAATACCATAGCATCAAATTATACATTTGAAAGGTAAAGTTACAACCACAACATTACGCTATAACATAGGCTTCTCATCAAACATGCTTAATGAGGAAGGTAGAAGAGAACTAGCTAAGCTAATGTATGATTGGGGATTAGAAGATGCTGAGAGACCCATTAAAATTCTTGGGATAAAAAGGGATCTGCATGAATGTGCTATTGCTCTATTAGCTATGCATAGGATTTTCGGTATAAAAAGTCGTATTGTAAGAGAAACCGAGAATGAAATAGTGATTTAGGCGACAAAGTGTTTATGGAAGGATAAGAAGGGGTGGACGCCGGCAGTATGTGCAACAATCGACATGTATGAAGTTGGCTTAGTGAAAGGCATAAACAAGAACATAAGACACATATGCACCGAGAGGAGAAGTAAAGGCGACAAAGTTTGTGAGTTAATCTTAAAGCCGTCAGACTAAAAGATACACTTCTATAAAATGTTATAAGGATACAACAAGAATAATATATTACTGGAGGCCGATGAAGAGCCGTTGGGAGCCCGCATCGTCAGAGAAAGGGGGGTGAAGAATCCCCTGGCTCTATTGAGGCCTCAATAAGCTTACAGCTTATGCTTTTTGACTAGTTTCTCTACTGGCTCATAGTCAACATTATATCCGAAGTGTTTGGGGCCTAGAATTTCAAGCCCTTTTGTTGTTCTCCATACTGGCGGTGCTGGTGCAGCTACAACACTAACTCTTAGCCCTACTGCTATCTCGTTATTTACTAGTGCTTCTCCATTCTCCTTTACTACTATGATTAGGTCTGGTGGTAGTGTTACGGCTTCGCCGTGGAGCCATGCTGCTATATTCTCATTTTTAACGTCGATTCTTAATGTTTTACCTTTGAATAGGCCTTCACCTTTAATTTCGTACCATCCCTTGAGGAAGCCCCCCTCCTCTCTAAGATCATACCTTGCTATCTTACCCTCCATGATCACATATCCGTTAAGGTATTCTGCTATAGCATCTGGTACGCTTTTATCCTTCTCTCTTGCCTCTATAACTTTTAATCCGAGCTCGTAGGCTTTAGAGATGCTATTTAAGACTGCTACTTTCCTCACAATGTCTGGTGTTACTGGGGTATCTATGACAAATGCTCTTCCAGTAGCTGTTACAATGGATCTTACAATGTTTTCATAGTGTTCTATACTTGCATACTCCTCGATCACAACTACGTCGCCATATGGATCGACTAGAGAGGAAGGTGTTAACGGGACGCTATGGAGATAGAATGAACTATGTATAAGCTCTGGGACAGATCTACCAACATGGTCAGCATCTATTGTTTGTAAGCCTAAAAGGGCACCTAAATGTATTGCTATTGCGGTGTTTCCACCACCAATCTCGGTAGGTATAACGTATCTTACTGTTCCACAACGCCTTGAGAGAGCCTTGACTGCTTTAAACATGTATTCTACTGGAATCTCCTTTCTACGTCTACCAGGCTTAGGTACAGCTCCAACAAAGTAAGGTGTAACAACAATACCTTCACCAGCTTCATTGACGTCAATTATTTCAAGCCTTAATCCCTTATCAAGATCTTCAAGAAGAACATTTAAGCCACGTTGAGGGCTACCTCCACCGCCAACACCCAGTATAGTAGCTCCTAAAACTAAACATCTAACACCAGACCTATCAAGCTTGAGCATAATCTGAAATCACCTAACACCTAAAATGGTTTAGCCCTAGTCAGTAAAACTACTTCCAAACTATTT
>Ga0180302_10001346_pt1 | contig 11602 bp, 13 predicted proteins | sample GuaBasSediGuay17_FD_121794 | JGI IMG/M metagenome (GOLD analysis project Ga0180302, IMG submission 121794) | Subseafloor sediment microbial communities from Guaymas Basin, Gulf of California, Mexico - Guay17, Core 4571-4, 12-15 cm | ecosystem: Environmental > Aquatic > Marine > Hydrothermal... | reverse complement strand
CTTGGCTAATAAGCTTAAGGAGATTTTCTTTGTGGAAGATGCAGGTTTATTTATCCGTGCCTTAAACGGTTTTCCGGGTCCTTATTCAAGTTTTGTTTATAAAACGATAGGTATCCGTGGTATTCTCAAATTACTAAATGACGTTAGTGATAGGACAGCATTTTTTAAATCCGTCATTGGGTTATGGTGCAATGATCATATCGAGATCTTTGAAGGGGTAGTAGAAGGACATATAACGAAAGAGCCGAGGGGGGCAGGAGGATTTGGATTTGATCCGATTTTTATTCCCAAGGGGTGCAAAAAAACGTTTGCTGAGATGAGTGTGGATGAGAAAAACCTTTTTTCTCATAGAGCAAAAGCATCAGAACAAATGATAGGATTTTTAAAGAGAACTATCTGCGTCTCTTAGTCAATTTACTTATTCTTCCTGCAATACCATATCCAATATACACTATAATTATAGCACCCATAATTATTCCAACGAAAATTACAACAGGAGGGATTTCTATAGCAGGTAGTAATTGAAATTGCGTATTATTTAATACTTGTATTGTCCTTGTGTGCAGAGGATCATAATAACATGTAAAACTAGCTGAGATATTGTACTTATCAGGAGCTAAATCATGCAGAGGTATCTTGACATAAACAGAGAAAGCTTCGTGATAATCTATCTGCTTTTTACCTAAATTCTTAATGATGGATTTCGCTACACGAGTTTCCCCACCAATTGGCTTAGCATATATTATTGTCACGTTAAATAATTCTAATGTGAGCAATCGTGTTTCATTGTTCAATATCGTAGCTAAAAGCTCGATTGATTCATTTTGTCTGTATCTCTGCTTTATACTTGTTGACTCAGTGACGATTTCCGCGCCCAAGAGTTTTTTAGGTGTAAACAAAGGGACAAGAATAATCAAGATATACAAAATCACTATTGCTTCCTTTTTCATTTCTTAAACCACCAATTCTAGCAAGGTCTAATTACGGTTAAGATATATTAGCATTGAAAATGCGAAATACTTCTTATTTACGAATAGAGATACATTAAAATCTTGAATTTATATATTTCTTTCTAAGAGAACATTCTCATAGGTGCATTTAAAATGAATTTATCGAGCAGCGAAAGACCAGATAAGATAATAATTAGGGCATATCCAAAAATAATAACAATTCTTCCCAGTGCAATCTTAGCCATACTATTCGGAGTCATAGAGTCTCTGCCTGTTATTGGCTCGATACCCGAGATCCAGAAAGCTTTGGGCCTCTTCTTTATTGCGTTTTTAATATTTAATCTCTTTATAGTAGCTTTTGAATTCAACGAAGCGAAAACATTTGGGTTCTTCGCTCTCATAGTTATTTTAGTACTACTTTACATCCTATTAGTACAGATCGGTATAATTGAAAGTAAGACATTATTCAGTATTCTTGCAGGAATAGATGCACGAATATCTCATCATGGGTATTATCTTTTTGGATTTGGTATCTTTCTAATAATGTTCATTATCTGGCTAACTAGGCGTTGGGACTACTGGGTGATTGAGCCAAATCAAGTAACTCATCATGCCAGCATTTTTGGAAGGGTAGAAAGATTCCCAACACAAGGTATGAAATACGGTATTGAGATAAGCGATATCTTTGAGTATCTACTATTTAGAAGCGGTACACTTACGTTATACTTCCCATCAGAAAGAAAGATTATTCCACTACATTTGGTGCCGAATATTAAGAAAGTAGAAAAGAGTATTAAAGAACTATTAGGTATCATTGAAGTTGAGGAAGAGGAAGGCATGGGATGAAAAATGCAAGTCTCACCAGCTTATTTAGCAGAATATTTCATATACCTTATAGGCATCATAGTCATACTAATCATGTTGTTTCATCATGTTTTTGCACAAGAAAGAGTGGCGGTAAGGAGACCCAAGAGGAGGAAGAAATAATTTAACTCTCTTCTTTTATTTTTGTTTTATTCTGATTTCTGTCCAGATATCCCTAGGAACAGATACGCCGACAAGGTATACAAGATCTCTTGAAGAGAGTTCCGCCGTAATTAGTCTTTTGTGAATTCTCATTTCATAAAAATCGTAAGTCGGTGTACCCTCGCCGCAGGGAGATTTTCTAACAGATAAATATAAGACTTTTGTAGGAAGTCTTATAGGTCCTGATACTTGAGCTCCGCGAGTTTTAAGTATTGTTGCAAGACTATGAGTAAAATCTTCGATTTTTCTTACATCAATACCAGCAATTTTCAGCATAACTTTAACTCTTCTGGTTCCAGGTGCTCTTCTTTGTCTTCTTCTCCGCACAAATCTTCTTCCTTGAGTTTGAGTTTGTTCCGAAGACATTTTTACACCCCTCTAGCCCTATTGCAATTATATGTCAATTCTTCTAATCAAATAAGAATAAAAAGGTTAGTATTTTTTTTATTTAACTATAAATCATATAATCTCTACATCTTCCATTATTTCTTCTGGGATTTCAGTAATATCTTCAATCTTTTTTTCTTCCCCCTCCCTTATGTAGTGAGGACTCATAATTTTTAACTTAACAGTGTCCAGATAGAATCCTACTATCCCTCCAATAATGCCCGAAATGAGGGGGAAAGACATCATCCAGAAGATGAGTCCCCGAATTATTCCTGGGACGCCTAATATAGAAGCGATAATATTAGCTAGATAACCAGACAAAAATCCACTAAGTGTATTCGATGACACATAACCACTTATAATCCCTATTAAAAATGCACATGACACTATAATGAATCCGCCAGCAAGCACATCAGAACCCAGTATTAGCGTTAGAATGCTACTTACTTCCCTCAGAGAAAAGAACATATAGTATAAGTAACCAAGAATAATCGTAATAAGCAACGAAGGGAGAAATGATTTGAGAGAGGAAGATCTAATATCAGGGAGTGCACGTAAATGATTTTTTAGGTTATTAGCAATAATAGTGTTTAGTGTTTGTTGAGTGCTCTCAGTCTCTAATACCATACCCTCTTCAATCGAGATATCCTCTAATACATTTCTTATAGATTTTGCGAGACTTTTTAGTACTCTCGTTGTAGCTCGTCTGTGATCAATACTATCTGATACCGCGGTGATCCAAATAGGTCGATCTCTTATCTTCTCAGAGAAGAAAGTAAGAGCATATCCATCAAAATCAATACGTTGTGGAGCTGCGAACGTTTCTTGGCCAAAACTTAGTAATGCTGAAATAAGATTTCCTACAAGGATTTCATCCCGACCCTTAAAAAGGGTGCTTGGAGCTTTTTCATGCTTCCATATGTAGATAGGGGTTCCAGAAGCATCTAAGATGAATATCGCATAAATCATAATATATCACCAAATAGTAAATTCAGAACTTAAAGTACTCATCATGGAATACTCAGAGATCACCTCCTTCATCATATCAAGATATAGTTATTCGGGTGGCTCTAAATAAAAATACTCTCTTTTGATAACTTGGGTTAATAATTAGAGGATATCAAATATGAGACCATAACCATCAGTGTTATGATGAGAACTGAAATAAGATTTAGAAAAGCGTAGAAATACTTTAAAATAGCTAAAATTTATAAATTTTCTGGAAGATTGTAAAATATCATGAGAACAAGAGCAGAAAATGGAAATAAATAAGCCGCCGTAGCTCAGTTGGTAGAGCGCCCGGCTGTTAACCGGGAGGTCGCCGGTTCAAGTCCGGCCGGCGGCGCCATCAAATGCTCTTTCTCTCCTTTAAATGATCAATATAGCAACTTGGTTTAATATCGTCAGGAAATGCAGAATTAGTAGAGGGTACATTGGTGCTATGAGGTGAGGGGCAATATCATTAAGAATTTTTACTATTAAAATTAGCACTGGTTCTTCGATAATGATAGTCATCAGTAACTGAGTCATAGAACACGAAAGGGAAATCATAATGTTCAGAATTATAATAATATATGCTAATGGAATGAATAGTGAATCGCTGATAGTGTTTTCTACATTAATTATCATGGAAAGTACTGATATCTGAAGTAACAATTGTTGTAACATACTTAATGATCTTATTGAAATTCTTGATACCAATTGTGATCTCCATGTAAAAGCTGTTTCTATTCAAAATGATCACCAAAGAATTTAATTAGTCCAAATGTTTCGGGGAGTCCGCTTGAAAATACGATTATAATAACTCGCAAATCTCTTCGTATTTTCTTGATGTAGAGTCTATTATCAATAAACTCCTCCCAAATATGACCTAAAGCGGGTCTTACGCCTTCGTCACGCCAGAAATAGTCCGTTCTTTTCGTAACAGCTTGCGGAATTGCTCTCACTTGATTTGATGTCACAATTGTGGCAAATTTTAGTGCTTTGCGAAGAAGAGAGCCGAATCTTATAATACGGTACAAATATTCATCGGGCCAGTTCTCTTCTTCCTCATATAGTAAATTACTTACAAACAAATTAGGAACAGAATCAACTATAATAAGAAAATCGCCTTGTAATCGATGTGGAATGCTTTGAATAGCTTTGATAACAATCTCGTCATTTGAAAATTGGTGAACTAGTATTCTATTTAGAATACTCTCACAGTCTTCTTCAAATATTGAACACAACTTGATTATTTTTTCAGAACTAAAGCTTTTATCGATATCAAAGAGTATAGCAAACTTATTAGTTCCAGATCTAACGAAATTAAAAGCTATTTGGTGTAACAAAAAAGTTTTACCAACACCGGGTTTTCCGCAAATTTCGGTGATTTCGTGTGCGGGAATGCCTCCATGTTTATCGATAAACTTCAAACCCGTTTGTATAGATTTTTCGCGTTTTCTACTGCAAATTTTTATAGGATTAGCATTCACAAGGCTTCCTCTTTATTAACTTTATTTGAGAACATGAATAAAAACTCAAAGCGTATTCAATAGTTTAATCTTCGCTCATTCCCTCAAGTTGATTTATAATTTCTTTAACAGTGTCCTCATCAAGCATTATTTTTTTGATTTCCTTATCCTTTATGATACCTTTTTTTACAGAAGTTTCCTCCTCTACCTCCACGGGTTGTAGACTAACCGGTGCGGCTTTTTTATTAATCTTTTCTTTATGACCACACACTGGACAGATAGCTACAGTTTTGTCATTCTCTTTCTTAAGAGTCATTATTGAACCACACTTCGGGCAGAAAATTGGAGGCATTTAATCACCAAGTTAAAGAGACTCCCTACATATTTGCGGAATATTTGCTAAGATATTAAAGGTTTATAAAATTAATTATTACGTGAAATAAGATTTGACCGGTAAAAACAGAAAACTAGCAATCTTTATATTATAAAAAGATTTTCTTTTCTAATTACTAGATGAAGAGACTAACCTGCACTGACGAACAATGATGATCGTGCACCACTCGGATTTATTAACTTCTTTGTATCATTCATCATATCATCATCTCTCTTCTAATAGCGTCTAAATCATAGTTCCTTAGTTTCCGTATCCAAAAAATAACAGTAGGACCCTTTGCTCCCCGGGTGTAGAGTTTACGTACCTCATCAACGGCTTCTGGATAAGTATTTGCTTTAAGACCAAGTAATCTCCATCGCCCATTCGCGAGAGCTCGTTTAATACTTGGATACACTTCTACTTTATATATCTCCATCGGTAGAACTTTACTTCCACACCTAAAAATTGCTAAAGGTTTAACTTTTTTATCTCTTATTTTCTCCGCTAATTTAGCCCAAAAATCTCCTACACGGACTTCTGCCTTCTTTTTTCCTTGTAAAAGTGCTTCAAAGAATTCTCTTCGAATATAGAATATTGGCATTTTGATCAACTTTCTTTTTTAAGTAGTAATTTTCTAATAACCATGTGACTTTCTCTAAGGTTACTATCCCCTACAAACCTATTTATAAGATATACTCTCCTTTCGTTTGGTTCAAATATCCAGAAATTATCACCATGCTCTAAAACCAATAAGGCACCTCGATTCGCTACTACCTCGCCAGAGACAGCAAAGGGGTCCCGAGAAATCATTTTTTTAATCTCCAAGATAGGGAGTTTCTCTATCCACGAAGGTAGATCGGTAGCAAAATGCTTAGTTGGTAAAAAAATTAAGGGATTACAAAGTTCTTTATATATGTCTGAAGCCTTGGTTCTTATCTTTTCGTACAAAAAACAAAGTTCATCAATAAGTACGCGAGCTTCCTCTGTCCCATCCCATAAATTCCTAGTTATAATTTCAGGCCAAAGGAGCCGACCACTCGGATTTCGAACAATCCTTTTCTTAAAAAATTCAGATAATTTTGTTTCAATGAAAAGAGCTGTGCGACGAGGAATATTTAGTGCAATTAAAGCAAAAGGCGAAGCCTGTGCTAGTGGTCTCAAGATATCAAAGCTTATTCCTATCTTTAAGGCCCATTTTTCACGCTTATGTGGAAATACACGGAGGTATACAATAGCAGATCCGCAAAAAGAGGGATAACAATTACATGAAGTGCATGCGTTATACGAACTAGCATTACAAAAAGAGGATCTTGTCAATAGTCGAGCTTTGAGTATGCTAATCCATTCTAAGAAATTAGGATTTACTTGTAATAGCTTAGGGACTGATGGATCACGTATATTATACAAAAGGGAATCGAAATCGGATGCTGAAAAGACACTATAGAGTAATTCTAACTTATTTCTGTGCTTCTGGTAATCTAAGAAAGCATATGATCTTGAATATGCAACGTAATCTGGATCACGCATTTTCTTTTCGCACTTTTCTTACATTCATCTAAAATTTTTATTGTTTCAGAGATTTAAAAAGATACTACTTAATGGTACCATCAATTCAAGAAAAAACTATGACTATCATAAAAATCCGAACGACAAATAATCTAAAGAAAAACAAGGGTGATATCTATGGAGAAAATTGATCTTTTGACGCAGATTAAACCAGTTACTCGAGGACAGCAAAAATTAATGCATGCACTTCTAAGTAGAGAGAAAGAAATAGTTGGGGTATTTGGACCTACTGGAACTGGAAAGTCGCTACTTACATCCGCGTATGCTATAACAAAAGTACTAAATGGTGAGTATGAGAGATTTGTTTTATGCAGACCTTTAGTTGACATAGTAACTAAAAAGGAGCTTAGCACAGCAGAGCTAGGAGATCAGTTTATAGAGATTGCGAAGCAATACCTGTATGACATCCTTACGGGCCATATAGATCTCCAGATCATAAATAAAATGATTACAGAAGGAAAGCTTGTTATTGCAGATCCACACTATTTACGAGGAAGAACATTCGACAATGTAGTTATTTTTCTGGATGATGCCCAAAATATTCCGCCAGAAAGTGCTGGAGAGCTTCTGATGCGTATAGGTACAAATAGCAAGTTCATAATCGCGGGAGATCCTGTACTACAGAAGGATATACCCTTAGAGCGTGATGGAGCCACTGTTCTAAGGGAAGCATTATTGGGGGAAGAAAGCGCTATTGTTGTAGATTTAGGCCTGAAGGACATCGTAAGACCTGGGGCTAGACGTGGTGCAAGAATTCTTCTAGAAATAAGAATGAGGAAACGACCGCTGACCGATCAAGAGAAAGAAATACTAGAAATCATTAAAGTAAATGCACCAGATGCAGACGTATTAACAGTTGTGGATATACGTGATTTGAAGGAAGCTTATGCGATCCCAACAGAATTACCCGATATACTTGCGGTAAGCAAGGCAGGAATGCTAGGCAGGCTCATTGGTCGAGGCGGAGAAAAAATTAATAAAATTGAGGAAGAGTCAGGTATGCGGCTGAGAGCCATCGAAATCGGACTTGACTTCAAACAATTATTGCTAGCTATTCATCCTTTGAGACCAAAAGTCGAAAGAGGAATAGAAGATGTAGATTTGGCGGGACCAAGTGTTCTTGTACGGGTGAGTGAAAAAGTAGCAGGACCCTTCTTTGGTCCTCGTGGAGTACACATACGTTTTGTAGATGATGTTTTCAGAAGGGTATTAGGTATCGGGGTTAGAGCAGAGGTTTTTAAATAGAGTTTTTTATTTCTCAGAGCTACGGGGGTCTGGGGAAGCTGGACAAACTTGAACAAAGTTACCCAAACTTGCCCACTTCCCCTTGAACCGCATCATCCTCTACCCCTTCTGGGTTCATTGGGGGCATGTCACTGGACTTGGCCCCGTTCGGGGGGGACCCCGGCTCCCCACATCTTTAGTCTTGGTTTAATCAGCTTATTCCATACTCGAAAAGACGGTTCCATACTCATTCCTTTCAGATAGATATTTATCGCAGCATTCAGTTGTCTATTGATCAATAACCCGCATTTTCTACAAGCGACAGAACCGTTCTTAATAACCGTATCTAAGCTACCGCATCTAGAACATGTCTTAGTCGTATTCCTCGGATCTATCTCCATGACCTCAGCCTTATATCTCAGGACTTTAACGATAGTTCTCCAATCATGGAGAGCGATAGTTCTATTATATTTCCTTCTCCAATTATATATGACTCTTTCTCCAAGTCCTCAAAGACATGGAGACAATTAGAATATCTCCTAGCAATATCCGTAGTCAACTTATGGATTAAGTCTCGGATCTTGTCTCTTTCCCTAATACTTAACTTCCTGAGTAGCCTTATAGCTAATTTGGGATTAGTCTTAAGGAGTCTCTGAATTTCTCTCCTCCTATTATGATAGACAATATGAATTCTGAAGAGCTCTTTAAGGGAAATTTGGATATATCCATCATCTCCGAATCCATCCATCGAAAAAATATTCATGTCCCAGCCAATAGCCCCTTTAGTCTCAATCTCTTCCTTCTCTTTAGTAAACATCAAGATGACTTCATGATCTTTGAGGATTATTTCTCCTAACTTCCAGCTCTTAATCCGATTATAAAACCACGTATTCCTTATACTGAATCTTAAGTATTTTTGCTTAGGAATAACCGTTAAAATAAGCTCCCCATCTCTGACCCGAAAGAGAGTATTCTTTATCCTAGCGAAACGCTTCTTGATAACCGGTTTATTCCCCCCAAATTTCCCATGCAGATAATTAGTCCTCCATGACTCAAGGATCCAATATGCTGTCCTAATAGCACTATCGACGTAATGAGTAGCGTAAGGAGTCCTCCTCCAGATACTCATGAGATAATTTCTCATCTCCCTCACGAACTCAGCTGACTTGGGGATTCTAGGGATCAGCCTCTCAGCCTTATAGAACACTAGGATCTTCTTACCAAGAATTCTGAACCTTTTACCCTGAAGCTTCAAGAGCTTAACACTCTTCCTAGAATTAGGGATAGTGTAATAGTTCAGAATTTCCTTCTTCACCCAAGAAATGTTCTCCCAGACATGGTTTATCGCCAGCTGAAGAATCCACTGATACGTAGTTATTAAGTCTCCCAAGTCATAATTATGTTTTATTCTATATGCCCTTGCTTCTTTTGGCTTCTTTTGATTTCTTAGCATAGATTTCTTAGCATTAATGACGCAGTTACACTATCAGTATACGAGGACTATGTGAAGTCGGGGGAGAAGAAGTAGTCCTGAAAACAAAGAGGCTCAAGATACTCCCACCAATAAATCTAATCAGGGAGAGGCTAAGTAAATTAAAGAAGCTCGTAATGATATCCGCTACAATATACCCAACAAACCTATTCAAGCTAATCTTTGCTAAAGACGTTGAAGCCAAAATAGAAGTAATTCCTGGATTAATTAAAAGTACTGAGAGAAGAAAAATTCTTGGCATAGCAATTAAAGGTCTTTCCTCGAAAACATGAATACAGGACTCCACAAACATATGGCAGATACGCTAGAGTAATAACACGTCTAATAAACAAATATGGTAAGCCAACATTAATTCTAACCCCAGGATACGAATTCGCGAAAGAGATAGCCAAAAGACTAAAGGTACCAGTAATAAAAGATCCTACAGAAGCACACGGAGAAATTGTAGCAGGTGTTCTAAGAGGAAGGATGTCGGAGGGCATAGATGTAGAACTAGGAGCACCGATAAGATTACTTATAATAGCAAGACTACCCTATACACCAAGAACCACGGAGTTCCTAGCAATAGCGAGGATATACTCTAAAGTGTATGGTATTGATTTCCATGCTATTGCTAAAGCGTTAGAGGAGTCAGATATGGTGAATGCTATTGTTCAGGCTTTGGGCAGGGTGGAACGGAGGACTAAGGGTGTGGGGATAATATTAGATGAAAGAATCGCTGGAAAGAAACTTGGAATTAATGTAAAAGTACTGTGATGGCAGAATTAGGTTTCATGAAGAGATTAAAATTGTTATTTCTCTTTATCTGAAGCTGTCATTTCCTTAGCGGCGATATTACCAATACGAATTAGAGTTCCTGCTTCCTTATAAATAATTTTGATAAATTTATATTGATATTATAAGTATAGTATAATAAATTCCATTTCATCAAATATTTAAAAACACTCGGTGATTAAAAAATGAAGAGGATAATAATCCTCTTCCTCGCATTTTCACTATGCATAACCCCGATCCTCCTAGAACTAGCCAATTCACCATACAAAATAAGTAGATATGAAATTATGTGGGACAACGAGACAGGGGTTCTCTCGGGTTCTTCGGGGTATGATTACATTGAGAGTGACGGCTATGACGAGTATGTAGCAGATTGGATAAACTTGAAAGAGATATTATTACATAGCAGTAAAGTAGATCTCTCGAATGTAAACCTTGTAGTGATTGATGATGGTTTATCGGCAAGAGTTGTAGATTATTATCGTGATGAGTTGAAAGTGATAAAACAAATTTATCAACTAGAAATAGAGGGTAACGATTATAAAGTAATAAATTACACCAGTTTAGATTATATTGATATTTACGATCACGGTTGTAAGGTTGTTTCTGAGATTGCTGAGCTCTGCTATCCTTATACGCCAAACATAATATTCATGGGCATTATGATGGAAGGATACACAAAAGATAAGCTCTATCAGCTATATGAGGGGTTAAAATACATCTGGGATAACCGCTACAAAATAAAACCAGATGTAATAACAATGTCAATTGGTTTCGGTGACATAGAAGAATATGATGACCCCGATGTTATAACCACAAAAAGGAACATCGATAATCTACTATATGACCTATATAACTATGGCGTAGTAATCCTAGCTGCAGCAGGTAATGCCGGGGGCTCTGAATTATATTATCCTGCATCTAGTGAATATGTAATATCAGTTGGAGCAATATACGACGATAAACCAGACTATGAACAATACAAGGGATATCGAGTAGGGGCTGTAGAGGATCCTAACATAACTTGGGGCTCAAATTATAATGAGAGTCTCGATGCTGTTGCACCAGGTGTTGCTGTAGAAGCAAAAGATGAATACTTAAATCCCGTAATTTTTAGTGGGACAAGTGCCGCTACTCCTCTTGCTGCGATTGTTGCTAGTTATGTTGTAGCTACTTACAAGAGAATTTCTGCTAAGTATTCTTCTCTTCCGTCTCCTAGAAGTCTTGGTGGGGATTTTGTTGAGTTTGTTAGGAAAGTTTTGCATGTTTCTTCTGAGAATGGTGGTGGTGATGTGCATAGGGCTGTTAAGCCTGTGGTGAATAGTCCTATTATTTATGGTATTCGCGAGATTGGTGT
>Ga0180302_10001345_pt1 | contig 11608 bp, 9 predicted proteins | sample GuaBasSediGuay17_FD_121794 | JGI IMG/M metagenome (GOLD analysis project Ga0180302, IMG submission 121794) | Subseafloor sediment microbial communities from Guaymas Basin, Gulf of California, Mexico - Guay17, Core 4571-4, 12-15 cm | ecosystem: Environmental > Aquatic > Marine > Hydrothermal... | reverse complement strand
TCCAGCTTCAAGCACATAGATTGCCCCGTTGTAAGCCCATCTAGGTGTTGAAGCCCAGGTATACTTTCCGTCCCAAGACCTAGCTTGTGGGCTCGGCAAAGTCTCCTTATTCCACGGGTGGTTTGAATCTAATGATACGCCCTCAGGATCTGTCGTGAACTCTGGGCTCCAGGCTTCATAGTAGCTATGTTCAACGTACTCCCTAATTCCTCTGTGAATTTCCTTGAGGTCATAGGTAACGAGCTCTCCATTGACAACAACCCCAGGCGTAAGATACTTTTTTTCGCCCCACTTGCTCATGTTAGCATATGACGCATCGTAGGTTTCGTGATCCTCCATAACTCCATAGGCGATTAGGTTAGCTGGCCTCAAACCTGCATCTTCATAGCCCATGTCGTATAAGAATCGAGACAGATCTTCCCAGACAGTTACTAAGAGCTTTGATAATCCAGCTAAGGTTAACAGCATGCTGAAAGCTTGTGCTGCTTCAGATGCACCCCACGTCCTAGCCACGCCTCCAGGTATGAAAGTGTTAACATGCGGGTGCTTGGCCCCCAGCAGGGACGCTAGTTTCCTGCTAAACCTCTCCATCTTTAAGGTGTAGAGGTAAAGGCTTCCAGATAATGGGTTTAGAGCCTCCATCAAGTCAGCGATTGTGGTGTACCCATGCACGTCGCGATACTCACATAATGTTAGCTGAGCGGCTGACCACCACGCCTTGTTAAACTTCTTCACGATGATAGCGCTGTAGTCGGGACCAGCTAGTTGAAATAGGTGTATTGGATGATCGTAGAGAAGCTCAGCCGCTATGGTCAGGTTTCTTAGGATTGTTGCAAGTGGCGGAGGAGGGGCTTTTAAAGCCATGTCAAGCGATAAAGCTGATGCGTACGCGTGAGGTACTGGGCATACACCGCATATCCTCTGCGTTATGAACGTAGCATCTGGAGGATCTCTGCCCTTGAGTATTATTTCAAACCCTCTAAACATGCCAGCTACGCTGTGAGCGTCGATGTACCTCTTAGCTTCGACATCTATCTTAGCGTGTAGCGCAGCGTGGCCTTCAAGCCTAGTTATTGGGTCAAGCATTAACTCCTTAACCGTCATGTGCTAACCCTCCTTTGAAGATGACTTTGAAGCAACCTTCTTCCTGGCCTTAAGCACGTGCGAACCTACGGCGCCAGCTGCTACGCCGATAACCGCTGCAGCTGCCAATGCTTCAGCTGGGGGCATTACCGGTGCTGGTAGAGCCTTCAGGAAAGGCGAGTATGGAGGATCTGGGAACTCCCTCATTGTACACCCTATGCATGGAGAGCCGTAAGCTGAACATGCCCCTATGCCTTCGACAAACCCTGTAACAGTTATTGGGCAGCGGACTATGGGTCCTTTACAGCCCATTGAGTAGACACAGTATGGCTCACCGTATCTGTTTATGAACTGGCCAGCTGCGTAGTAGCTTCCTCTTGGACACTTATCATGCATTATCCAGCCGTATAGGAAGGTAGGCCTATGCTCCTCATCAAGCTTTGGTGCGGGTAGAATTCCCTTAACCGTTAATAAGAGGTGAGCAACTGTCTTAACAATCCAGTCTCCAGCTGGTGGGCAGCCAGGGATGTTTATTACAGGTAACCCGAGTACGCTCTTCCATTCCTTTCCTAAAACGTCCATAACACCTCTAGTGCCAGTTGGGTTTGGAGAGCCATGTGGAATACCGCCAAAAGCTGCACAACTGCCGACAGCTAATACCACGGCAGCATTTTTAGCTAATGGCAATAGCTCATCTGTTAGCGTTAGTGGACCGGCTTCATCCTCCCCTATGGTGCACCATCTACCGCTGCCAGCTAGCCTTTCATCTGGGACAGCACCTTCAACAACCAGGACATAGGGTCCTAACTCGCCCCTCTCAGCTTTTCTTAAGATTGATACGGCACTCCACCCCTTGACGCTTTCAGATGTCTCTGATTTAAGGTGTTCAACACCCCACTGTGGCATAATCGTGGGGTGGTAATCTAAGACCACAGGCGAAAGCTCCTCAACTTGACCTATCAAGACATCTACGATGCTCGGATCTGTTGAGTTCAGCAAGCTCACGGTGCACCCGCTGCAGGCTTGTCCTTGAACCCACACGATGTGAAGTGCTGGCTGCTCTCCTTGAGTAATAGACTTCTCGATATCTTCAGCAGCTGCTCTAACTATAGGGTCGTTTGAGAACCTCGCTAACGAAAGTATGGCTGCAGCCATGAGAGATGTCTTCAGAAAAGCCCTTCTGCTAAGCTGCAAAGAGATATCACCTAAAGTCTTGATAGAAAAGTAGCTAGTTATCTATAAATTTTTAACCAACGCAAAAGATTTGATTTTAAAGAAGTTAAAAAAAGCAAGATTAAAGCATTTACAAAATAATCTTTGAGGCTACGATACCTTAAGGATAAAATGTTAGACAAGTCTAAGAGGTTAAGAGGGAAGCTACAAAGTGAAGATATTGATAGCAGGTATTGGAAATAGGCTGTTAGGAGACGATGGTTTTGGATCATATGTAGCTGAGCGGTTATCTAAGATGATGCTTCCTAAAAACGTCGACGTGGTTGATTATGGATGCGACTTGAGAGCTTTGGTAAGCGACTTATTAAATTATCAATACGTGATATTCGTAGACGCTATTCCAAGAGGTCTTGAAGCTGGGACGGTGTATAAGGTTGAGTTAACTGAAAAAGATGTTGAGATCATTAATCCAGAAGACGTCGCGCAGTTAATGAAGATTAGCTCTCATGAATTGAACGTGGAGATAGCTTTAGCGTTAGCTAAACAGCTCGGGTGCACACTTAAAAAGTGCTTAATAATAGGCGTTGAACCTGAAAGTTTTGAAATTGGAATGAGGCTATCAGATAGCGTATCAAAAGCTGTAGACATAGTTATAGAGGAAGTATTAAAGGAGGTTGAGAGGATTCTTAATCAGACAAAGAAATAATGATTACTCTTCTAAGCCTAGTTCTTTCTTCAGCTCTTCATACCAAAGTGAGTGATGTTCCTTTATGAAGCTTAGAGGTAACATGCCAGTTCTAAACATCGCGTCTACGACGGGTCTATTTTGAGGCAGTATTACTCCAGCTACTACGTGGAATATGCCTCCTATTAAGCCCCAGAAGAAGGCACAGTCGTGGAGGAAGAGAGCTAAGGATACGGTATAGGCATCGAAAGCTCCTTTAAATACTAGGATGAGGCCAGTTATTGACGCAACCACGACGACGGGGACTATGAAGACCCAGAAGAACAATACTTGTCCAGGGTTATATTTGTCGAAGTCGGCGTGTTCGCCAGCTAGATAGTACTTGATAAGCCCCTCGATTGTCCCTCCTTTCCTTATGATCTTCCACTTCTTAATGTCTTTTACCTGCCATATAGCGTAGACGGCGGCTAAGATTATTATACCGAAGCCGCATATCCTATGTATTATCCTCGCTACTTGGAAGCCGACGGTCATGACGCTTGCTCCTGGAGCGAAGACGCCAGCTAACGTGCCTAAGAACCACGTTATCCAGCCAAACCAATCCTTGTTTAAAAGCGGCAGGTATACGAAGCCTCCTATTAACGCGAGGTGCAGTATGTGGTTATGAACAAATGCCTGTAACCCAGTAATAGCTCTTACCATACGCTCTTCAGGTTTCTTGGACATGTTCACTTCACCTCCTTTTCTTCACGCGAGCCTTCAGTCTTTTCCTCACCTTTCAGAGCTTCTTTAGCAGATTTTACAGCAACCATTTCTCGCCTTCTTCGATTTATTTCGTTTATTATAATTAAGCCAACCGACGCCGCTGTAACAAGCCCTACGCCTACCCAGCCTAAGCCTTTAACCCAGTCTCTCCCTATGGTAGCAATAGGCGGTGGTAGAGGCTTCTTAATTAACTTTAGCAGCTCTTCTTTGCTAAACTGCCTCGGAACTTTATAGTATACCTTGCCGCGATATTCTTCAGATATCTGTACCACGTTACCTTCGGCGACCAGCGCATGTACTTCGCTGAACGGGTTTTCTAGATCTCCGAAAACTCTAGCATGAGCTGGACATACTTCAACGCAAGCAGGTTCTTTGCCCACTTTAACCCTATGGTAGCAGAACGTGCACTTATCTATGCTCCTGATGACTGGGTCCATAATTCTAGCATTAAATGGGCATGCGGATACGCAGAACTCGCAGCCTATGCAGAGGTCTTTATCTACCAATATCACGCCATCTTCTGTCTTAAAGGCTGCTCCGGTAGGACAGACGTGGACGCAGGGCGCGTCTTCACAGTGTTGGCATATGTGGTGCATAATCGTTGACTTCACGCTTGGGTACTCACCTAGCTCTAACCGCTCAGCCCACGTTCTTAGCCAAAGGCTTCTTACAGCATCAAGCCCTTGTTCTACAGCTTTGTCAGCTTGTTGTCTACGGTTCTCAGTAATACATGCTGCAACGCAAGCAGCACATCCAAGACACTTATCTAAGTCTATCACCATACCATACTTCGTCATAATCCCACCACCTTTACGAGGACTTCTTCTGTAAGTACACCGCCCACTACGGGACCCCACTGTAATGGAACAAGCTTATTGAACGGTATGCCACCTGGCTTAAATGTGAACATCGGGGACTCTTGTCCAAAAGCTGGAGCCACGTATACGCAATCCGGTCTTATTCCATTTGTTAGATGCAGTTTACACGCTATCTTTTCATTGGTGCCGAGCGACTCCAAGTATACGACTTGACCATCTTTAAGCCCTAAGGTTGAGGCTGTGCTCTTATTCATCCAGACCTTGAAGAAGCTCTCATCAGTTACTCGCTGGAGAAGCGGGTTGTCACCTGTCGATGTATGCACCATCGTCGGGGCTTTGCCGTAAAGCAAGTAGAATATTCCTTGACTTGGATCAGCTTTATTAAACGTCATTGGAGGTATCCAGCCTATGAACGGGTCTTGTCCAAGGTGTTTAAGAATTAACGAGTAGAACTCTATCCTGCCGCTAGGTGTTGCTAAGAGACCTTCTTCAAGCACCTTTAAGTTCTCTTCTCTCACGTAGCTCTCGTCTTTGACCACTACGTAGCCATCCTGCATGAGCTTGTAATATGATATTCCGTAGGCTTCCGCCTGCGCCTTCTTTAAGCCTACAAGCCCTTCAGATTCATAGCCCCTCATTAAAGCTTCTGGGTCGACTTTAAGCAACGAGCCTAATATGTTGAAGAACTTCTCGTAATATTCATTACCCATAGCTTTCATAAGCTCTATTGCCATGGCCTCAAAGGGCATGCAATCGTATAGCGGTTCGCTCGCCTTAAACCTTGACATGAAGGCTACGGTAGGCACATACTCTGCCTCGTAGATAAAGTCCTCTCTTTCTAAATACGTGCAGTCCGGTAGGATTATGTCAGCGTAGGGTGTTGTATCGCTTGGCATTATGTCTATATCGACTATTACCTCGACGTTATCGCTTTTGAAAGCCTCTTCCCACTTCTTTGGATCCATCTGGGACCTCATTGGGTTAGCTCCAAGAATTATTAACGTCCACTTTCCTGGAACAGGCTTGCCGTTAACTTTGTACTCAAACTTTCCAGTTAGTAGGTCGTAGAAGGCTTGGTAAGCCCATCCAAATGGATAGGCTATGACACCCTTGGACTTTAACCATTGGCTTAACGCATCAGATTCAGGCTTTAAGAACATCTTCCACCACATGCCCTTAGACGCTTCAACGCCTGATGCCGAGAAGAGTATGCCTCCTTCTCTACATACTGAGCCTACTAAGGCGTTTAGCAAGCCAGCTGCTCTCCATATAAGCGCTGAGTTAACATGCTTGGGGTCATGCCACCCTGTATCGATAGCTGAAGGCCTTGTTGTAGCAAACTCTCTCGCTATTCTCTCTATGGTCTCGGCGGGTACATCTGTTATTTCCTCAGCCCACGCTGGGGTATACTCCTTAATTTTCTCCTTGAAGAGCGCGAAAGCTGTTATAACCTCCTCGCCGTCGACGGTGAAGACCCCCTCCAAAGCTGGTGATGTAGCTGCTCCATGTGGTACTGCCTTTCCTAAAGCTTCATCCCACACGTAGTATTCGTGTCTGCCCCTGTCCTTATCTTCATAGATCTTGTAGGGGTCTCCAGACTTCTTGACAAGCATAGGCGCATTGGTGTATCTCGCCAAGTATCCCACATCGTATAACCCTTCGTTTACTATGACGTTCATCATAGCTAGCAGGAACGCTAAGTCTGTACCAGGCTTTATTGGAATCCACTCATCTGCCTTGGCAGCTGTCTCGGATAGCCTTGGATCTAAGACAACGAGCTTAAATTTCCCGAGGTTAGGGCCAAATCTACATCCGTGTGGGACAGCTAAGCTCCCCGCTACGTTCCTTTTGACAACAATTAAGTACTTCACGTTATCGTAGTCTGTTATGAACTGGAAGTGTGCTCCAAGGCCTATTGAGGTAGTCCACCCAACAGTCTTAGGCAGCAAACACCCCGTCATAGGCACGATTGTAAAATTCGTAGTTCCTAACGTGTGCAACGTAGCAAGGACAAATGGCGCGTAGTGATCCCAAGCGACCCAACCTCCTATAGCAGCTATCTTGGGTCCTTCCCCTCGCTCGAATTTCTCCCTAAGATGCTTAGCCATAATTTGTACAAGATGGCTCCACTCGGCTTTCTTGAAAACCCACTCGCCTCTTTCTCCACCAGCTCTAACGAGAGGGTACTTTAGGCGGTCAGGATGGTAAAGCCTGTAAATCCCCATTTCTCCTCTAGCACATACTCTACCCCTGTTAGTAGGGTAGCCGTTGGGATTTCCGAGGATCCTCTCAACTCTACCTCCTTTTACCCTAGCTGTAATGCTACAACAGCTTGGGCACATCCCGCAGATTGTAGGTACGTAGGCAGCCGAGTCTAATAATGAGATGCGCGCTTTAGCTAAAGGAACGAAATGGCTGAAGCCTGTCTCGTGCAACATTAGCGCCGCACATGAAAGCCCGAGAGTTTTAAGGAAGTCTCTCCTGCTAACTTCCATACAAGAAAAACCTCACTTTTATGAGCGCTTGCACAATAAGTATAAAAAGCTTTATCGCACAGATATCGTGTCCTTTACTAGCTATGTCAGGTGAAGACATAAGGGGTTTTAGAACTAAAATGTACTCGTTGCTTTCAGCGTTATTTCGCTATCCAAGCAGGGAACTTGAAAGCTTTAGATTTGACGCTCAAATCCCCAGCGAGCATTATAGGGAATCAGCGAATTTGTTAAAGGATTTATTTCAACTACGCCCTTATGAAGAGTCGTACGAAATCGAGTTTACTAGGCTGTTTATAAGCGCATACCCTAAGGTACCTTGTCCACCTTACGAGTCCTTCTATAAAGAAGGCAGGTTAATGGGAGATTGTGCTATGGAGCTGAGGGAGCTATACCATGCCTTTAACATTGATGTCGTTAGGGAAATGCCAGATAACGTATCAGTTGAACTTGAATTCATGGGCTTGCTCACGAGAATGGAGTCCTTTGCTGAGAGAGGTAACTTTGTGGAGATCTTGAAAGTTGAGGAAGACATGTTAAGGAAACACTTAACCAGCTGGATTCCGAGGTTTTCCTCTTGCGTGATCAAGGAAGCTAAAGTAGAGTTTTACAGGAGAGCAGCTCTACTATTAAAACGCTTCATAGAGGAAGACTTACGGTATGTAGAGAAACTTTTAAGACAGCAGTCTCTAACTTGATAATGCTTCACGATACTCTCTCCTGCTTTTAGCTGCTTTACCTATGAAAAAGCCTGTCAAGAAACCTATGGTTACCAACATTATTGCCGTTAGGGTCATCAATAGCGGTAGCGCTTGCTTAGATGGTATTGCCTGAGCCCATATGCTCTGAGATGCTTCTTCTATGGATGCTTTCTTAGCTATTCCACTAGCTAGCAAGAGTGCGCTCGCGTGTCCTGAAGCTAAGCGATAGTGTAGCAGTTTATCGAAGAGGTTTTCAAGTCTATATGTGGCATATTCGTAGTAGCTTAAGGGTATTATTGGGATAACGCCTTCGCTTATTAAGCTGCCTATTAGGCTTTCAGCGAGTTTTCTCGAATAGCTTAGTTGATGTGAAAGGCTTTCTTCACTAGCTACAAATATTTGGTTTAGCGTTGTCGACGCCTTAGCCATAGCTAAGATCGACTTGGAGATAGCTGCGTAAACTATTCCGTGGCTATATGCTCTTTCAGCTTCTCTCAAGTCCTCTGATGCGCTCTTAAACAAGCTCATCTGCTCAAACGACTCCTTTGTTAACGCGCGAGCATATGATAATACGCTTTGAGCTTCTCTCAACAAAGCGTTGGCTATCGACATCAACCTGTCTTTGCTTGGAAGCTCAACTGATCCAAGCCCTAGGGCTTTTGACCAAAGCTCAGCTGTCTTAACTCTCCACTTGGCGTATGCTAAGTTGTAAGCTACTTTAGCTAAGTCTCCTTCGCTTAAGGCTTTAACAGCCTCCTCCAATGCGGAACTCGCCATTGATAACCTTTCGTAGCATATGGTTAAGCAATCTAAATCGCTTAAGGTACGTGGCTCGTAATTGCTTAGTTTCTGCCTTACTAACTGTAGCGTCGTATTCACGTTGTCTAACACGGGCTTGACAAAAGATGCTGTATCCTTTGCCTTTGTTAGCTTAGCTAGAGTTAATGCTTCTTCAGCAAGCCACGCTGAGACAAAAGCTTCGCTTGCAGCTATGTAGAATAGGCTTTGGTTATAGAACTTAGACGCTTGCATAGCGTGAAAGTCAGACTCGTTTATTAGCTTCAAGACATCGTATTTAACTTGTCCAGCTAACATATTAGACTCTTTCAACGCTTCGCCCACTAGCTCATCTCTATCTCGTAGCATTTCCTCATAGCCTAGCTTAAACACCTTAGTAGCCTGCACTGGCAACGTTAAGTTACCTTTAAACTCCTCAAACGACAACTTGACAGGCTTCGAGTCATTAACTAGCATGTATTGAGCTGCTTCGTAGATATCGCCTACTTCAATAACCTTTAACCCCCATTTTTCCCAAGCATACTCCGTTATGTTAACTGGCTTCTTTACTAACTTGTGGACTACAAATGGACCTTGATGTACCGTTTCAAGCTCCTCGATATACGTTATCTCCTGTCCAAGAGGTATTAGGAAGAGCTTAATACCGGATTTTGCTGCAGCTTCAGCCTTTGCTACAATTCCTCCGACGGGACCAATGGCTCCATCAGGCTCTATCATGCCAGTCATGATGGCGTTTGAGCTTACGTTGAGCCCAGCTAAGCAAGCTATAGCAGCTATGGTCATGGCTGCGCCAGCGCTTGGCCCTCCAACTATCATCGTGGGCGAGGTCAAGGATATGTAGAAGTCGTAGCTAAATGGGTCCAAGCCTAACGTTTTACAAGCAACTAGCACAGCCATTCTAGCTGATGCCTGAACATCTACTTCAGCTAAGGTGTTAACAGCTACATACACTTGCCCTTTGCCAGGATACTTCGCGGTAACTGATATTTCAACTAAGCTTCCCCTCAGCCCATCAGCTGCGCTTACAGCTGGAGCTTTTATGACTATTGTGCGCTCAAAGCCTTGGCTTGAAAGAGCATGTTGCATAGCCAGAGAGGATACGAGTATCATTAAGAGTAGCGCTAGATACGTTAAACGACCAGTTTGAGACATACTTAGCCAAGCTCTAGAAGATAAGCTACTTACAAGCTTAAACGCTTTACCTTATAAGCTCTAAAAAATAATGAAGAACCTACGAAATGTTGGGTTTTTAAAGAGTCTTGCTATAAGAAAAGCTCTTTTCTTAGAACTTACTACTAGTAACTGGCGATAATGGTCTACCACTGCCTATTAGCTTAAAGTTGACCTCTATCTTTTGCTTGCCATGTTCGTCTTCATATTCAAGCTTAGCATAGATTGGCTCTTCTGGTGTAACTTCTGCATTTAAGGTCTCTGACTTTACAGCTACTCCCTTCTCAAGTTGGTCAGCTAGATTTCTCAACATGTCTGCAAGCTGTTTTCTAGTTAAGCTTAAGGTTTTCTCAATCTCCATTTACTCATCACCTGCTTTACACAAAATCTGGAAGTAAGTAAAATACTATTTCAACCAATAAATGATACAATTTTTCTCAAAGAGTGGGAAAATTACATCACTTCCTCAGTTATTATAGCTGTTGAGACCTCTTCAACACTGTCTAATGCCCTAAGCTTATCGATGAAAGTCGATAAGTCCTTTAAGCTTCTAAACCTAGCTTTTGCGATTAAGTTGAAACTCGTGCCCTGAACTTCGGCTAGCTCCTTGACCTCTTCAAAGCTTTTTAAGATGTCGATAACGTTTTCCTTCGATGTCTTCCTCCCCTTAGGGGGGTGTTCCTCTAGGTTTATGAAAATGTATGCTCCTATGGGCCAGCTTGTCTTCTCGTAGTTTATTCGCGCTTTATAACCTATGATAACTCCCTCCTGTTCCATCTTCTTAATCTTTCTATGAACCGTGGATATTGGTAAGCTCACTTCCCTAGCTATTGCTCTACTTGAAAGTCTGCTAGCCTTTTCCAAGGCTTTTATAATGGCTTCATCCCTATAATCCATCACATTCATGGTTAGTTTATCTCATGGATATAAGAATTCTGTACCGTGCTTAACCGTTATAATCCTAAAGACTTCTTAAGAAGCTCTGCATCTACGTGACCAGCTTTAAACCCTATGCCAGTAGATAATTCGAAAACCGTGATTAAAGCTGGGGCAAAGAGGTTTGGATCGATTTTGTAGAAGTCGCATCCTGCTTCTTTGTAGATTTCGTAGAAAGGCTTTCCATATTGTCTTGAAGAGCTTGAAGGTGTTTTCTCAACATGTTCCCTGAGCTTCTCCAAGTCATGATATTCAACCGCCAAGTAGACTTTGCCCGCTAAGAGCAACATGTCGTTTGCCCTACCCATCATAACTGAGGGGTCTGGGTGAGGGGGCGCTATTGGACATGAGCCTACCCCCCTCTTCACGGCTTTTAATGGGAAGCCGAGCGAATGTAGCTTATGTATGCCGGTCTCAACGATTCTGGCGCTTATCTGGACAGAGCCTGCCATGCTGTTGGTTGAAAAGGCTAAGAGCGTTAAGTTGGACGGCTTCACCGAGCATGCTTGCGCAATGAACTTTACAGCGTCTTCTGTCGGCAACTTAGGTGCTTCGAGAGCTAGTACGGCTTCGTCTGATTCTTCAACGAAGCCCACTTCTTCATAAAGCTTCTTAGGCTTTCTCGCTAGAGCTCTAGCTGGTCCAGAGCCCATCGCCGTATAATCTCCTACACTTATTTTCCAGCCAGCGTATTGAGACAACATGCATGATTCAACTGGGTAATCTGTGTAGACGTTTACTTGAGGTAGTACTATGTTAGAGAGCTCTATGGTGCTTAAGGATATGCTCGCTAGCCCAGCTAAGCAGATACGCGATACGTAAACTCCCGCTTCAAAACTTCCCTCCACGTTTACTCCACAGTCGAAAACTCTTGCCCCTGCTACGCTTAGCTCAGCTACCTTTACCTCATCCAGCCTTGATACAAGTTCATCGACTACTTTTAGCGCAGTTTTGTTTAATACAACCATGGGGGAGACACCTTTAGGT
>Ga0180302_10001342_pt1 | contig 11632 bp, 13 predicted proteins | sample GuaBasSediGuay17_FD_121794 | JGI IMG/M metagenome (GOLD analysis project Ga0180302, IMG submission 121794) | Subseafloor sediment microbial communities from Guaymas Basin, Gulf of California, Mexico - Guay17, Core 4571-4, 12-15 cm | ecosystem: Environmental > Aquatic > Marine > Hydrothermal... | reverse complement strand
GCATAGCCGCATTTTGTACAGAGATAAATTCGAGTTGGAGGCTCATCAGCACTTCTTGTCTGTATCATTTGGAAGTAAGCTTTAGAATTCCCGCACTTAGGACAAACTTTTGTGACAATGGGCGAGCTTAGCAATTTTTCCTTAATTATAGGGATCTCTTCAGCCGAGCTAGTGGAAACGCTGCTAACTATGTCGACTTTCTTGCCTTCCTCCCCTTCATACCCACAAATGGGGCATTTGAAAATGATCTTATCCTTCTTTTTCGCTGGAGTCATTAGAGAACCGCATTTGGGACATATCAAGACCAGACCCCTGAATGTAACAACCACATGCCCAAATATATTAATTAGCCCAACGGCAGAGTACCTCATAAGGGTTAGGAATTGAAAGTCATAAGAGGAGTTGCTGGGAGAGTAGGAAGAAGGAAACAGCTGGCAATAATCGTAGATGGCCCTAATATTCTTAGGAGAGAGCTTGGACTTGACTTAGAAGAAATTAGAAAGATTTCCGAGAGCATGGGAAGGGTTCGAAGGGCTGTTGTGGTTCTCAATAGGCAGGCTCCTGAGAAGTTGGTTGAAGCTGTTGCCAACGCTGGATTTGATGTAAAAATTTCCTTCGGAAAACCGGAGGTTGATTTCACAATTGAAGCGATGGAGGCGGCATTCACAGATAAGATCCAGACCCTTATTCTTGCAACTAGAAGCGCAGCTTATCTTCCTATAATCCACAAAATTAAGGAGATAGGAAAGGAGGTCGTGGTGATCGGAGCAGAACCTGGGTTCAGCGTAGCTCTTAAGAAGGCTGCAGACTTATCTTTATCTCTTGGAGAGGGTTCTGCCAAGTCTGCTGATACCGGAGAGCAGGGAAAGAACAATTCCCGAAAAACTAAAGGACACAAGGGTGCTAAGGATAAAGGCTAACATCCCGTACTCCCCAATCAGGTAGAGCCCAAGGGCGTAGAATATCACCCAGAGCGATATTATAGTTGCCATTGAGAAAATTCTCTGGTGGAGTTCTCTGCGTTTTTTGGAGAACCAAGCCTCCACTATTCCTCCTAAAACCATTACAATTACGCACAGCATTATATAGGAGGAAGAATCGATGAAGATCTTTCCGATCAGTCTTAAGAAGTCCATTTCAGCAACCAGCTCTGATATGAGTAAGTATTCTCTGAAAAACGTGTATCCAAGCCCTATCAGCCCTATCCAAAAGGTCATTCTCCCCAATCCTCTACCGAACGCGTCTCGAATTCTGCTAAATCTCTTTTTAAGGGAAAATCCCCTCTCCATAAGCAAGATTCCCAGGAAACCTCCTAACGTAGACCACATGTACTTCTGGAGGTTAAAAATGGAGAGTACAGACGTAATTAGTATGACAGCTCCTGGAACGCCAAACACATAAGCTCTTGTCCCTGGACTCTCGAGTAATTTCTTTAAATATCTTTTGAGGAGGAAATAGGTCTCTTCTAACTCTCTGCTTTGTTGCACAATGATCCTCCTAACGAAAACCCTTGGGAAGAAGCTATGTAGGAGGGGAAGAACCTTCTCGTCATCTGCCCCGTCGGAAACTAAGATGGCTAGGTCTGCCTTAAACTCACTCGTAATTTCAGTTAATTGGCGCTCAACCTCCGCGTCAGCATAGTTCTCACTCCTTGGATCGCCTGTTATAGTAGCTACCTGTACCTCAGCGTCTCCATATTGCTGTATGGCCCTATCATATTCACGAACAGCTCCAAAAATAGCATTAGCATCAGCTTCCTCAGGATCTACCGTGAGAAGCTTTACTCCCGCCTTAACACAAGCTTCTCTTCCGATTACTGGTCCCTTAATCCCGGCCTTTTTTGTAAGATCCGCATCTCTATCAACGCAAAGAATCAGGATTTTCCTTGAGGAGGTTGACATTTAGGTCTCTTTTAGTATAATACCCCTCCTCTTAAAAAGATCTATTCGCTCCCCTCTTCGGTTCTCCCTCCTACAAGCCCCTCTCCAGTCTTCACCAATGCCATAAGCTCCCCGATATCAAGTTTTTCTCCCATCTTCAGCTTTTGTTTAGCGATAATGGCTACCTCTTCCATGATCTCCTCCTCAACCTTCTTCTCCCTTTCTTGTATGATCCTCCTTATGTTTTCTCTGAGCTCTTTTAGCTTCTCAAAAAGCGAATTGAGCTGTTCTTTTAGCTCATCTGCTTCCTTACTCTTCTTGTTTATCTCCTCATTTAATTTCTCGACCTCTTCACCGAGCTGATCTAGGGAGGTGATGGCCTCGCCTATCCTCTTCTTAAGATCCGCGATTTCCTTTCCCTTTTCCCTCAATCTAGTTGAACTTTCATTTAGAAAGAACCTCCATCTTCCGGCTTCGGCAGCTGCCTCCAGGTGCTCTTTCTTTATCTTCTTTGCTCTGACATGCTCGCTTAGCATGGCCTCATAGTACCCTATCCTCATTACAATCTCCCTTTCCTGCTCTACAGTAAGCCTTCCGGTCTCTATCCTCCTCTCAAGGGCGCTAATTCTCCTCCTAAGCTCTCTCTCCGATATGGGAATCGAGGAGAGGATTTCCTCGTATTCATTCTTAAGCCTCATTGCCAGTTCTCTGGCCTTCTTGTACGTCTCAAGTATCTCATTTCTTTCCTTTTGAAGCTCTGCATATTCCTCTTGAGCCCTTCTCTTCTCCTCTATTAGTTCTCTAACCTTCTTCCTTTCCTCTCTGATTTTATTTATTATTTCACGTCTCTTCTCCCTTAAAGACTTAATTTCCTCAATTATGCTTCTTCGCTGAGCTTTTAGTTTTCTAATAGCTTCTCTCGTTTGTGCTAGGTCCTCTCTTAACTCCTCGATTGATTGAGTTACGGCATCCATTTGTACAGCTCTCCTCTCGTTCATTCATGGCGGAGTTACGGGCGTTCTAAGTTGACGTTTAAGTCTTTTAATCTTTCCTCTTCCGACCAACTATAGTTCCACTAGGTAAATGTCGGCACAAGCCCTAACGTTTTCATACGGAACTGTTTTCACTTTTCCACCTTTTTCCGTAGCCAGTATAATAGCAACTATGCTTCCTAGCTGATCGTCAAAAATAAAGTCATCAGCATAACCTAAGAACTTACCTTCAATCGTGTAAACTTCCTTATCGAAGAGTTCGGAAACCCTCCTAGCCATAATCTTCACATCACCTCAGAATGATCCTAGCGTCAACTACTTTTATTCCATCCGGATATGCCATAGTTGGGTTAAGATCCATCTCAGATATCTCCTCTATCTCTAAACCCATTTCCCCAGCCCTTATTAGGGCTTTTTTAATGGCATCAACATCAACGGGCTCCGACCCCCTGTAGCCATATAACAGGGGTCTTGCCCTTATCTCGTTTATCATCTCTTCTGCATCCCGCTCTGTCAGAGGAGCAACTCTAAAACTAACGTCGTTGAATATCTCGACAAAGACGCCTCCTAATCCAAACATAACTGTGGGGCCAAACTGAGGATCTCTGATTAGCCCGATAATTACCTCTAAACCAGGGGGTGCATACTCTTGAACTAATACTCCCACTATCTTAGCATCCGGTCTTCTTTCCTTGACATTGGCTATAATCCTCTCATAAGCTTCCTTTACGCCTTCTGGATCCTTTATATCGATAACAACTCCTCCCACATCGCTCTTATGTACTATGTCTGGGGAAACTATCTTCAACACCACAGGAAAACCTATTTCCTTGGCTGCTTCAATAGCTTCGTCCACATTACGAGCCACTCGAACCTCCGTAACTGGTATGCCGTAGCTTTTGACGATGGCCTTCGCCTCATGTTCAAGCAAACTTCTACCCTCCTGTTTGGCTTTAGCAATTATCCTTCTGACCTCATCCATTCTACATCACCGAGGACTCACCTAATCTTACGACGCCTAAATCTGAGCTTCCACTTGGGTTTTGTTAACTCTTCTTTTTCTTCCCTTTCCTTCAAAAATCTATCAGGGGGAACATAATACCTTCCAGCCGAATCCTTCTCAATTAACCCTGCTATTACCATGGCCTCAAGTTTTACCCTTTCTTCGCTCGGAATAGCCTCCATGGCTTCGGCTATGGCTTCGAGTTCTGCAGGTCCTCCATCGAATTCATCTACTAGCACAAAAAGCTCGTCCTTGTACTTATCCACAGCCTTCTTGACGTACTCGAACTTAGGCTCGTCCACTTTAAGCATACTACCTAGGACTTCCATGTCCACCATTCTTTTACCAAGAAGAACCGTCAGGTCAACAGCCCTGCTCAATAGCTTTAGCAATCTCCTGGGATTTCCCTCTATTAGTTCGTTGGCTCTTACCACAACTTCCTCCTCAATAGGCATTTGGGCTGAGCGGTGCACTTGATAAGCTCGAACTCTCCTTTCAACAAGCATCAAAGCCTCCTCGTTTGTCAGTGGATGCATGAAAAACCTGTGATGTAGCCTGGATGAAAGGGCTGGGAAACTTTCATCGATTTTTTCGTAGGTTCCATTGCTCATTGCCATCGCAACTACTATGCCCTCAGGCATAGAGGAAACTATCTCCCTAATGGCTTCAAAGAATATAAACCTCCAGTACTCGCCCATCTGTATTGCATTGTGCAGTCCATCTAACAGGATGGCAGCAGGTCTGTGCTTTTCTAATGCATCTAAGATTATATCACCAATCTTAACCGGGGAGGACCTAATCTCCTCCAATTCCTCTTCCGGAATGGTTTCTGTGTAACCCAGCAAACCTCTTTTTATCTTAACGGCTATCCCAGCAGAGAGGGACATCGCTGTTTTAATGAGTCTATCGAGGATATCCGGGCCAGAGGCCATGGCAACATCGAAATACAAAACCTTGCCACCAGCTCTCTCAATGGAATCCTCGATAACCATAAGTCGGTGGGTTCTCCCGCTCCCCTTTGGCCCAGTAAGCGCTATAAACGCGGAACCTGATCCCGCTATTGTCTCAGCGACCATTGCTAGGAGGAGCCCATCTCCTTCCTGCTTGACAAATAATGCAGAAGCTTCTTCCGGACTTATAATAGATAGAGTCTTGAATGGATTTCGCTTAAGACCAAGAAGTTTCTCATAAGCTCGAATTGGGGGAGTTGAAATGCTCAATGCTTTCCCTACCCCTCCACTTTGATATTCAATTTTACTTTCAACACCTTCTGGTCTTGGCTACATCTGATCTTTTATAAGTTGTACTGGACGGTGGGTTAAGTTCCTTTTGAAGAGGGAGAACGGTCGCACCTTTAGTACTCTCCTTTTAGGAAGAGGCGCATCCAGGAGATGTTCCCATCTTATTAGAAGACTTTCCATGGAAGGAGGATCATTGATGAACGGAGAAGCCTTACTATTTGAGAGTTGCTTATTACCTAAGAACAGAAGTCGGAGGGGGCTAACTTTTTATCCCACCCCTTCACTCCTACAGCAGGTCGGGAGGTATAGGGTTTTGCAGAAGTACAAGAAGGTGCTAGATCATCTAAGAGATCTTATGCTCGATCCGAGGAACATCAAGAACATAGGTATTATAGCTCATATCGATCATGGGAAGACCACATTATCGGATAACCTGCTTTCAGCCGCTGGGATGATCTCAGAGAAAATGGCTGGCGAGATGAGGGCACTCGATTATCATGAGATAGAGCAGGCCAGGGGAATAACCATTAAGGCAGCGAACATATCGCTCTATTATGAGTGGGAAGGAAGGGAATATGCTATCAACTTAGTCGATACTCCCGGGCACATAGACTTCACAGGACATGTCTCAAGGTCCCTGAGAGTAATCGATGGTGCGATCGTCGTGGTAGATGCGGTCGAGGAAGTAATGGTCCAAACAGAGACCGTGACCAGGCAAGCATTAGAAGAAAGGGTCAGGCCGCTCCTCTTCATAAATAAGGTAGATCGATTGATAAAGGAGCTGAAATTAACCCCAAAGGAGGTCATGGAGAAGATCTCAAGGATAATAAATAAGATGAACGAGCTTATTGATGCTTACGCAGAACCGCAATTCAAGGATGAGTGGAAGCTTAGCTGGGACGATGAAAGCGTTGCATTTGGTTCAGCCCTTCATGGATGGGGTCTCACCAGAGGGATAGCTGAGGCTCAGGGAATAAAGTTCTCGGACATCGTTAAGGCCTATGAGGAGGGAAGAGAGGAGGAGATCAAGAAAACTTTGCCGGTTCACAAAGCACTGCTTGATATGGTGGTTAAACACGTTCCAGATCCGGTCGAGGCACAGAAGTATAGAATTGAGAAGATATGGAGGGGAGGGAAGGAGGGAGAGATATACGAAGCTCTGATAAATTGTTCTGCTGATGGACCTTTAATAGTTGGGGTAAATGCTGTTAAAGTAGATCCTCACGCAGGAATAGTTGTTACGGGAAGGATCTTCAGCGGAACTGCTTACGAGGGCCAACAGGTATACTTACTTAATGCAAGGACTACTCAGCGTATCCAGCAGACGGCCCTGTACATGGGGCCTTATAGGCTTAGAACTGAGAGAATCCCGGCTGGAAACATAGCAGCTTTTCTAGGACTCGATAAGGCCAAATCTGGCGAGACTTTAGTTGACGAGTCTGTCAAAGATCTTGTGAGAGGAGGCTTTGAGGCAATCCATTACGTCACAGAGCCCGTCGTAACGGTATATGTGGAGCCAAAGAGACCCCAGGATCTACCAAAGCTCATCGATGAGCTAAGGAAAGTAACCATCCAGGATCCTAACCTCATACTCTCTCATAATCCGGACACTGGAGAAACTCTTCTGAAGGGAACAGGCCCGTTGCACATAGAGATCTCCCTTTATGATATAAGAAAGAAGGGTCTGGAGTTCGAGGTAGGAGAGCCTACTGTAATTTACAGAGAGAGTATTACAAAAGACGGGGTTGAAGTTCTAGCTAAGAGTCCCAATAAACTCAACAGGCTTTGGGTGAGAGTTTCTAAGATGGATGAAGCCACAATAGAACTCATAAAATCAGGAGAGATACACGAAAGAATAACGATAAGGGAAGTTGCAAGAATCCTTCACGATAAAGCTGGCTGGGACGCAAGAGAAGCCAGGAATATCTGGAAGATAGATGAGGAAAACTACAACATCTTCATAAACTCCACCGTAGGAGTTCAGAGGCTTGATGAGGTTAGGGAAACGCTCAAACAGGGCTTCATGTGGGCCATGAAGGAAGGACCTCTCGCAGGAGAGCCCATGATGGGAGTCGTAGTTAGACTGACCAACGCGATGATTCACGAGGATCCAGCGCACAGAGGACCTGCTCAAATGGTACCTTCCATCAGAAGAGCGATATATGGTTCCGTCCTTTCAGCAGATCCAGTTCTACTAGAGCCAGTTTATGAAATCCAAATAACGGCTCCTCCAGACCTGATAGGCGATATAATAGGGCTCCTCTCTCAAAAGAGAGGCAAGGTAGCTGGAATAGAGGAGAGAGGGAGGATCGCGGTTATAACAGGATACATCCCAGTCAGGGAGACGTTAGGAGAGTTCAGCAATGAGATGAGGAGTGCAACAAGCGGCAGAGCCTTCTGGCAAACAAGATTTTCACATTGGGCTCCTCTCCCGAAGAATCTGATGGAGAGCATTGTCTTGGAGATCAGAAAAAGGAAGGGAATGAAGCTGGAAATACCGAAAGCCGAAGAATACATGGACAAACTATGAGGAAAGTTGCTCATCCTTCGCTCTCTTATAAGAGACAATCAACCTCATGAAGGTAGTAATGTAGCCCAAGACTATAAGCAAAAGTAAGCCTATCTTTGGGACATTAAGTGCTGCAGAAACCGAGATAATTATCAATCTCTCGGGTCTCTCCACGAGCCCTACTGTGATTTCAGATAGCCCTTCCCCCTTGGCTCTTGCTCGTATGTAGGATGGCATTAGGCTTGCGTGAATTGCCAGTGCAACCAATGCCCATCTACATGAATCATCCGGTATGAGCGCCCCCATCCCGATGAGGAGGAAGAAATCGGAGAACCTGTCAAGCGTTGAATCCAGAATTCCACCAAATATGCTCTCCTTCTTAGATATTCTTGCAACCACCCCATCTATAAGGTCTAGAAAACCTCCAAGTAAAGCTAGACCTGATGCAACGAGCAATTTCTTTTGGAAGAAGGCAACCATAGCTATCCCATTCACCATGAAACCTAAAACTGTCAAAGCATTTGGAGAAACTCCCGAAGAAGCTACTAATTTCCCCAGCGGCTCCACGAGATCGTCGACAAACTTCCTCAGTCTTCCAAGCATTTATATCACATCCTGGAGGATCTCGGTTATGCAGAGGATAGATCGTAAAAGTCTTTTGTCATCACTCGCAGGGTTTGAAAATTAAATCTCAACAGAAATTATTAGACAAATAAAAGAGGCTGCAATTTAAAGGTGAATCCGTTGCTGGATATCAGGATCGTATTAGTGGAGCCAGAAAAGGCATCGAACGTAGGGATGATAGCTAGAGTCATGAGGAACTTCGGAATTTCCGATTTGTACATAGTGAGGCCGATGTTTAGCTCGTTTACGAGGGCTTACTCTGCTGCAATGCGAGCCAGAGAATTGCTTTACAAAGCAAAAATCTGTGTAACTTTAGAGGAGGCCTTAGAGGGGACTGACTTAGTAATAGGAACTACCGCAAAGCATGGAAGACGCTCGATCGTGAGAAGGTCTGTAGAACTAAGCGATTATGTAAGGGAATTGAGATGGGATGCCAAATACGCTCTTGTTTTTGGAAGAGAATCCACAGGTCTTAGAAAAGATGAGTTGAGTAGATGCGATGTCGTCCTGACTATATCAGCCGATCCGGCCTACCCAACATTGAATGTCGTAAATGCAGCTGCCATAATACTGTATGAGTTCTACATATGGAGCAAGAAGCGCGAACAGCCTGTTGAACCTGTTAAGAGGAGGACTCGTGAGATGATGGTGAAATATATTAGTGAGATAGTACATAACCTACCACTGCCAGATCATAAGAAGGAGAGAGCCCTCGCCCTCGTCTCCAGGATAATTTCGAGAACCTATCCATGTGGGATTTCTGAGGGTGAGGCGGCTTATCTCCTAGGAGTGATCCGGATGATCAGAGATAGGATAGCTGGTGGTGTCCATGTCTAAGAGGCCTGGATATTGCTATAGAAAGTTACAGAGACCCTACACTCAGAGGAAATACATCAAGAGAATACCTCAAAGTAAGGTGAGGAAATTTGACCACGGGAATCCAAGAGGAGACTTTGATTACCAAGTCAGCTTGGTAGCAACTGCAAACTTTCAGGTATTATCTAAAGCTCTCGAAGCAGCCAGAATGTCAGTTATAGCACAGCTGAGGAAGGGAATAAGTGACAAGCAAGGGTACTTCTTCAAAATAGTCCCCTACCCACATCACATAGTGAGGAGACACGCCATGGCATCTGTTCATAAGGCTGAGAGACTTCAGAAGGGCATGAGACTGGCTTTTGGGAAGCCACAGGAAAGAGCTGCTCAAATTAAGAGAGGACAAACCTTGCTAATAATAAAGGTAAGGGCTGAAAATTTGGATGTTGCCAGATATGCCATGAAGATAGCAAAATTGAAATTACCTCCTTTCACCACGATAAAAGTGGAGAAGATATCAGAAGTTGAGAAAACGGCAGCCGCTCAGTAAAAAAGAGCTTGAAATAACGTTACAGTCGCTAGAGCAACTTCCTAATCCAAAACCTGAATTAGAACAGTACTCAACGCCAGCTTCTTTAGCTGCGGAAATACTTTACACTGCTTTTTTAATGGGAGACATAGAAAATAACAGAATTGCAGATCTTGGATGTGGAACCGGTACATTTGCCTTGGGAGCTGCCCTATTGGGAGCAAGGGAGGCAATAGGAATAGACGTAGATCCTAAGGCTGTCGTTATATCGTGGAGGAATGCGAGCTTTTTGGAACTAAATAACGTCAGGTTTTACGTAGTCGAGGTATCCGAATTCAGGGAAGAGGTGGATGTAGTCTTCCAGAATCCCCCCTTTGGTGTGCAGAAAAGGCACGCAGATGTCCCGTTTTTAAAGAAGGCATTCTCGATATCCAGCGTGATATATACGATTCACAAGTCAGGTAATGAGGATTTTATAACTGATTTAGCGTACAAGTACGGATGGAAGGCTACAAATGTTATGAGAGGAATGATAAAGATTCCCAGAATATTTGAGTTCCATAAGAAAAGGTGGAAGGAGGTAGAGGTTTCAATATTCCGGTTTGTGAGGGAAGAGAGTTGGGAGAGGGAAGGGTCGTAATACCTGGGGAGAAGCTGGGCGTTATCGAGGAATTTGTTCCAGGAGAAAACGTGTACGTTAATGGGAGAGGATGCTTGAGGTCAGAGGCGCTTGGTGTTCTGAGAATAACTAGGAATAAGGTGCACGTATCTCCTATTAGATCCTTGGAGATACCTCTTAAGTTTGGAGAACTAGTTCTCGCAGAAGTCTGGGTCAGCGAAACAGCCAGGTTTATAGTAAAGATAGTCGCTAGGTGGCATCCATTCAAATTACTTACTAACCCTGTTAGCGGGTGGATCATGAAAGATGAAGAGGAGAACAAGCTCATCAGAGTTGGGGATCTAATTCTAGCCAAGGTTGAATCCGCGCTATACAATCAAATAATCCTCTCGATAGCCGGGGGTAAGGAGCTAGGAGTTATATACGCTAAATGCCTGAAATGTTCAGTACCCCTTAAGAAGTTGGGAAATACCTTAGTGTGTCCCTCTTGCGAATCAATCCATCTAGATAGGAAGATAAGTCCCTATTACGGCACAAATCCCTTCTCCAGAGGGGAGTGAGGAGATGCCTAAGAAGACGATCGTACTGAACATTAAGGATCAGAGCATAGAGGAGTTCCTAGAGTATTTGACGCAAAAGCTGCGTGGTGTAGACTACTCCTTGACTTATAAGAGCGGAAGGGTGTACCTAACAATTCATGGAAGAGCTGAAGAGATGGAGGATTTCATAAGATCAGCGAGGAAGGCTCATGGAGATTTCATGAGGATTCACAGACCAATTGGCGGAATTAGGATGTATCCAAAGGATTGGCTTCTGGAGAAAGGGAGAGGGATCTCGATATCACTTCTCATAAGGGCCTTAACAGCAAGGGGATTCGTGGCAAAGATGAGGAGAGATGTGTTAATGTCAAACGTTGAACCGAGCGAACTCTTAGATATATTTGGACAGCTCAGGGACATTTACTGGCCAATTAGATCTGAAATAAAACAGAAGAAAGTTAGAGAAATATTAACAATCGCTTCTTTCATCACTAAGGAGCCTGTCATGTCCCTCCTTTACCAAGCAATGGATGAGGGCATTATAAGGAAGACTGAGGAGGGGATCTATCTCTTCACCATAGATCCTGAGTTGGCCTTAGACAAGTTAATAGGTATTAAGAAACAAGAGGAAGGGAGCTGATATGGGGACAAAACTTAGGGTAGAGATCAAAAGAACCAAGCCCAATGAGGCTGAGATAGAGGTGTACGGAGAGACATATACTCTCCTCGTTCCTCTTGCTCAATCCCTTATATCACTAAGTTACGTTGAATTTGCTGGATTCGATGTTCCTCATCCTTTGGAGGAAAAAGGAATTCTGTACGTAAGAGTTAGGGAAGGAGATCCGGTAGATGCTGTTTTTGAAGCAATCAACAATCTAAAAAG
>Ga0180302_10001341_pt1 | contig 11636 bp, 7 predicted proteins | sample GuaBasSediGuay17_FD_121794 | JGI IMG/M metagenome (GOLD analysis project Ga0180302, IMG submission 121794) | Subseafloor sediment microbial communities from Guaymas Basin, Gulf of California, Mexico - Guay17, Core 4571-4, 12-15 cm | ecosystem: Environmental > Aquatic > Marine > Hydrothermal... | reverse complement strand
AGCTCCTAAAAACTGGAGTGACTCAGATCGTCGCTGGATCTCCAATAGGACCAGACAAGGAAAAAGCAATAAACTTAATAGGTGAGAGAATAATACCGAGATTTTAGTTTTTCCATAATATTACTCCACTCTCATCGATTTATACCCAATGCATCGTTAGATAAAAACATTGGTTAGACTTAAGTATTAGTCTTACAAAATTTTAGGAAGTAAAGTGAGTATCATCTCACGAGTAGAGAGAAAAGGCATAATAGTGATACCAAAGAGAATGAGGAAATTCATAGGGTTAAAGGAAGGATATTATAGAAGAAGAAATAATAATAAGACCCTTTACTCTAAAACGAGTAAAACCTGAGAGAAGGTATCTCAATTAGTCGCTAAGTATAAAAAGAGGAGCTAGAGCTTGAAGAGTAAGAGACTAGCTCCTGATACAAGCGTTATCGTTTAATATCTCGACGAGGAATCACCGTATATAGCTAACATCGAAAACTCATGCACCGACATTGCTAGAGGAAGGGTAAAAATATACATACCCTTGGAGGCTTTCATTAGATACTAATACTAAGTATATGAGCTTAGCATGTCAACTTAGCATCGTATTGTATAGTGTAGTAAAATTTAAAAATTAATAGGAATACTTAAGTTATCGGTGGAAATATGTTTTATCATAGAAGAGTTATAAGACTCTTCACATTAGTAACTGCTGTGTTGCTCTTAGCCAGCGCTGTTTTAGTTCCTCAACCTGTTGCTCAAGAGTATCCACGTGAAGAAACATTCATATACGATGCTGGTTCGAGCCTGGTTCCAGATAATTTCAATGCCTTCGTACCAACTGGCTTTATTGGAAACAGAAAGATTATCAGGCCCTTCTTGCAGGAGTTTCTTTTCGAGTGGGATTTAGTATCCGGAAAGTTTATACCATGGCTTGCTACGGGCTTCGAATACTCGCCGGATTACAAGTCAATCAGAATATATGTTAGGAGAGGTGTGAATTGGAATGACGGAGTTCCATTCACGGCTCATGATATCGTGTTCACAGTAAAGTATCTGAAGAAGCACCCTGAACTTGTTACAGCATCATGGGTCAATACAAACATTGAAGATGCAATTGCTCTGGACGATTATACTGTACTAATGAAGCTTAAGAAGCCTAATCCGAGATTCCATCTCGGCCTGACATCAATTGTAGGATTCGCAGAGTTCTGGGTAATGCCTAAGCATGTTTATGAAAAAGTTGAGGATCCAATGAAGTTTAAGAATTGGCCAAATCCTGTATTTACTGGACCCTATAAGGTTGTAAAGTGCACTAAAGAGATGGTTATTTTAGAGCGGAGAGATGATTATTGGGGCATCAAGTACGGATGGATTCCTCAGCCAAAATATGTGATTGGTAAGTGCTTTAAAGAAGAAGAGAAAAAATATATGGCTCTTGATAAGGCTGAAGTTGATACCTCTACATTAGGAACACGCATGGCTCTAAAATTGGCTGAAAAGAATCCGTATATTAAACTCTGGATTTTCAGAATGACTGATGTTTTCCTCCTCGATGTCAATATACATAAGTATCCTCTGAGCTTAAGGGAAGTTAGATGGGCAATATCGTATGCAATCGATAGGGCAAAGCTTGCTAAATCAGTAGATCCATTGGGAGAGCCTGCTAAAAGCTGGTTCCCACTAGGTACTAAATGTGCAAGAGAATTCGTGTTCTCTGATGTTCTTGCTAAGTACGATTGGATCACAACTTATGATCCAGATAAGGCTGTAAAGCTTCTTGAGGACTTAGGATTTAAACGTGGACCTGATGGGATCTTTATAACGCCCAATGGAACGAGACTCTCATTTAAGTTCATATATCCGAGCCCAGAGTGGCGTCCGGGATTTGCAGAATTTATAGCTACGAGTCTAAAGAAAATTGGTATAGAGGTAAAACTAGAGCCAATGGCGTTTCCAGAGTTCTTCTCTAGGCTTATGAAACTAGATTACGACCTGGCTTTCTCATGGACTCAATCTGCCGCTAGAGTCTCCCCATACAAATGGTATTCGCGCTTCCACAGCAAACTAATAAAGCCAATTGGAGTGGAGGTCTCTGAATTAGAAAATACTATTAGATATAGTAATCCAGAGGTTGACAAGCTGCTCGACGAACTCTCATTATTACTCGACGATACGCCTAGAGCAAAGGAAATATATCACAGGCTATTTGAGATATTTGTCTACGATCTGCCACGTATACCAATAATACATACAGCAGAGGTTAGAGTCTTTAACACGAAGTACTGGACGAACTACCCAATAAGTCCACCGAATCCAGGAGCCTGGGGTGGAAATCCAGTAAACTGGGATAGTAAACTTAAGTTCGTAACGTTTAGTATAAAGCCCACAATGGCTCCTCCATACAAGCCTCCAGAAAAGATTCCAGAAAGCGTTAAAGAGAAGATTAGTGAACTTACAAAAAGAATTGAGGATCTTAAGACTAAACTTGAGGAGCTGAAGATTGAGGAGATTGAAGCCCAAGTAAGAGCAATAGCGGGGATCTCCAATATAGTCTATGCGGGAATAGCAATAAGCATAGTAGCAATAATTATATCAATAATGTCAATAGTGGCTGTTATAAAAAAGAAGTAGAGATATAAGATAAGAAATGTATTTTTTAACTTATGTTTTATATCAAATTGCTTATTAGATTATAAATTATTAGTAAGATCAAAATTATTAGATATTACCTAGTTTAAAGATAGATGTTCTCTTAATTTTAAGATTAGCAAGTTTTAGTGATCGGATGTTCATGATAAGATAGACTTATATGAAGTGTGATGAAATTAGAGAGCAGTGGCAAAATTGGAGAGATAATGCCAGCTGCTCGATATGCCTATGAAAGGATGCCTAAAACTTTAGATTGAGACTTTAAGCTTAAGGAATTACATCATTTTACAGAGAGGTAGCATTTGATCTTCTTAATAATATACCTAGTTGATGATGAAGAATAAATATTAGAGCATAAGAACTAATGTTCTAAAAGTATAAATGTTCTCCGCATAGCTCAGGAACTGTTAATTATGAGTTTGCTCAGCATGGGAATACCATAATAACTATCTCTATGACCATTTAAGCTAGAAAAGGAGTAACTGAAGGTACTAGGACAAGTATTAGAGTAACTTCAATTATCTAACCTTCAAGTTTAGGATAATTCTAAAGAGCTTGATTAGCTGTTAAGTTGATTCTGTAGATTGCAGGGAAATAGCACATACGCATATGGAGAGAGTGAAGAGAATCTCAGAGATGAGAAGGATAGTCTTCTATGATGTCAGCTTAAAAAGATCAGGTAAGCTACCGTATCAATCAGAGCCAAGGCATACCCAAGCCTCCAAGAGATGCTTGGCAAGGAGTAGCTGAATGTCATTTACATTTGCATTTTGCCCTTTGTTCAGGGCTTTGAACTTGGGATCATAGAAAATAGCATGAATATATTCGTTGGAAAGTTAACGATGTCGAGTACGGATATCGCTAAGTAAATAGAGTCTACGATAGGGATAGCGGGCGTTCTAAATTTTGTGAGTTATATGTAAAGATACTTCGATATGGTGGCTCTGATTAAAGAGGACTTGAAGGAGAATGAGCCTGTAAGCGTGGTTGAGAAGGCTATACATTGATCCATACTGTCTCCCTCTTAGACATTAGTGGATAGATGAGAGGAAGAGTAGAGAGAAGGATACAGAACACTTATGTCTTTGACTTGACGTCATTGTTGAACATGAGAGACACCTGGGAAACCTAAAGATTTACTGGGACAATGAGGTTAGAGGGGAGCATAGAGTGAGATCAACGGTCGACTTCTTCTGAAGGGGGAATTGAACACTTATCAGTGCCACGAAAACTGGAGATGGAAGCATGGTCAAATCTCCATATAGCGATGCCATTAAGACCCTAAAGGTCACCATCGCAGTCAATGAGATCACAAATAAAGGGGAGGTCATTATTGAGTGATACTACTATTCCTCTAGAAGTAACAATCTTAAGAGAGCTTAAGTAAGAGCTCTCTCAACTTTTAATTAGCTCTCTTTAGCATCTTTTGCTTTCCTTATAAACTTTAAGATAATCGCATTCTCCTCAATCAAGAGGATATAATCAATCTTCCCTTATGGTGATCAATGACTCTTTTAACGAGTCGAGAATAGTTTTCTCCTCATTATGAATCGTATCATTCGGATATAACTTATTAATAATCGGAAAGGCGGAAACCATAATGTTTATATATCGGAGCTATATGTGTTCAGCTGGTGAGTGCTAATGTCTGATATCTCTCATTCCTTTAGTGAATATATTCAACCTTTCAAGTTTTCACAATGCTCGTTAAAAGGCGCAAAAGCCGAATTATCATTTCTTTCCAAACAATCTCCTCTCTTTTCAATTTTTCGCTTCGACGAGCTAAATACATACATGGAACAATTATTCTTGTTGAGGCTCGGGTGAATGTACATGGCCAGGAGAATCAAGATTACCGTCATAGGTGCTGGTAACTTAGGTCCCATAATATCAGCGGATCTGGTCTCTAGGGGTTTTGAAGTTACACTTGGGGAGCTTCCTGAATATGAGTTTAACATTCAGCCTATAATTGAAAGTGGAAATAAAGTGGAGCTTGTCGGAGCATTATCTTGCACTATAAAGATTAACTTCGTAACAACAGATTTAGAAAAAGCACTTGAAAGAGGCGAACTAATAATATGTCCAGTACGTCAAGTTTTACATGAGAGACTTGCTAAATTACTTATTCCTTACCTTAGGGATGGACAAACTATATTGCTGTGGCCTGGATGTGCAGGTACACTGATATTTGCAAGGATTCTAAAAGAGGAGGGTGTAAAAAAAGATCTATTGCTAGCCGAATTGGAACAATCTCCTATTGCTGGTAGACGTATAGGTCCCAACAAATTCAGGGTTGACTACTACTCTAGGAGAGTCGTTGCGGCTGCATTTCCTGCTAAGAATAATGAGAAACTTAAGGATGTGCTTGAAGGCTTAGGTTATAAAGTAGTATTGAGAAAGCATGTCCTAGAAACAGCATTAAATTTTTCGAATATAATTGCTCATCCAATACTTTTGCTCCTAAACCTTGGTGCAGTTGAGCAGCTAGGTGAAGACTACGACTTAGATCCCGGAGGAAGAACCGAGTCTGTAAATAGACTTTGGCTAGCACTTGATAAGGAGAAACTAGCGCTATGCAGGGCTTTAGGGTTGCCGGAAAGACCGCGTCCATCAGGAGTCGGTATGTATAAACCTGGTGAGAGAAAAAGAGGACCTATACCTATATGGAAACCCTATCGTAAGGAGTTTTACAGTAGATTCTCCTCATACTTCACCGAAGACGTGCCGAATCTTGTGCTTTTTGCTTCACTAGGAGATATGCTGGGCATTCCAACGCCTATATCTAAGGCTATAATCTTACTGGCCTCTATAATAAATGAAACGGATTACTTTAAGACGGGAAGAACAGTAGAAAAGCTCGGTATAGCTGGGATGACAAAAGAAAAGCTTAACAAGTTTTTATTAGAAGGAAAAACTTAGGCTAATCTTTTACATATATAGAAAGCATGCCACCTTTCTGTCAGGTTTAACTTCCTCAAATGGAGGCGCTTTTGTTTTACATATCTCTCTAACGTAGGGGCATCTAGCAGAGAAGATGCAGCCCTCCTCAGCCTTAAGTTTCTTGAAGGACTCTAGCCTCGTCAGATCCACAGTCTCCCTCCATCTGCACCTCGGATTTGGTATGGGTATTGAGTCTATTAGAAGCTTAGTATATGGATGTAAAGGATCTTTTATTATCTCCTCTGCTGGTCCCTCCTCAATTACTTTACCATGGCATAAAACGATTATCCTATCAGCTATGTAGCTTGCTATATTAAGATCATGGGTTATATAGAGGCATGAGGCTTTCAGTTTATCTTTAAGGGAGACAAGCTGATTCAAAAAGATAGCTTTTAAGGAAACATCTATCATAGAGACAGGTTCATCGGCTACTATGAGCTTAGGCTTAATTAAAAGTATTCTTGTAAGCATAAATCTCTGTCTTTCACCTCCACTAAGCTGATGAGGATACCTTCCAAGCAGATCCTCAGGTCTAAGCCCTAGGTCCTTCATGGCCTTAATTATGAGATCTTTAGCTTCTCTTTTGCTGGAGGCTAAATTGAACTTCTTAATTACAAGCTCAAGAATTCTATCTATTCTATAGAAGGGATTATAGATGCTGTATGGATCTTGGAATATCGGCTGAACTTCCTTGAAGTATTTAAGCTTATCTCTCTTAATCCAATCTGAAACACTTCTTCCCTTATAAAGAACTTCACCTGAGGTGGGTTTGAGAAGCCCTAGAATAATCTTAGCTATTGTAGTCTTACCACTTCCACTCTCACCTACTAGCGCTACTATTAGTGGTTTGTCAGAGGGAATAGTGAAAGAAACGGAATCTACAGCTTTAATAGTTCTCCTACCAAATAAGCCTAAACCCCCACCTATCTTAAAGATTTTCGTTACATTTCTTAGTTCAAGCAAGAACCTACTCATTGATTATCACCCATAGAGGTGACATGCGACCCATCTTCCAGGCTTAATTTCTTTCATGTCCGGCTCAATTTTAGAGCAGATATCCATGGCATAATTGCATCTTGGGTGGAATCTACATCCGGAAGGCCAGTTTAATGGGCTTGGAGATAATCCAGATATTCCCTTAATGTACCTCTTCCCCATAGAGGGTATGGCAGAGATTAGACCCTTAGTGTATGGGTGCAATGGATCCTCAAATACATCATATATATTTCCGATTTCCACGATCTTACCAGCATACATTATGACTATCCTATCAGCTATTTGAGCATGAGCAGCCATATCGTGAGACACTACAATAACAGTCATCTTATAATCCTCTTTAAGCTTTCTAAGAAGCTGAAGTATGCCTTTCTGAACTACAACGTCTAGAGCCGTGGTAGGCTCATCTGCTATAACAAGTTTAGGCTTAAATGCTATTGTTGTGGCTATTATAACTCTCTGTTTCATACCACCACTGAGCTCATGAGGGTACATACGTGCTACCTCGACTGGAAGGCCTACCTCCTTAAGCATGGATAGAGCGAGATTCTTAGCCTCTTCCTTGTCTATATCGCTGTGGTCGAGCATAGCATCAATCATCTGCTCCTCTATACGGATAACAGGGTTTAATGAATTCATAGCTCCCTGAGGGATATATGCAAGTTTTTTGAAGCGAATCTTACGGAGTTCCTCCTCGGAAAGTTTAAGCAGATCAATCCCCTCAAACATAACCTTACCGCTTGGAATATAACCAGGCGGCTTAATTAACCCCAGAATACCCTCAACTAAAGTAGATTTCCCACAACCAGATTCACCAGCAATACCAAGGATCTCGTTCTCATAAGTTTTAAATGAAACTCCATCTACAGATTTATAGTCGCCCCAAATACTCTTATAATAAACCCTAAGGTCAATAACCTCCAGTAGTGGATTCATACTACGCTTATGAGTAAGCTGAATACTTATAAAAATTACGCTATTTAACCTGAATTTGGCTTACCTTGCTAGATTCGATTATAAAGCTGTTAATTAAATTAGGTTATCTCTATATTTTCATCGATATTTTAGCATGAACAATATGAACCTTATATCGCGATTGTAATGAAGAAAGCTTCGGTGTAATCCCTTCTAAGCTCATATGCCATTCTAGTGCTTTATAAGCTCTCTCTTTGATTCTTGGTTATTCTCTACTACTCCATATTCTTCATTAATTGTGATAAAGTGGATAAGCTATAATAGGGGTGTTATAGCGACCTTTAAGATCTTATATCTAATGCGAAATGACTAGTATAGTATAGTTAAGCTTAAATTATTGCAAGAAAAATATAGTATAGGTATGCTAGGCATTAAGTACTCACCAGCTTTATATTATATTTTGAAGAGAATAGTTAACTTTATAGTTCTTTCATTCTTAGTGTGTACTATAAACTTCATCCTGCCGAGATGTATGCCTGGAAGTCCACTATCAGGAGTACTTGCTAGAATGTCGATGGAGGGTGCCTCCGTAACTGGTGGCAGGGCTATTGTTGAGAAATATATGAAAGAATTTGGTCTAGATAAAGACTTATTCACTCAGTACATATGCTATCTTCGGCAACTTTTGACTGGGAATCTAGGCATATCTATAATGGAATTTCCAGATACAGTAGCAAGTCTAATAGCAGAAGCTCTTCCATGGACTATAGGTTTGCTTGCAACTTCAACGATAATTTCGTGGATTATCGGTAACTTACTTGGAGCTCTAGTTGGGTTCAGTAAAAAAAGGAAGATAAATTCTGTTTTGATCATCGTAAGTTTAATTTTGAATAGGATACCTTACTATTTACTAGGTATAATATTAGTTTATATATTTGCATATGTTTTTGCAATACTCCCCTCCTCGGGGAGGTATGATATTACTATAACTCCCGGATTGAATTGGAGCTTCATTATGAATGTTATTTCACATTCAATTTTACCAGCTCTTTCAATAATTTTGGTATCAGTAGGCTCATGGCTAATAAGTATGAGATCATTAACAATCAGTATTTTAGGTGAGGACTATCTGTTGTATGCCGAGGCAAAAGGATTAAAGAAGAAGAGAATATTCATGAGATATCTATTTAGGAATACACTATTACCACAGCTAACAAGCTTATCTATGTCCTTAGGTAGCATAGCAAGCGGTTCATTACTCGTAGAGCAGGTGTATGATTATCCTGGTATGGGAAGCTTACTATTTGATGCTTTTGAATATCGCGATTATAATGTCATGCATGGCATATTTTTGCTCACGACAATAGGCGTATTGGGGGCTGTTACTCTAATAGACCTACTGTACCCACTTATTGATCCAAGAATTCGTTACGGAGGTAGGTAAATAATGACGTTTCTTTTACGCCTAAAACTTCTTAAAAACAAGTATCTGATTGTAGGCCTAATGCTTGTAATTTTTGTTCTCATAATAGGAATGTTCTCCTTAATTGTTAAACCCGAGAGGATTGAGATAGGAAGCTGTCCGTATGAGAGACCTCCATCACGTGAATACATACTCGGAACTGACTCTCTTGGAAGAGACGTTTTTTCATGCTTAGCATTAGGAGTTAAGCACTCACTAATTATAGGAGTAACGGCAGGTACCCTCGGAACAATTATAAGCGTAATCATCGCGCTCATATCAGGCTATAAGGGAGAAAAGGTCGATGTTTTGCTAAGGAACATAATAGACGCTTTTCTAGTGATACCTTTATGGCCCTTGCTAATTATCTTGAGGAGTTATCTTGGCTCTCTAAGCACATTTGAGCTAGGTTTGTTACTGGCGGCTTTCAGCTGGCCCTGGGCAGCACGTGCTATGCGTTCTCAAGTCTTAAGCTTAAAAGAAAGGGACTTTGTTGATTTAGCCCGGGTTTCGGGTGAGAGCGATTTAGAAATAGTATTTAAGGAGTTAATGCCAAACCTCTTACCTTATATAGGAGTGTCCTTTGGACAAAGCCTTACATGGAGCATAATTTTTGAAGTAGGCTTAGAACTGGTGGGATTAGGGCCTGCAGGCTCTATAACTCTGGGTTTAATGATATACTATGCACTAAGATACGGCGCAATGACCGGTGGATTATGGTGGTGGATATTCCCACCAATAATGTGTATTGTCCTATTGTTCTTAGGTTTCCAACTTATCAACATTGGACTAGATGAAATCTATAATCCAAGGCTAAGGAAAATAACGGGACTTTAATTTTTTATAGGCTGTATATTGTATAATCACTCAGCTTACTATTTTCGAAGTTCTATAACTTTCATTAGCAATCGAATAATTCCATTTAAATATCACCTAAATTTCTTAACTAATACAGTAGCTTCAAGTGGTCTTCGATTTTTAGCATTAGATGTGAGAGACTTATTTGGAACTTTTAAGCATGTTTTATTTATGATTTTTTATATATCTTGATTTTTCATGAATATTTAAGATTTTCTCATCAGTACCTTAATATTATTCATTAGGCATGATTCTGGTAGTCACATTAATTTATAATCTAAGTTTATGAGTCAATTAGAGATTTCTTGTTAATATTGTAGTAGGTCCTTAAGCTTTAGCTTGTGAAGATAAAGTACCCGAAGCTATTGTAATTTTCCTCTGCTCCGACGAATAATATTTCATCTGATCTAGAAAACTCTTGTCTTAGTCTCTCTTATATGTAGATTCAGAAAGGTACCTTTAAGAGGTGTACTAGCTCTCGCAATAAAATTAATTCTCTCCTTACCTTAGAGAACTCTCTGAAACACTCTTGGAGCTATGCACTTTTCTAAGTAAATTGGCGGCACTCGATTATATGTTAGCTTTTAAGGCTACTGAGTGCTCATGGTTTGAGCTTGTGAGGCTAATTGAGAAATACCAGTAAGAGATTATTCTTAAGCTCTGTAACTCTAGGTATTCTCGGGGCCATCCTTATAAGAGAACTAGAATTTATACTAAAACCCTAGTAACTAGCTTAGGAACAATCAAGTTCAAGATAAAGGGAAAAAGGGAAAAGAAACGGCAGAACATTTTCATTTATTCCCTAGATGTGAACTACTGAGAAGTATATTAAAGATATCCAAATGAGGTCTACTGAACTCACCTTCGTAATGAGTTATCAAGACACCTCCAAGGAATTCGAGATGGTGATAAGTGTTCACGTTTCTGAACTCTCAAAGGGACTATATACAACTTCATAAAGGAAATATCTTTCAAATTTTGGAAGTAAACAAAATGAACGATAAGCATGGGATAGTGATTGAGGTCTTGTTGAAGATAAGGGGATTTAAGAGTGAGATTATGAATAACGTCTATATCCTTTCTGACATTGGACAGCTTCTACACTTAAGAATTAACTGTGAATGACCTCCTCTCAAGGTTGAAGTCCTCATAATCAAACGACGAGTTAGAATCGATAGATATAGTCATCTCGGTCAGTAATAGCAATCAACTGCGGCTGCTATTAAATGCTTTATACATAGGCTTAGTGCACTAACTTGACAGTACCTCCTCTCTCTTTAACTTATTCCTCCACTGAGACGAAAGACATTCGATAATGTTTCTTACTTTATTCTTGTTCTAAATTGGTTTAGCATATATATGGGATAGTGTGGCATAGCTAGAGTTGTTGTGCTAGGCATAAGAATGATGTTTTGAAACCATTGGGGAAGTCTGATCTTATAGAGGATGAGGAAGTTATGTGATACTGAAGAGTTTCACAGGATTCAGAAGTAAATATCAAGGATTGTTGTTAGGACCAAGAAGGATCCTGTTGAAAGATTGAGTAGTGAGAGAAGGTAGTTCTATATTGAAACCTGTGGTCATAGGACATTGATGTATTTATGAACTACTTCATTGTTGAGGTAAAGAAAAAGTGTTTGTTAAGGTCTTTATAGTCTCAGAACATCTTACTATAATTTGATAGTACTATTATGAATGAAAGATATATAAAAGTGCTTGTGTATTGCATTCAAATATCCTTATTAAAAAAATTCTTAAGTTGGAATTTTAGGTGATTTTTCACAGTTTACCCAACATTTTTAAGAGAGTTACAATGGAGATT
>Ga0180302_10001340_pt1 | contig 11639 bp, 8 predicted proteins | sample GuaBasSediGuay17_FD_121794 | JGI IMG/M metagenome (GOLD analysis project Ga0180302, IMG submission 121794) | Subseafloor sediment microbial communities from Guaymas Basin, Gulf of California, Mexico - Guay17, Core 4571-4, 12-15 cm | ecosystem: Environmental > Aquatic > Marine > Hydrothermal... | reverse complement strand
CCCTCATCGGCCCTCTCCATGGTTAGCCTCACGGATTTATGCTCGCCGCTCTCGATGGTGTCATTAAGTATTATATCGCGCCCGAATAGCATATATCTATCCAACACCTTTAACCTGAATACCAGAGGCACTGCCCCCTTTATTTCCCGTAACCTACATCTCCCCTCCCCGGGATTATATATGCGAAACTCAACGGTAACCTCCTCGCCCAACCCCACATCATCAAGGCTCCTGGTAAATTTTACCTCGCATCTGATAGCAGCTAGCGATGGAGCTGGCTCCTTAGGCATTAGCGGAGGTTTTTCTACGTCCATTCTTATCAATGGATCGTCCTTGAGCTCTAGTCCCTCTCCGCGCCATGTCTCATCACCATATATAATGACGTCACGGAAGATAGGGGCATTTGCGTATTTTACTAGCACCTTACTCACTATGCTTAACTCGTCTCTGATCTCCCTTACTGCCTGCTCTAGCCGCTTCCTGTCGGCTCCCTCAACGGGGTAGAGCGCTATATAGTCCTTGATAAAATATACATCATATACGGCCTGGTGCTTGGAGTAATGCTCTTCTTGAATGCGCAATATGTTAATCCCAGCAAGTATCTGCTCCATCTCTTCCAGAAGCCCGCTATATTTTTCTTGGTCATCTGGAGACATTATATGATTCTTCAAGTCGATCAGTATTTCCTTGCATATCCTCGCTATATTTTCTGGAAGCTTTTCCTCCGATAGCTCTTTAAGCCTTCCGTCTATCCCTTTCTCAATAGCTATGGGCTTAAGCATACGTAGGAACTTATTTTTATACTCCAGTATCTCACGGTGATTGGCGTCTCGCATCGTATCATAGCGATCTCTACGTGCTCTATCGTAGTTTATATCGCATACATCAGCCAGCCTAAGCAGGGCCGTTAGAAGCCTGAGCCTTATCCTCTCACCGTGCTCTCTGTCAAATAACTCCTCCTCTATCGGCGATTGGAAGAGGGCCGACTCCCCGAGCCTTTTCAGTTCTTCCTCGGTAAGCGGGGCCCTACTCTGATGGTATTCGGCTATCCTAGCTATTATATCCCTCTCCCTGAAGTCTAAGAAGCCTATCCCCTTAATGGGCGCCATAAGATTTCTTATCATCTTACCGCTATACACTCCGTGCATCTCTCGCACCCTCAGCTTCTTTTTCATACCCTCGAGCTCCTTTCCTTCATCATCCTCGACCTTTCCTTGGTAGCTCATGCCGACATCGTGAAGCAGGGCAGCTGCAAGCAGGTAAAAGAGCTCAAGCTCCGTTAGGAAAGGCTTCTCCCTTCTCTGGGCATCTATTAGCATCCTATCTAGGTTCATCAGAACGCCTTTCACATGACATATGCCGTGATCCACAAACCAACGGCATTGGTTGAAGTCCTCGTATATCTTTTGCTGATGCTCCATGCAGTAATTTAGCAGTGTCATGAACTTGCTCTTGATCGCTTCCGACGTTATGCACTCCGCCAGCAGAGGCTTAACGTGCCCTGCTAGCTCCATTCTGGTAAGAGCTTTATCATTAAAATATAAGCCTTACGGAGAACACGGCCCAGCTATCCCTAAGCCTAAAGCTTTAAATTCGAGCTATAAGCTATGGGGTAAGCGACGTGATTGCTAGGTGCCGAGGGCCTAGGTCAGAGCTACGCGGCGCTACCGACATCTTAGACATTAAGAATGATAAGCTCGTCTTCCGGCGCCCCGATTGCCTTAAGCTTGTGGAGATATTTAAATGGGCTAAGACTGTTAGGCCGCACGAGAGCGTCTTAAGGGAACTTGAGGCCAATATAGAGGGCCTGAGGGCCTCGGCACGGTTTGAGTGGCTGGATGCGGTAGAGAGCCTAGCCCGCTTGGGATCAGTTCAGGGAGCTCGTGAGAGCAGCTACCGGCAGGTGATGAGCTAAGGGGGTGAAACACACCATGAGGAAGGAGAGGGTGTTAGACATTCTGCTCTATATATTGTCCGGGGTTATTGCTATCGCTGCGGTGATAGGAGGTGACCCCGCCCTCCTTATCATAGGTCTTTACCTGATACTCTTGCTAGCCTACGGCCTAAAGGCTAAAGGCGTACCTAGAAAACCCCTTTTTGATATTAAACTTATGTTAAAATACAATAGGGCCGAATTCACCCTAGCTATAGTAAGTATCTCCTGCTTAGTCCTGAGTTTTTACCTATATTCTTACCTGTGTTATAGAGTTCCTGGGCCCTTTTTATATAAGGCCCCTGTATTCCTATTAACCCTCCCCGCTATTTACTATTTGCTATATAAAGATGTATTCCGCTTATACATAGAGAGGGGTAGAAGATTTTTCGGTTTTATGAGATTTCTCCGCCCTCTTTTCAGTTTCATTATAGTAATGTCTTTTTGCGTTCTTTTCAGTTTCATAGTAATATTAATCATCATGGCCAATGTCGATGTATATGTAAAAATGCCTGTACTGGCTTTCTATACACCGTTCCTGGTCTGGCTCTTATATAAAATGTTTAGCCTTTTCATGACTAAAGGCCCTCGTTCTGATGTCGATAAACTATTAAAAGAGAGCTTTAATGTGAGCCTCAGCTCAATTCCCTTTGAAGTACGTATAGCTAACGTGAATTCCCCTCTTGCTCTAGTGCGGCGTGGCAGGGGATATGTATTCATACCAGTCTACATGTCTCCATTCATGCCCGGAAGGCTATTCCTTTCATCGAATGAGCTTAAAGCCGTTTTAGAGCACGAAGCTACTCATATATACTTAGATGGAGAAACAAGATGGGAGGAAGTTAGGAGGAGGGAGGAGCTTAAAAGCGTATACCTCGCGGAAGCGGGCTGTCTAATAATAGCGTCCATTAGCGAGATGGTTTCCGTGGCCCTGACGACTAAGCCGTGGGCTCTCACTTCATTAGAACAGGTTATAAAGATTATCTTAGATGTCCTAGATATCGTACTCGCATCTATTGTGGCCTCAGTTCTTATGCTCTTTATTTCTTTCGGTTATACCGGGAATATCCTCGCTGCGAGATTCAGAGAGGCTAGAGCCGACTTTATAGCCGTCCTAAAGACGGGAAGCCCTAAGGCATATAAAAGCGCTCTCCTCCGGGTCTATGAGATGGCTCGTAAGTTTAGTGGCTCCTTTAAGCTCAGTGGCTCGCTCTTGGCCCTGTGCTTCGCATCACCCGAGGGCCTTGACGAAGGAGCTCAGGCAGGACGCCTCGAGGATCTATCGCTCGGCAGGATAGCAAGGACCAGGCTTAAGGACGTGCTCTGGTTCCCCAAGAACGTCCACCCATCCCTGCCCGAGAGGCTGTTCGTGGTAGATGTAGCTGGCGCCCTGCTCAGCGACGGCCTCAGGGTGGAGTTCAGGAGGCCCCTTGAGGAAGGCGATTACTTGAGGCTCGCCCCCTCTCCTGACGACCTGCCGAGGATCAAGTGCCTCCTGAGGTCCATCCAGGACATCTGCGAGCACAGGGGCAGGCTCAAGCTATGCGAGCTTGAGGAGGCCATGTCGAGAGAGGGCTTTAAGCTATCCTATGCCGAGCTATTCGGCGCCCTAGTATTCTTGGACAGCCGTGGCATAGCCGCCGTGAGGCCATAGGGGTGGAGGGCATAAGGCCGCCATGTAGTTCAACCCGGTGGGGCTAAGAAGACCTTCGCCCAGCTAGCACTCAGGCCTTACACATGAGTAAAACTTAAATAGAATTTAAGCTACCCCGCCATTGAGCGGGCATGACCGCGGTCTACCTGGGCCCTAGGTCCGATATAAAGGGCATTAGTGGAACCATAGATGTGAGAGAGGAGCACCTCGTGTTTTACTATGATTATACCTCGCCTCTGCGGATACCTATTAAGTACATTCACTGCTCAGAGGCAACGGGGCTCACCAAGGGCGTTAGGCTGATGAAAAAGGGCCTAATACGCAAGAGCTTCATACTCGAAATACCCGCATGGGAACTGGATACCGAGACTAACCAATTACGTATGGTCATTCATAGATGGGAGGGAGGCGAGGGCGAGTTAAATGCCGTGAGGGACAAGGTGCTCAAGGCCAAGGCAGAATGGGAGGAGTGGGCCTGTAAGACCTGCTCTAATCTATTGGATGAGCTAAGGGCTGGTGTTGAGGACTTAGAGTCCATATTGAAAAAGATGGAGGAGATGAAGGGCCCGAGAGTATCCCGTCGGTTAGTAGACGAGATGAAAACAGCACTAAGCGCTAAGGAGAAAGCCGAGGCAAAGATAGGGGAGATAGGCGGCCTATTATTCTTCGTGGAATGTGCTAAGCGGTACTCAAGGATGGAACTCGAAAGGAGGTTTGAGCCCTTACGTAGTAGGGTAGAAAAGCTCAAGATGGACCTCGAAAATATGTGCGCCGAGATAAAGGAGTGCCTTGAGAAAGAAATCGTAGAACTTGTGGATAAGCTATACCGCGAGAAGTCCGCCCTTAAAATCATCGAGCTACGTAGTAGGGCTAGGGAGCTGGAGCAGATAATAGAGCGCGTCAAGGACGTCTGGCCTGACCTAGCGGGCAAATGGCCTCCGATTACCGCCATCGTCGAACAGATCCCTATGCCGACCGCTCGTGAAATACTGCTTAACATAGAGGAGCACGCTATCGAGCAGTCCAGGAAATGGGGCAAGCTCACAGCCACGGACTTCATTAAGGAGCAAGACCTACCTCTCCCCGTCCAAGTGTACTGTGGGACCAAGGTCATAGAGGCCTCCGCCTTCCCATGGTCTATCATCATGCACTACGTGATGCGTGATGCTGGAAAGCGTGCTGGAGCTATGATCGTGGATGGGGAGAGACAGCTGGATGAGATCGTGTCGAGGGAAGGCCTGGCCAAGAAGGGGCCCGACATCTATGTGTACGAGGGGCATGAGTCGTCTTCTGCTCTGGCCATCGCCCGAGCCTCCTTAACGGGGGTGGGCCTCATGCTCTACATGTTGCCCTCGAACTTCAACCCCCACATGCTCAAGGACGATATACAGAGCTTGCGACGTCTGATGAGCTACTGCGATGTCGGCAAGGAGGTTCAGTCCATCGTGTGCTCCAACGGCGGGACTGGCAAGGGCATGATGCTTCTGGCTGAGCTGAGGACCTTCTTCGGGGAGATGTTCATAGACAAGTTCAGGACGAGGCTCATGTGGTGGATTGGGTCTAAGGACGATTACCAACACAACCCTAGGCAGCTTTGGGACGTGCCCCTCGTGCTAGCCTTCCACGCGTTCGCTGATACGGATTCCTCGGACAGGAAGATGATAGATATAGTGGGCAAGATAGAGGAAATAGAGGGCCTAGGCGCTCTCACGCCCGGAATTGTGCTCTCTGTGCTGCCATTCTTAGATTACTTGACCAGGATAAACTTTCTTAGCAGCCTTTGGGGGTCGCTGCCCTGGAAGTACGATTGCGGGGATGCTGAGAGGGACCTGAGCGATCTCGCGTATGCATATGGCGTGAAGACCGTGTTCTCGCTGACCACTGGTGATCTCCTAGAGGAGTATGATGAAATATTGAGGCTGATGGACAAGGGCAAGGGGGCTGAGGCAGCTCAGATGCTTAAGAATGTCTGCCGCATCCTCGTGGAGAGGGCCTTGTACACCCTGGGCCTGCCTAAGGAGTATAAGGCACCCCTGATGGTGATGTTCATCTGCCTCCCGAGGGTCTGTGAGGAGACGAGGGTTCTGAGCGATATCTACAGCGAGCTCACGAGAGCTCTCATAGAGGAGCTCGGCTACATAAAGGAGGACGGGAGGCTGAGCCTCGGCTTGTTCATAGGGAACCTGCCCCCGTGCGTTATAGTGAGAGTCTTCCCCGAGCAGGACAAGGTGGTGAAGTACTCCGTTAGGTGGCTTCTGGCTGGCTCGAAAAACCCAGAGAGCGCGGCGGAGAAGCTTAAGGAGCACATAAACCGGTGCATAAAGGCCTTCAAGAGCTGGAGGGGCATAGATCCGGGCTTCATCAACAAAGTCGTGAGAGCTTGGGAGAAACTCAGGGATGAGGTCATTCCCGAGGTCCTGAGCGAGCTGCAGGTGAGGTGAGCTGAAATGGCCGGGGGGCAGGCGAGTTCACGCGATGAATATCGACGCCTGAGGAATCACGTAGAGCGCGTCCTATTCACTAAGGCAGCCGAGATGGGCGTGAGCATCCCGCTTGAGGAGGCAAGCGATGCGATATCCAGATTGTTCATGGTGGTCATCAAGTGCTCGATTACGGGAGCCAGGCGGGGTGAGCAAGGCAAATCCCTGAGGATTAATACAGAGGTCCTAGACGACATATTCGACTATGTGCTTCATAGGCTTAAGGATGCCGGGGAAGATATCATAAGCCAGATTAAGAAGTTAGCGGAAGAGCTTGAGGAGAAGGTGCTTAATAGGTGTAGGGCCCTCTTAGTCCCTAAGGCACTTGAAACATTCGGGGCTTTGGAAGGAGGGAGTGATAGGCCATGATCACGAGATCCCTGAAGGAGTCTTTCGTGAAGCTGAGCGCTATGAGGAAGGTCAGGCCAGCCGAGGAGGAAGTGCTACGCGAGCGCTTGGAGGACAGAACGCCAGTAGGAGGGCTAGGCGTAATCACTATCATGCACGACGATATCGACTTGGTGCAGGAAATCTTGCTCGTGTTAGGCGCTATAACGGAGGCGCTCTGGGATGTCGACTGCCCGCCCATCCAGAGCTGCCTAGTGGGGGAGGACATCGTGAGGGAGCTGGGAAGGAGGTTGTGCCTCCTGCCTAAGGGCAGGAAATACAAGGTGCTCGGCATAGCCAAGAACGAGATATCCCTGATTGAAACTCCCTATAGTGAGAGGCATTATCACTTGGTGTTTGAGAAAACGCCCGATGTCTTCAGCGTGGCAGATGATATATCAGACGGGTTTCAAAAGGTATATGGAGGTAGCCGTATCAGCGAACTGGTGCTCTCCCCAGAGAACCCCCTCTTCCACATCCTCGTTATGCTCTCCCCCTACTTAGAGCGTGATATCTTCGGCCTGAGGGCGCACAGACCCGAGGTGGTAAGGGTTTATCTCCCGCTCTGGCCCATAGGGCTCAGCTCCTCAATCTCCAGGGACCTCATGTTCTCCCTATATGCCATGACTAACTCTAAAGATCTCTCACATACCAATTTCGATATATATCTGCTGAGCCCCGCTTATGTCCGCGAGGCCGATGTGCCCGTAGATAATGACCTAACGATGACTCTGGCCTCCTGTCTGTTCACGGATCTGTTAGAGAAGAGCGGTGTAGTAGAGCCCGCTAAGGAGCCTGCTGGGGAACAGCTTAGCCTACATGACCGTGATGCCTTAAGGGAACGTTTAGGCGAGGAGGGTGTAGAAGGGGCTTCCTTAGCCATTTTAGGTGTGAAGTATATACCAGATGACGTAAAACGCATGCGTGGCGGCATCATCAGCCAGCTATCAGGCGAGTCTATTAGCAGAGCCCGTGAGGACATGAGAATAGATGAGAAGCATGTAATTGGCCTAGAGCAGGCGTGGATTCTCCCGTCCGAGGATGATCGCGTAGTCAGGGAGTGCATTAATCAATCACTTAGCGTGATGTCAAAATGCTATCATGACGCTGAGTTCCTGGGCGTAAGAGTGCTCGTCATCCCGTGGCTATGGCCTATGGCCCTAACGAGAATATGGTTTAAGCCTTATGACTTCATGCTGTCCTGGGCGAAGAGCGTTAGAATAAGCCCTTATGTCCTCAAGGAGGTTAGAGGGGCCTTAGATGGACTGCGTCACTCCCTAGACAGGCCGGGCAGAGCCAGGTGGAGAGAGGCAGCCGAGGCCTTAACATGGGCCTGGGATAGGTTCGAGGAGCTAGTAAAGAGTGAGGGCCCAGGGAGTTAAGTAACATCTACTGACGAGCGCTGGCGGCGAAAGTTTTAAGTAATCATGCTACTTAAAGCGCCGAGCGGGTGGCCTGATGTTTAATGTCAACCGGGAGGAAGAGTTAAACAGGCTTCTTGAGCTTCTGAGGGACAAAGATCCTGTGAAGCGCTGGAGGGCGGCTAAGAAATTAAGTGATTTTGATAATGACAGGGCCCGGCGGGCTCTTATTCAGGTCCTGATGGAGGACCCGGATTGGCGTGTGAGGTTTAGCGCGGCGGAGAGCCTCGGCAGGGTAGGCGGTAAGAAGGCCATAGAGGCCTTATACGAGGCCGTAATGGAAGACTCAAGCTGGGAGGTTCGTGAGATAGCGCGGAGCAATTTAGAACGTATCCTAGACGAGGTCATCAATATAGGATGTCGTATCGATGATACTACGATCTCGCCCTGGGTCTGGCATCCCGTCCCCATCACGATAGCCGTCCAGGGAGATGGAATAGTTGACCTGACCGTGTCCTTCTCCGGTCAAGGCATAGATGTTAAGCCAGCTATGATGCCTGAGGTTCATACCGAAGGTGAGGTACGGGCGGAGGTATTTGTGAGAGCTAAGAGACGGTTCGGGCACTACGTCATGGCAAACCTGATATTGAGCTACAAGGATAGGCTTGGGAGGGAGCACCTAGAAGAGCGAGGTCCTATTAAGCTTGATTTAAGCCTAAGGCCCCCAATTAACATAAACATTCCGGGCTACGAGCTCAAGCACGTTCTGGGGAAAGGGCAAAGCGGGCAGGTATGCCTAGCTAGGGCGGTGAGCAAGGAGAAGAAGGAGATACTGGTGGAAAAGGGCTTTAGACCTGACGACCTCGTGGCCATAAAGGTGCCCAGAGCCCCCAGCCTAGTGTTCATGAGCGAGAAGACTAAGAGGGACTTCATGAGAGAGGCGCGCGTATGGTCTGAGTTTAACCATCCCCACATAGTCCGGCTGATAGACTACGGCCTCCCTGATGAGGAGGCAAACGTGCCCTACCTCGTTATGGAACTCATGCCCGGAGGGACCTTAAGGAGAGTGCTTAATCACCAAGCGCTGACGTGGGTTAATGCGGCTAAGATAGCCATAGCCATTTTAGATGCTCTTGAGTACGCTCATGCCAGACTTAAAGCACATAGGGATATCAAGCCCGAAAATGTCCTGCTGTCCGATATAAACATCGAGGACACATCGTGCGTGAAGGTGAGCGACTGGGGGTTAGCTAAGATAAGCGCGTTCAGCAGCTCGGTTCTGGACTTCAAGGGCACACCTGACTACGCAGCTCCAGAGCAGTGGCTGGATTATTATCGGAACTACCTTAAAGCGCGGCCGAATGATGAACTTCTCTTGAAGGAGTTTAAGAGGCTGTGCTCGGTATTAGGCCTTGAGCCGGACGAGGTAATGAGGGCGGAGGAGCTGATAGACCGGAGGACGGACATCTATCAGACTGGCGCGCTCCTATATGAGATGCTCACCGGGATAACTCCGATCAAGTCTAGGCCACCTCATGAGTTCAAGAAGACCTTAAAGCCTGTTCCTCCTAACAAGCTGAACGAGGAAGTTCCGGAGCTCCTTAGCCATATAGTTCTTAAGGCCCTTGAGAAGAACAAGGAGGACAGGTATCAGAGAGCAGACGAGATGAAGAGAGCCATCCTAGATGTATTGGCATCCTGATGCTCTGCTAGGGGTTCACTTATTGCTACTTGGACCTTAGTCTTGCATTCTCCTTACCACCCGAGGGTCCTTTAAGCGACCTCACGACGAGATCGATGATCCCTTCTAGGCAATCCTTAAGCCGGGTTACATCGCTCTCATCGAGGCACTTTCGGAGAAGTAGGAAGAAAACAGGCTCGCCCGTTACATATTCAATTGTCCTAGTAGAAACTTCCTTATCTTCTGGGCGGCGCCCTCCGAACTTCTCGTTTTGCTTTGGCAGGAGCTCTGAGAGCTTTTCCAAGAGCACGAAGACCCTTGTTGGGAACGAGGGAACATCATCACCCCAATTAATTACATGTGAAAGCCCAGCAAGATCCCTCAGGATATCGATGAACCTATCCTTTATGGCCTTACTGTAGACATACACGCAGTTTATGTAGGACTTCTCCCGCCCTGGTTGCAACTTGAAGTCATGCCTAAAGCAATCTCTCGCCTTCTTGAGAATCGCATAGACGTAATTTAGTAATCTCGGCTCTTGGTATTCTAACATCTCAAGACCACAGCACTCGGCTATCTTCACGTAACTCCCTATAACCTTGATTACAGCTTTTTGCACCCGATCATAGCACCTTACAATTTGCGCTACATCCGTTTTACTGTGGGTTGTAATAACTAACCTTACCGACTCTATTTCATTACAGGCTTCATTGTATACTATCTCAAGCCCCTCAATAAGACCTTCTGATATACCGTTCATCATCGTTCCTTGAGGAGCTGTGGTGCCTAATTAGGCTTACGTTTAGTTTTTGTTAATGCAAAAAACTTATAAATGTCTAAAACACCACCCAAGAGCGGTGAGAGAACGTGGAGGTAATGAGCCTCGAGGAGCTGAAAAAGAACATGGAAGCTGTTAAGATGCTTGAAGGAGGTCTAGGTGCTATAATAGATGGGCTGAAGGAAGGTCTTAGTTCCGGCGATCGCTTTCTGGCGGAATCAGCTCTGCGGGCGTTAGCGTTCCTTTTCACGGAGGCCATACTTGAGCTCAATACACCACTGATTAAGAGCGTATACGACGAGCTGGTGGACCTGCTGAGTGCTAACGAGGGCGGAGGGCTACTTGATGATGTAGTGAAGTGCATGGACATGCTGAGAATCATGGCCTACCTCATAGCCATTAAGGAGCCGGACAGGGACTTATTGTCTAAGGTCGTGAAGAGCGATTACAGGATGAGGATAGCCGAGCTGTTATACGAGCGCAGATCCCTGAGCCCCACACAGATAGCTAGGGAGCTGTTCCCGGATCTCTACGAGATGGATGAGCGAGCTAGGAGGAGCAAGCTATCATTAATATCACAGGTGTTGAGGAGAATGGAGGAGGATGGCTTAATAGCCCACATGGCGGATGGAAAAACGAGGATTTACTTCCTCACCGGGAAGGGGTTCTCCGTGGCCAGGAGCCTCTTCGGGCGGAGGGTTATGAGCGTGTCAAGGCTTAATAAATTACTTAATGAGGTAGGGAAGAGCTTGCGTCAGCGCGGATACGCGGATTTAGGAGAGCTTAGCAGAAGGCTGGGTATAAGTAAGGAGGTGTTGCTTGATGTGCTTAAGAGCCCTATATTCCAAGATATCCTCTATATTTGTGGTGATAGTGTGGGGATAAAACGGGGCGGGGTATTTGAGAAAGTCCTGATCTCGATAGCGGCCTCAAGCCCTGATGGTCTACATCAAGCCCTAAATATCTTCAAGGACGTGCTCTCGCAGCTACCTCAGGATCTATCCGCCCGGGCGATGGTGGCGAAGGCCGTGTGGCAAAAGCACGCGAAAAGTCAAGTCCCGGAGGTGAGTGGGATATGAGGATATTGTCATTCACTATATCGGTAGGGGGTTCCGGGAAGTCCTTGCTGACGGCATGTACCGCCGCCCAGGTAGCCCTCAACGGCCACGATGTAGTCGTCATAGACGACGCCGCTGAGCCAATGATAGGCAGGCTGTACGGCCTCAATCCAGACCAAATTAAGAACTCCCTACACAAGGTGGTTCAATATGATCGTGATGTGGAGGAGGCCATATATGAGAGCCCCAAGATAAAGGGGCTTAAGTACATAAGCTCGGGAATTCCTCTAGCTAGCTACTTTGATGT
>Ga0180302_10001339_pt1 | contig 11640 bp, 12 predicted proteins | sample GuaBasSediGuay17_FD_121794 | JGI IMG/M metagenome (GOLD analysis project Ga0180302, IMG submission 121794) | Subseafloor sediment microbial communities from Guaymas Basin, Gulf of California, Mexico - Guay17, Core 4571-4, 12-15 cm | ecosystem: Environmental > Aquatic > Marine > Hydrothermal... | reverse complement strand
TCTGAGGACGCGGTTGTCTTGGTGGGCAGGAAGCCGACGATGAACTACGTTCTGGCCACGACCATGCCTCTCACCGAGGGCAAAAGAGTGGTCTTAAAGGCTCGTGGAAGGGCCATAAGCAAAGCCGTTGACGTCGCCGAGGTTGTTCGGAGAAGGTTCATCAAAGATGCTGTTATTGAGAGCGTAAATATTGGGACTGAGGAAGGCAGAGTTGGACAGGATGGAAGGCCGAGAAACGTCAGCACAATAGAGATAACGATTGCTCCGAAGAAGTCAGCGAAGAAGAAATAAATCACCCCCACCCCCCATTTTATCAATCAGCTTATATCTTAAGAGATATTCTCGATCTTTGAGATGATCGAAGTCGTTGACGAGGATTTCGTGAAGAACTGTATTAGACCTAGGAGAATAGATTCGCATAAGGGAGAAAACGGTAAGGTGATGGTAATTGGAGGAAGCTGGCTATATCATGGAGCGCCGTTTCTCTCAGCCATGGCCTCTCTAAGATGCGGAGTTGACTTGGCATATATCGCAACCCCAGAGAAAATCGCTACCGCGATTAGAGCACTCTCACCCAACATAATAGTTCTACCGCTGTCGGATTTGAAGCTCACGAGGGGTATGGCCAAGAGGGTCTTAAAGATACTCCCAGAGGTAGACTCCATGGTTATAGGACCTGGATTGGCTTCAGGTGGAGAAGCTGGAATAGAGCTCATAGTTAAAGAAGCGCTCATCCTTGGGAAAGGAGTCGTCCTCGATGCAACCGCCCTATATCCAGAGATCCTCGAAAAGATCTCCGGTGGAAGAGTCGTGTTAACGCCTCACGCCGGGGAGTTTAGGCGAGTCTTTGGAAGAGTTGTTCCAAGTAAACTCGATGAAAGAGTTAAGCTTGTTAAAGAGGAAGCTGAAAGAAATCGGGTGACCATACTCCTGAAGGGTAGATTCGATGTGATATCAAATGGAGTCGAGGTCGTGGTGAATAAGACTGGAACGCCGGCCATGACCGTCGGCGGAACCGGAGACGTATTATCCGGAGTAGTTGCAGCGCTCTTAGCATGGGGAAACGATCCATTCAAAGCAGCCGCTTCCGCTGCTTGGATAAATGGTAAGGCCGGTGAGCTCGCTGCCTCCAAGTTTGGACTACATATATTGGCGACCGATGTAATAGATGCTCTGCCTGAGGTCTTGAGGAGGTTTGATAGAGTTGTTGAATGAGTTTAAGATCTTAGACGCGACGAGAATAGCTTTGGTCTTAGCGACCATGCTTTATTCATCTTATAGCGATTGGGTTTCGAGAGAGGTCGATGACAAGGTTTGGATTGTGTCAGGAATCATCGGCGGGATTCTAACGATATTAGACTTAATTTTGACTTGGAGTTTTAGATATCTAATCCTCACCTTAATCTCGATTGGAATTGGATGCGGCTTCGCCTATGCATTCTACTATTTCGGATTTTATGGTGGAGCTGATGCGAAGGCTGTTATGGTTATCTCGATAAGTCTTCCACTCTATTATCCTCCGAAGAGACTTCATCCATTCACGGGCTTGGCTTCTCTCTCAAATGGCTTGCTGATCTCGTTGATAATACCTGTCTCTATGCTGATCCTGAATCTATCCACCATTCTAAGAGGCGAAAATATCTTCGAGGGATTTGAGCATGAGAGCAGGATTAGAAAGCTTGCAGCAATCTTCCTAGGGGTTAGGGTGAAGGATGCTAGAAGGAGGAAGTTCTGGTTGCCGCTTGAAGAGGAGAAGGATGGGAAGAGGTTCTTCAGCTTCAATATCCTGACCTTTGAGCTTGAAGAGCCGAAGAGAGATGATTGCTGGGTTACTCCAGGTCTGCCACTACTCCTTTTCATAACTGCAGGGTTCTTGGTATTCATCTTCCTAGGAGATGTAATCTACATGATCGCCTCAATCTTCATCCATTAAAATTAGAGAGTTCCCGACGTATATCTCCGAGAGATTCACAGATAAAGATGTAGAAGAGCATGACGATAAAGCTCAAATGCTCTGAAATCGTCTCTTAAAGTGGATGAAGATCGTTAGATTGAGGACGGGCGTCGAGGGAATTGACAAGCTTCTCGAAGGCGGGATACCCGAAGGATTCTTCGTCGCGGTTACAGGGGAGCCTGGATGCGGGAAGACGATATTCTCAATCCACTTCATTTATCAGGGAGTTCTCGATGGAGATAAGTGCATCTATGTCACAACCGAGGAGAGCAGGGAATCTATCATGAGGCAGGCGGCTCAATTCAACATGGATTTCGAGAAAGCTATTGAAGAGAAGAAGCTCATAATAATCGATGCTTTGATGGGCAGAGAAGATAGATGGAGTCTCCAGAGCCTAGACATGGAAGCCCTCGTCGATAAGATAATTGAGGCGAAGAAGGAGCTTGGATATGGCAGAGCTAGAGTTGCGATAGATAGCTTATCCGCGTTCTGGCTCGATAAACCTGCGATGGCGAGAAGATATAGCTACTTCATCAAGAAGGTGTTATCGAAGTGGAACTTTACAATAATAGCCGTGAGTCAATATGCGATAACTACCGCTGAGAGCTTCGGCTGGGGCGTAGAACACATAGCCGATGGAATAATCAGGTTTAGGAGAATTTTGAGGAGCGGGGAGCTGAGGAGATTCATCGTGGTCGAGAAGATGAGGCAGACAAACCATAGTAGATATCTCTACGAGATAGATATCAAACCTGGAGTAGGGATGATGGTCTTAGGCAGAGTTAGGAGAAGAGTTGAAGATTATAAGCTCCCCTCAGAGGTCATGAGAAAGATCCTTGAAGCAAAGCTCAGATCTGAGGAAGAACTTCTATAAATCAAATAAGTTCGATCGTCATAAAATCCACATCTCACATGACTTATTCTATTGGCGAATCTAAAGCAATTATGGGATATTAGTGCTCCGGCCGGGATTTGAACCCGGGTCACGGGCTCGAGAGGCCCGCATACTTGACCGGACTATACTACCGGAGCAGCTCTATTGACCGAGGGCATAGAAACAATGGCTCGGTTTTATGAATACTTTTCGCCAGTGAAATATGTGCTCCGGCATCATCGATGGTTTGGCCGATAGATGTCGGCTAGTAAAAGGATTCTGGACAAGCTTTCAGCCGAGAATTTTTAAACATATTTTTAGCGAAGTTTATCATACCGAATTGGAGGAAGAGTTCCGGTGGATGGAGCCGATCTCATAAAGTCTCATTACGGGAGACTGGAGGTTAGGAAGGAGATCGCGGAATACTGTAATGGTAGGTGGGTCGCTGTTCACTGTGAGGAAGTGGATGATAAGGGAGTTAGGGTTATGGTGAGATATGAGCGGAGGTCAAGGAGACCCTTAACGATAAGTTCTGAGACTGACGTGCTGAGGGTTCTTGAAGAGTTTAGGGATTTGAGGCCAAGATCATTCTATGCAACGGCTCACAGCTACTCAAAGTTGATGAGTGTTGAAGATACGCTGGATAGGAGGAACATGATATCATCTATGCCGACATGGGATATAGACTCTAAGGATGGAGATTGGAGGAAAGTGATTAAGAAGGCGGAGGAGATCGTGGAGGTCCTCGAGAAGTTTGGAATTGCGAAATCGGTCTTCTTCAAATGGAGTGGTAGAGGAGCTCACATACACATCCACGGAGAGGCATTTAGCCCAGAGATCAGGAAGAAGATAGATCCACTAGACATATCGTACTCGATAACCCAATACGTGATCAATAGGTTAAGTCCATCAAGCGGCGTGATAGTGGAGAATAAGATAGATTTACAGAGAGTTTTCACAGCTCCATTATCGCTTCACAGAATGCTCGATAGGGTCGCCGTCTGCCTAAGACCGGATAAGATAAGCGAATTCGATATAGGCTGGACTACTCCCAAATCATTCAAACATGATCCAAGTTCTTGGAGAAGATATGTGGTAGGTGAAGGAGACGAGCTTGCCGAGAAAGCTTTCTCAGTGATCGGCCCATATATAGTTAGAAGGATCAGGCGGAAGAGGAAGCATAAGCCTCTCGATAAACAGATTCTTGATATGTTTAAGAGATTGGAATCAAGACTTTAACCTATTCACCTCATTCATCAGAGAGCCTAATCCATGTTCCGACACATAGCCAGCAAAATATCCAGCTGCTGAAAGGGCTCTAAACGGATTGACCATATATGCCGTGAAGGCTATCGCGAGTCCTATGAGAGTGTTTAATCCAGCATCGTTTAGAGGTCTATCCATCCAACTCAACTTACATCTCGATCCATTTGACAGAAAATCTGTTTCCCCTCCATAGACGTAGATCACCTTATCTAGGTCTGAGGCCTTCTTCGTTAACTCGTCGCAGATCTTCCCACATGATTGGTCCATCCTTATTCCGATCTTATCTTCGGCTTCTCTCCAATCGGTTATAGTCGTCATATGAACCTTTTCATTGAGTAGATTGAGGGAGATTATTGTAGAGGCATCTCTACATGAATTCACGAGATCGGCTTTTCTCCCAAGATATGCGATCCTTCCCTTGGCATCTCCGCCAAACATGTATGTGAGGTTAAACATCCTAAGGATCTCGATAACATCCTCTGAGACGTCATCGAGTAAAACTACCTCAAGTTTATCTTTCATCATGTTTAAGGCGAGCCTGGCGTCTCCAGGTCCCATAATCAACTCGGCTTCAGGCGGAATCCCTATCGGAGCCACGACAACTTCTCCACAATAGTCACCGGCGGCGGGTAGGCCAAGCTTCGGTCTATGGAATGTTATTGTCAGGTCCGCGTCAACCGCTATGTCCTTGACCTCCCCGGTATCTGGATTGACTCCCGATGGTATATCGACCGCCACCTTTAATCCTCTTGCAGAGTTAACTAGATTTATCATGGATCTCCAAGGCTCCCTAATCTCTCCCTTGATTCCGGTGCCAAAGATCGCGTCTATAATCGCTTCAGCTTCCATCACGTCTCTCTGAACGTTCTCGAGATCCTCTAAGTTCTTCACATTCTTGAACTCTATCGTCTCCCTCATCTTCATTATAGCCTCGAAATTCTTCTTAGCTTCAGGGGTTCTAATCTTGTCTCGGTCGCCCAGTAAGATGACTGTTACCCGTGCTCCGAGGCCGGCCATATGCCTGGCAGTGACGAATCCATCTCCACCATTATTTCCTGTTCCGCATATAACTACTATCTTCTTCCCCGCCAATCCTCCTAGCCATTGATAGACGGTCCTCGCGACATTTGATCCAGCGTTCTCCATCAAGAGAATTCTATCCACTCCAAGCCATTCTGCATTCTCATCTATAGCCCTCATCTCGGCTGAAGATATTCCTCCCCAACTCTCCAATCTATCACCTACCCCTACCCTGAATAAAGTTTATGCAGTTAAAAATATGTTGAGTTTAGGTCGCTGTCTCCTCAGGTATTGTGAAGAATGCTATGATCGAGAAGATCGTCGCCAATAATCCTAGGATCGCCGCTATTAGCATGGGCCAGAGAATCCTCATGATCAACGCGAAGATGTTTCCGACCATCATGCTCGGCAAGATTCCTCTAAACATCTCAGGGGCGCTCATAACAGTCAAGATCATAATCGGTATCGCTATCACCGCCATTATTATGGTCGCTATCCTAAGCCATCCACCAACCTTAAACCACGTATTCTGAAAGATCTTTGAAGCTCTAAAATGCGAGGCTATCTCAGCTATCAATTCCGCTAATCCGATGATGGCTAAGGTCAGGCCCATGGCCACGAAAATTCCAGTGAACGCGAAGATCTTCTTCAAGAATTCCATCGGAGGCACTTCGGCTGGCGGCCGCATGGTTCCTGGCATAAATCCTGGAATCATCGTGAAGAGTACTCCGACGACTGCTATACTCATGGCGAACATGATGATCATCAATATCCCCGTCACGGTGAATAATGTCTGCTTCGTATCCCTTCCCATCATAATCCAAGCTATGGCGATCAATATTAAGGCGATGAAATTTACATATGGTATTAGCATGAGTATGTATCCGATTCCTCCAAGCCACTTATATGCTCTTCCCATGCTTGGTTAAAGCTCTCTGCCGTATAAATATCTTAATTAATTTTTACCAGTTTTTCTCGATATCATGGAATTTATCATGGATTTGATCGCGCCCGTGAATCCGGATCTTTCAGCGGATCTCATAACTTCTTCCCAATCGATTCTTAAGAGGAGGATCGTTATTATTATCATGGCTACCAAGGCTATGAAGGTAGCCGTTAATCCACCGCCTTGTCCAAGGAAGAGTCCGGCCAAATCGAAGTATAGTCTTCCACCGTAGGCGACGATCCACGAGAGAATTATCTTTCCTAAAGCGTTCGCGAACATGAACTTCACCAGATCGAATCCGGCCAAGCCTATCGGTATGTAGATTATATCGTCTGGAAGAGGGGTTAAGGCGAAGAGGAATACTGCTAATGCACCGTATTTCCCAATAGCCCTTCCAAGCGCCGTCATCTTTCTCCTCCTCTCCTCTTTCAATAGTCTTCGCCCAAATCTTCCAAGCCCATAAGACGTCAATTTTCCAATAGCCCCACCTATTCCGGCAAGTATTCCTAAGAGGAGTGGATCCAGCGTCTTCGACATGAGAACTATCGGAATCAGATATGGGACTGGGAGGAATGGTATCAGGCTTCCCAAAACCGATATCAGAAATGCTCCAACATAACCATATGCCTGGAGGGCTTCAAAGATCCCTTGATAGAAGCCTTCATTCATCACCCTTTAGCGGGTAAAAGCATGTCATCGCTAAATTAAGGTATTGTGGATGCCCTTGCAGCTCTCCTAACTTCCCTTAGAACGTCGTCGCCGAATCCATGCTGTTTAAGCCCTTTAAGCATTGCGCTCAAATAATCCTTCGATGGAACGATCCAGCCGCTTCTCGGATTTACGGCGATATGAGTTATGGCCTTGACTCGGCCGACATCTTTAACGCTTATCTCAACGCTTATCCTCGCCGCTCTACTCGGAAGCCCCTCAAATCTATCGAGCTTCCTAAGCTGCTCACTCGTTATCTTGTAAGCCACTCCATAAACTCTCGATGCTTCATCTTCAACGAGGTTTGCCACGCCGCCTCTCCAGCTCTTCGAATATGCGTTGAAGACCAGCTTAAATCCTCTTAGCTCCGCTCTCCGAGCATCTAACCAATCCCCAATACATTTCTTCATCAAGGATTTATCTAGAGACCATCCATAAGCAAAGTACCATAGCTCCTCCATTCAGGAAATAATTATTCTATCGCCTAAATATGCATATCCCCCTGAGAATATTCATGGACGTTTATTCGGAAGAGCCTAATCCCTCTTTCGCCACGGTTTATATTTGAGCATATGCTCGTTAATCCATGGAAGCATGGGGCCAAGCAACTCACTCACAATGTATGAACTATAGAGATGGATTCTGCACCCTTTATGGAATCCAAGTTCCACCAAATGGGCCGGCATGCCCGAACTTCACGCCAAGAGGAATCTTTCAAAGAGCGGTTTCGTCCCAAACATATTTACAACCATGGTCTCAGCCCACTTCAATAGGAGCGTGGATCAGCTGGAGGAGGACTTTAAGGAGAATGAGAAGGATGAGAATGCGTATGAGACATGGATGGAGATGGTAAGGATTATCAAAAAATCTTACTGACGAATTTCTTCCACATGCAAGTATATAACGAATCTTTCATGCACTAGATACCTAAATATAGTGATTAAAACTTACTCAATAGAGGGTAAACCATTTTGAGCCCTGTGAAAAGACTTGAAATAGTTGATTCGGAGAGATGTGTTGGATGCCAGCTTTGTATGTATGCGTGTGAAAGGCGGTTTGGAGACGCCGGTTTCGCGAGATCGGCGATCCTAGTTAGGAGCGTTGGAGGAGTTGAGCGAGGATTCACCGTAATCGTTTGCAGAGCATGTCAAGATCCACCATGCGTAAAAGTCTGTCCAACCGGAGCGTTAACTCCGAGGAATGGCGGAGGAGTGATCCTTAACTCATCGAAATGCATCGGATGTGGATTCTGCGTCGAATCATGTCCAATTGGGGCCATCTTCTGGAGCTATGAAGACAATAAGCCCATAATCTGCACCTATTGCGGATATTGCGCGGAGTTCTGTCCTCATGGAGTTCTAAGACTTGGAGAGGTGAAAAGGATTTGAATCCGATGGATCCTCTCTCAAGAGTTCTTTACATAGATCTGGAGCACAGGAGATTCTGGATCAGGGATAGAAGGGATCTATTCGAGAAATGGCTTGGTGGAACGGGAGTCGCGATACAGCTATTAAAAGAAGAACTTCCGAAGGATACCGATCCTCTCTCGTCAGAGAATGTAATAGTATTCGCGGTCGGCCCGCTAACAGCAACCTATCCATTCGGATCAAAGACCGTTGCCATGTTCAAGAGTCCGCTAACTGGAAACTTAGGTGAGAGTCATGCAGGTGGTAGAAGTGCTACCTCGATAAGGTTGGCGGGGTATGGGGCAATAGTCATCAAAGGGGCCAGCGATACCCCAATCTATTTGGTGGTGGATGAGAGTGGAGCATATTTTAGGGATGCTTCAGCGCTTTGGGGAATCACAAGTACCCTAACCGTTGGGAGAATATTGAGAGAAGCAACCCCGGGGCAAGGATATAGGAGTATAATGAGGATTGGGAGAGCTGGAGAGAAGCTGGTTAGATATGCGGCTGTGATGACGGAGACCTATAGACATTTTGGAAGACTTGGCCTAGGAGCGGTCTTCGGATCGAAAAAGCTTAAGGCGATAGTGATCTGCGGTGGAGGATCAGTTCCCATCCACGACAAACACAAGTATAGGGAGCTCTATAAGGAGATTTTCGAGCTTGCCGTCAAATCGGATTTGATGAAGAAATATCATGATCTTGGAACCTCGATGAACATACTGCCTCTGAACGCTATTGGGGCGTTGCCGACGAGAAATCTTACCTCGGCGAGATTTGAGGAAGCTGAAAAGATAAGTGGAGAAAGAATAGCTGAAGAGAAGCTTGGGAGAAGATTAGCTTGCAGTAATTGTCCGATAGCATGCATCCATCTCGCTGCCTTGAAGGAGCCGTATCCAGATGAGCCATATTTCTATAAGACCATCTTCATATCATATGATTACGAACCGATCTATGCCCTCGGAACGATGCTCGGAATCTCCGATATAGATGGATTGCTTAAGCTTTTAGACATTGTAGAGATTTATGGCTTGGATGCGATGAGCACGGGAGTGTGTCTGGCCTGGGCGACCGAAGCTCTCCAAAATGGAATAGTGACGAGGAGAGAGACCATAGTCGATCTTAAGTGGGGAGACTTCGAGAACTATGTCAAGGCGGCGATAAACATAGTCGACCAACCGAATGAATTCTATGAAGCCCTCGCAAAGGGAGTGAGAGAAGCATCCGAGAGATACGGTGGAAGGAAATTCGCATTAAGCTTTGGGGGAAACGAGATGCCGGGATACCATACCGGATATGGTGCGCATGTAGGATTTCTGATAGGGAGCAGACACAGTCATCTAGACTGCGCAGGATATTCGTTAGATCAAAAGCTTAAAGAGCCTCTGCCGCCGAGAGAACTTGTTAAGAGATTGATTGATGAAGAATGTTGGAGACAGCTGTTATCGAGCCTAGTTGTATGCTTCTTCGCAAGAGGGATCTATAAGCCTGAGATGGTTGTGAAGACATTAAAGACATTAGGTTACGAATACGATACCGATGGATTAAAGGATCTAGGGAAGAGAATTTATGAAGAAAAGCAGAGGCTAAAGCATGAACTTGGATTTAATCCGGAAACCCTAAGACCGCCGAAAAGAATTCTTGAAACCGAAAGCCCATATGGAACATTGAATACGGAATACTTTGATGAAGCTCTGAAAGCCTATAGAGAGATATTAAACCAAATAATCTTGAGAAGGTAATGCAGTAAGTCGCCTAGGTAATTATGTTATTAGACCCAGCTCCCAGCTCATGGATACTATCGGATAGAAGACTCAATAGTAAGGGAATCTATTAAGAGGTTCAGGATAACATTGTGAGATGCCGGGGGCGGGATTCGAACCCGCGACTTCGGGGATGCACCCTCTGACCTAGATTCCTCATCGAGGATTATGAGCCCCGCACTCTAACCAGGCTGAGTTACCCCGGCACGCAGGGTTTTCCGCATCTCCATGAATATCGGTCTTAGGGGATATTTAGAGGTTTTCAGGCTTTTTCGTTCAAGAGAAGGAATCGGAGATGGACTTCTATGCCTGAAGAAAGGGTTGATGGGTCGTTAAGATAATTCTTGATTCCAGCGTAATGCCAGATGAGCTATGGACAAGCCCCTTCAAGCAATCCTGGTCTCTTCAACTATCCTAAAAATCGTCTTGGATGTAAGATTAATTATAGCTATAGCGAGTTGAATGTTTAGTGTCTTAGATGGCTAGAGTAGTAGTGGTCAAGGGAGGGGAAATTAAGGAAAGAACGCTTAAAGCATTATCCATTCTCTCGCCAAGACTCCCCAAAGCCGGATCGAGGATCTTGATCAAGCCTAATCTAGTCTTACCATCCTCAAATGACTCGGGAGCGATTACGAGGAGGGAGGTGATTGAGGGGATAATAGAGTTTCTCGGAGACGATAGATATGAGATATTCGTGGGAGAAGGCGCGGCAATACACGATACATGGAGATGTTTTAGAGAGGCCAAATATGATGAACTTGAGAAGAAGTATCGTGTGAAGCTCGTCGACCTAAATAGAGACGAATTTAGAGAGGTCCGTGGAAAATATTGGAAATTTAAAGTATCAAAGTTATTCTTAGACTCCGATTACATCGTTTCAGCTGCGGTGCTTAAGGAGCATGCGTTTAAGGTAACTCTCACTCTAAAGAATATGATGGGTGTCTTAAAGCCGGGAAGATTCACTCCCACAAAGTCCTATATGCATAGAGAATATGATTTTGGAATTCCCTCTGGAAAGACGAAGTGGGCGAGGAGATTATGCGATTTAATAATGATTAAGAGACCCGATTTAGCCTTGATAGACGCGACCACGGCCATGTTCGGATCACATATCAATGGAAGGTTGAAGAGGTTTGATATGGTCATCGTGAGTGAAGATCCGGTCGCATGCGATATAATTGGAGCGAAGTTATTAGGTCATGAAGACATCTTCTATCTTGAGATGATGTTGGATGAGAGGCTTGGAGAAGCTCCATCTAGGGTCGATCGGATCGAGGTCTAATTTTTTCCTTCACTCCCATTATCACATAAACGGTCCTCTTCTTGGGATAGGTTACGGTTATCGGATGAAACTTGACATCTCTCAATTCCATTCCCTCAAGCTTTTTCTTTAAATCTTCGTCCACACGCCACTTTATCCACCTATCACTCTTCGGTTCTAGTAAAGCTAGGGTTCCGCCAGGCTTCAAGACCCTTATCATCTCCTTGAACGCCTCATCTCTCTTCTTATAGGGGATTGTGTGGATGGCGAAGCTCGCGACTACCTTGTCGAAATAGTTATCTGGATACGGTATATTGCATGCATCACCTCTTCTAAACTCAACCCTACCTAAAACCCCCTCAAGCTCGGCATTTTTGACGGCGGTCTCCATAGAGGTTCCACCCATGGCTGGGATCCAGAGATCTATTCCAACCACCTTCCC